>Ga0210059_1006985_pt1 | contig 18024 bp, 10 predicted proteins | sample Ectturendosymbi2_FD_188042 | JGI IMG/M metagenome (GOLD analysis project Ga0210059, IMG submission 188042) | Ecteinascidia turbinata endosymbiont from Florida, USA - Sample 2 (SPAdes) (version 2) | ecosystem: Host-associated > Tunicates > Ascidians > Unclassified | place: Key West, Florida... | reverse complement strand
ACCTTGGCCCACTTTGCCTGGCCCTGGGCGTCAACCGTTAGGTGGTAGTATTTCGCTGAAGTTTTTACTGGAAACTAGGCTACAATCCGAGTCTTTTGATACTTTGGATGACCTGCTGGGGTTTCAGTTTCAAAAGTTATGATGTAAGTTAGTAAAAATATTTGACTAATGAGCTAATTAGATAATTAATTACTTTGTTTATTTTAAATCATAAGTTTTGAACCAGAAACGCTAGAAAGTCGATCAAAGGCTCAAAAGACTCGGACTCGAGCCTAGTTTCCAATGAAAACTTCAGCGAAACACCTTGGCCTAGCGGTTGGGCCCTAGGCCAGGTAACATGAGACAAAATGACCCTAAAACTACTTGGGTAACTACAGGATGCATGCGACTATGTTTAACACCTTTTCACCAAACGTGTTAAATTCTCTACAGAACAAAAAAATGAAAATGTGCACCTGTACTGTACACCAAATTCAAATTTTAGTTTGCATTCCAGAGTACTGAGCACAGTACACTTCACAGTTTAAAATGCAGGTATATGCTATACATTGCACTGTGGACAATGCACTCTTTCAACTTCGTTACTTATTTGACTTCACTCTTTTTGTTTGTTCACATCAATGAGATTCATTTGGTGAATGCCTTAACCGAATGATACATAAGAAACCCCATTGGAATTATAAATGCTTCATGATGCCAGAGGCTAGCAAATCAGTTAAGTCTTTACATACAGTGCACAGCTGTATCAGAACCAAGAGATTTTTAGAACTTCTTCAGGCATTTGAATATTCTGCAGTTCTACAAATCTTCATACACTGCAGCTGTGAGATATAAACGTGTTCCCAACAGCAATGTATCTATAGTCCAAAGCAAGCAGAAAAATGGCTGCAAGTACAGAAACATTCCACAACTAATATAGGCAATTATTACATCACACACACAGTGTGCACGTTTGAGATAGCATGCAATGCACAGGCCACAACAACTTCGAATTTACATTTAACTGATAACCGTTGCTTTGCTAAACACTATAGGACTTCAGAATTTAAAATACTGTATCAGGAGCAAGGGATTTTTAGAATATCTAGAGGTATTTTTATATCCCACAGTTCAAGAGATCTCCATATTCGATTCGTTGTCACGCTACAGATACCAGGTAGCACACATGTGGAGCAATTTGATTGTTTTGTAATAATCGTATACAACGTCAGAAGGGAAATGCTGTTGCCTGTTGCAAAACACTCACACTAGAAACCTGCAGTGGAAGCGTCTCATATTTGATCAGCGTTAGTGCTGAGTACCTACGGCACAAGGGGCCCTGTAATGACAGTGAAGCGGTGCGCTGCTGATGTAGTGCAATGCATTAAGGTTTTCCAAATGTCTGCATGTTAACTGTGATCGCAACTTAGTGGCAGTTACTTATGCACTGGAAAAAGATCTTTTAGAAGATGCTGACATAGCAAGTTCTGCAAAGTTTTTTTCAAGCCATTTGTGCAAGCAGAGGCAACTGCTCATTCACAGTTTTCATTTTTCCATGCACTTTTCTAGCTGACATATTAACAAAACAACTACAACTGATTTTAAATCACGCAAGAAACAATGCACTCAACGAACTGCAAACACTCTATTATTGCTTGTTCGTGCCGCTTATATATGGGTGTTGTTCTTCGTGCACATTCTGTTCGTTGTGAACCGCACATTCAGTGCAACGCCGCTATGGTAGGTATTGGTTGCTCTTTAACACTTTGAGAGCCGCCTGGTTTCAGCGATTTTTGCAAAACAGCAGTTTTCGGTTGCCTTACCACGTCCTAGCTCCTCCGCCCATTGCGCTAGAGAGCTGTTCAGCGGCTCACACAGATCGGCCAGTCTAGTAGATTGCACTAGAAAAAAAATTTTTGCTTGAGGGGTGCGGTTTTTTTGTGAGTGACGTCATAAGTGGAGGACTTTTTGGCCACCTTGGCCCACTTTGACTGGCCCTGGGCGCCAACCGTTAGGTGGTAGTATTTCGCTGAAGTTTTTACTGGAAACTAGGCTACAATCCGAGTCTTTTGATACTTTGGATGACCTGCTGGGGTTTCAGGTTCAAAAGTTATGATGTAAGTTAGTAAAAATATTTGACTAATTAGCTAATTAGATAATTAATTACTTTTTTTATTTTAAATCATAAGTTTTGAACCAGAAACGTTAGAAAGTCGATCAAAGGCTCAAAAGACTCGGACTTCGAGCCTAGTTTCAAATGAAAACTTTAGCGAAACACTTTGGCCTAGCGGTTGGGCCCTAGGCCAGGTAACATGAGCCAACATGACCCTAAAACTACTTCACTTATGACGTCAGTCACAAAAAATCCGCACTCCCCAACCAAAAAATTTTTTTCAAGTGCAATCTACTAGACTGGCCGATCCGTTTGAGCTCTTGAACAGCTCTCTAGTGCAATCGGCGGAGGAGCTAGGGCGTTGGTAAGCCAACCAAAAACTGTTGTTTTTTAGGCTGAAATCCAAGTACGAATATCACGTAGGCCGGCTCTCAACGTGTTAATTACCTCCCAACCCTTTTTTCGAATTCTAGCAGCTGTCAGATCTCTTATCCTGTTGTGCCTACTAAGGCGTCGTCCATGAGTCCGATAACACGTTTGTAGGATGTGGCTTAAACTTTCAGTTTGATTATAGCAATCGCATAGTATAGTTGCCCCCGGAAAGCCCCTTGCAGCACGTAAGCGTGCATGGAGGAATCCACCCTGCAGGCAATCGCCCCGATGTAATCCACGCCAATCAATAATGTACTACCATTAGTCACCTACCTGTTAACCACACTGGTGTACATTTCGTGTTTTAATCCCTTACCATCAACCGAATCATATAAATTCAAAGCGTATGATTCTTCTGACTCCTTCTTGGTAGTTACAGTCTTTCCGTAAATTTTAAGTGGAACGTTTCAGTTTTTGCTCATGCTGGGGAAAGCATTCTTCTGTATAATTGTAAACCAAAGTTGTCCGCTTCGTTACAAAATTTATTCATCCCATTAGTCTATATCCAGAGAATTTTATGCTCCATCTAGGGAATTCCCAGCCCCCCAGGTAGACTTTAGTGTAGAAAAACGAATTTGGCACACCTTTAGGTATCTTCAACCACCCCCTGACTGCAGCCCGAATTCGCAAGTCAATTGATTTCAGAAATTTCTTCGTTGTGCTCATGAACGTCAGGGGATGTAACAAGCTGGGGATTAAATATATGTTAAGCACACATAGCCGCTGTTGGAGCTTCTGAGGTGCTTAATCACATCGTGTAACTTTTTCTCGAGATTATCACCAATGAACCCAGAGTTGGACATCACTCCAACTTTAATTCCAAGATATTTACAAAAAGAGGTTACTGTCGTTGAAGGAATCTTAGTGCCTTTACAGTTTAGAAAAGGCTCTGGGTTAATTGTCCATGCGCTTCATGTTTTGTGCAAGAACATACACAATTGATCATATTCATGCGACAAATGTTCATCTGTATACATCATGCATGCACAGGTAATAGATATAATCACAGAAAAGGCAACACAAAAGCATTGCATCGCAGCAGACAAATAGGCTCATTTTTAAAAATGAAGGTCTGTCGGCATACAAACCACTGCTAAAGGTATGTGCATTTTTGTTTTTTGTTTTCCTTTCATTTTCTTTGAGAATGGTTGCAGCTTGAGCATTTTAAACAATACTACAAAAAATATTATAATCCACCCAATATTAAAATCTACAGTAATTTTACTTCTACATTCATACTGTACAGCAAGCCTGTAACCAGCTTGGGACACCAGGGGGTGAAAAGTTTTCTGAGAGATGCCTAAATTTTTTAAACTACTATGTCCAATAGTTTTGAACTATGTTTAACAGATTTTTCCAGGGGGGGGAAGTTTTTCTTGGGGATATTTGCCTCCTTGGTTACGGGCCTCCTGTGCAGTAAAAAACATCTGCCTAGCGCCTTGTAGTTATACTTATGTAGTAGGCTAAGTAACTGCAGTTCCACAACTGAAAACTACAGTAATTTGTCTGATAGATTTGGCTATAGATCACTGTTTTCTGTTATATTGCTCTGCTCTTTCAGCAATTCATCAAACCAAACTGTATTCGCAGCAACAATTCATCATTTGATGACAGAAAAAAAAAAAAAATTCAGTTTTCATACACTGTACTTCTTGATTTCAAATTCAAGTGATTCAAATACTACAAAGAAAATTAGAAAGAAGTGAACAAAATGACTTACCTTGCTTTATTCTCCATTGCGACTAACTTCACCCTGTTATACTGATTTGAAACACCTTCCAACGCACTGAGAGATGATACTGCAGCGTTCTTTTCGAACAAATGTTCCCGCTACTCGCTAGAAATTTGTTACTGAATACAACAGCGTGGCCGAGGAACAAACCTTAGCCAGAATGGATTCCGTGGCAGAAGCACGCACGAATTTTTGCGAACCTTTACTGTCACGCGATAAAATCTTCAGCAATTGACCTGTCATTCTCCAAAAACTGACATCTCCGAACATTTTTTACTCATAAAAGCGTATTTTTGTGCAAACGTCAATGATGGAGTCTCGAGACTTGGTCTCGGACCAATTTTGCGAGTATCGGCCTCGAAGCTTTCAGGTCTCGTCTCGGTCTCGGCAGAGCCGGATTAAATGACCGCGAGGTCCACTAAACGCTTAGCAGCGATGCGCGGACTGTGACATTTTTCTGTCCGAGTCCAATCCGGATCCGCACAATTTTTGAAAATCATCGATCCGATCCAGTCCTGATCCGCCCATTTGAAACTTAGTTTTTATTTTGCCTCATGACGCAAAATATACACAGCCTTTTGGCATTTCCAAAATTTAACAAGACAGTGTGTATTTTGCCATCAGGTGCAACAGCACTGCTGGAGTTATTTTGCCATTAAGTGAAAACAATTGTTGGTTGAAATGGTCAAGCAACAAGGATGATAAACTTCGATGAGTGCAGAGTTTTTGTCACATAAACAAAAACCCTAAACCCAAAAACTTAACTCAAAACATAAACCCGAAACCTAAACCAAAAATCTGAACCAAAAACCTAAACCCAGAACCTAAACCCAAAATCTGAACCCAAAACTTAAGCCCAAAACCTATCCGCGTGCGGAAATTTTTCAAATTTGAGAATCCGACTCCTGTTGCGACTCCGGCTGCAATCATCGATCCAACGGTAATTTACCCATGTTTTTGCTTAAGAAATCACCACACAAACTCCTGCTACATCCGAAAATGAAAAGTGACTCCGGTTCCGGGTCCGGTTTTTCGCATATTTTTGACTCCGGGTCCGGATCCGCGTCCGATAGAAAAATGCAGAACCATGCTGGAGTCGACTCTGGCACTCCGTATCCGGTCCCACCTCTGGTCTACTGACACCTCGGTGCAAAGCTGATTTCTAGTTTTCTCATTTCTACTCCTGCATCCCTCTGCACTAAACTGATTCCTAACCACAATTTTTGGCAGTGGCTACAGGTCTGCCTGTGGACCTTCACATTTTAAACCTTTTACGGATACTGTTAAGATCGGAAAGCCTGAGTGGCAAGTGCGCAAAGCTTCACACTGTGGCAGTAAGCAACAATTAGATCACCTGACAAGATCACTCTATTATTGCTTGTTCGCGCCACCTATATATAGTGTTGTTCTACACGCACATCCTGTTCGTGGTGAATCACACATTCAACGCAACGCCATCGGAGAGGTTGCAACAATATCCCCTCCTTTTTACAACAAGCCACACTGTTCACACGTTCCTTGTGTGAAGGCTGAATCCGGCACGACCTTCACATGCTGGTCACAGCACCATTTTGTTGCAATCAGAAAGCCCAAGCGGCAAGTGCACAAAGCTTCACACTGCGGCACCAAGCAACAATAAAGATCATGTGCCGCAATCACTCTATTATTGCTTGTTCGCGCCACATATATATATTGTTGTTCTTCATGCCCATCCCGTTCGTGGTGAATCACACATTCAACGCAACGACACCAGAGAGGTTGCAACAAGTCTGCCTGTGGACCTTCACATTTGAAAGCTTTTACGGACACCATCTGCAACATTACAGAAACCCAAAACGAGAGTGCAGTAGGCTTGGTAGAAACATACTTAACGGAAAATGCAGTGATGTCGTCGAGACCGTGACCTTCAAGACCGAGACCTGGTTGAAACTTGGAGACCGAGACTGAAATTTCATCAAAAATCCCGAGACTCGAGACATGAAGCTCGAGATCAAGACTAGAGCCTTCAAAATCTGTGCATGTTGCCGAATTTCTTTAAAAAAGGTCGTCATAACTTCCAAGTAAATTTTTTTGAAATTTCTGGCATTTTTCAGACCTATTTTGACTGTTTCGCACCTGCAAATACAACAAACATAAAATCATTGAATTATAGAAATATTACCAGCCTATACCATTTCTTCGCAATACTCAAAGTCTCGAGACCTGCAGCCTTCGAGACCTAGACCTGAAACCTTCAAAAACGAAACCAAGACCGAGACTCGCAAAAACGGGTCTCGACTAGTGTTGCCAGACGTCCTTGAGCGCCAAGAATGTCCTTAGATTTGCTATTAAAACTCGTTTCGTCCTTGATTCTTGAAAAACATCTTGTTGTCCTTGAATATTTTTCGGTGTCTTTGAAAATTCTTGAATACTTTTTTAATTCTTTATTTTTGAAGTATTGATAATATTGATCATTCAAAGAATCAATAATAAACAGTGGAAATGAACAGAACAATGTGTAGATTTGTTCCATCCACAGTTGTGCACTGTCCAGTTAAATGTAAACTATCCTTTTCAAGATCAGTTGTGTCGTCATACTACGTTTTGTTTAGTTTCCAATTTCGTACATGGTTAGCTTCGCCTGATTTGCCTATACGTCAAAGCTTGCAGAACGGGTGAAAGTAACCATGGGTGTCCGCAGAAATTTTTCCAGGTAGGGGGCAATGTCGGCATTTTGCTTATCTTTATCAGGTTGCTCACGTTGCAATGCAATTGGACCTTCACAAAACACTTTACTGTTTCTACACCCAGTGATGGAGTCTCGAGACTCGTCTCAAGACCCATTTTTGCGAGTCTCGGTCTACTAGAAGGTTTTAGGTCTCGTCTCGGTATCGAAGGCTACAGGTCTCGAAACCTTGATTCTTGCCAGAAACTGGTAAAGTAAAATTTCTGTAGATTTTTATGACAAATAAAACAGCCACAATAATCGAAAACATTGTTTTATTCGACTTATGCGGAAGCCATCATCGGGAATAAACGAAATGCGACAGTTAAAGGAAAAAATAAGGATGCAATTTAGGGCATTCGTACTGTGTCGCGTCATATAGACCATTATGTGTTAAAAAGCAGCAGGGGAATGGATGAACCATCGACGTTGAGATCTGGCTGGTATTGCTGTATCAGAAGAGACCCGAGTAGGTGAAGTTCCTAACTCCGGACTAAAACTGCCTGACATTATAAGTTGCCAAGCCGAAGCAAGGCTCTCACCACTTGATAGTTCGTTTCACAGATTTCCTGGTGCACAAATCTTTATTTACAAAAGGCTTCTGATTAGCAGCAGCAGAAATAGCTTTACGATGGCGCGACAGCAGAAACAGCCAACGTGGTCCGTGCGCTAGCGATACACAACTCGACTCTCTGAAAGCGTGGTGTCCACGCCGATGGACAAAACCGAATGATACAATGCGTAATCGAGGTTATTGTGAGGTCGCAGTGGAGCGTGCACACACGAAATCCCTTGACGCGAATGACAAGTTGATACAAACCAGATCTCACGTACGGGATACAACAGCGAGTAGGAAACAGCAAGTCAGAATGCGAAAAGTTAAATCCACTATACTTCTGACCGACGATGCTTCCCAATATTTCCGGTTGCTTGAAGTTAAAACGGTGCGTGGGATTGGCCAACAGATGTTTGCAAACTTCAGAACGTTGATCAAATTGGTGTTCGTTGATTCGGGTTATTAAATTTCGGCGAGTCTGTCCAATGTAATTTGACCCACATGTGCATGTTAGTTTGTAGACTACACTTGAGCGACGAAGATGATTCTGTTTGTCTTTATATGTAAAATATTTTTTCAACTTAAATTCAACGATTTTTTGTTTGCTGTATTTGCAGGTAAGAAACAACCAAAACAGGTCGAAAAATGCCAGAAATTTAAAAATAAATTCAACTTTGCAGAAGCGATGAAGACATTTGAAAAAAATTCGGCAAAATGCACAAATTTTGAAGTCTCAATCTCGAAATTCAAGTCTCGAGTCTCGGGATTTTTGATCGGTGTGCACGGTGCACCCTAGGGTGCACCAAAATGTGCGTGGGGTGCACCACTAAGAATGGGTTCACAAAGATGCATCACAAACTTGTCACACTAAACCAGCCCTCTTCAACCGGTGTGCACGGTGTACCCTAGGGTGCACAAAAATATGCGTGGGGAGCACCACTAAGAATGGGTTCACAAAGGTGCATCACAAACTTGTCACAGTAAACAGATAATTTTTACAAAATTTTCTATTTGCAAAAATGAACCATTAACCAACCAATGACTTTCAGGATTTAACTGAGACTTTGCACACTCTAAAGTGTGGTGCGTACGTATCAGACCATGTCAAGCTAATTGTAATTACTTGATAATTTGTGATTCATAAGCAACGGACAATGAGCCATTATCAATTGAATTATGGAGCTGAGTTACTGAATTAGGGGACTTGCTTATTAAGACCCGAGTACTTACAGAAATGGGCGCAATTAGGTGGGGGACGCGGGGGAAGTGTAAGTAAATAGGGTGCATGAGTTTAAGTGTTTAAGTAAATAGGGTGCATAAGTTCGTCAAAATATGTTTAAGGGTGCACTGTAACAAACAAGGTTGAAAAGCACTGGTCTACGCCACAAAGAAAATGCCCTATGAAAGCATGCGCTCCATTCACAACTATTTTGAAATCTTTTTCAAGTGGAGCTGTATACGACTTCGGCACTAAGGTGTAGCCTACTTTCTGCCATCCGTTACAGCTTTTGCTGAATTGGCGCAAAAATGCCGTTATCATTGTGAATTCCACACAACTGAGTCCATGATGGACTTGAACTATCAACAACTACGTTTGCGATTCTCTCATTTTAGTCTGTGCTGGTTGAACAGAACTCACTTCTGAAATCTTATGTCCAAATTGTTTTCCACACTTCCGCTATCAGAAATGCTTTTTCTTTTATAAAGTGCCTAATATCTATTTTGCGAGCACTTTCTGCAAATAAGTCAAAATTAAGAACAATCAACGACCAGATGAATATTAGCGGTGAAAAACCAAGTAAGTTAGAAATTCTTGCAAAACTGTTTCAAACAATGAGAAATACACCTGTATCTTAACGCAGGGCTTCTCAAACTTTTTTGTTCTGCGACCCCATTTTGAAAATTTTTTTCTATACGACCTCAATTAACGGATAGCCTTAAGCCCAAGATGTTAATGATACGTGTGAACGTCCCATTGCAAATCTCAAAGAGCACATTTGTCTATAGTGAAATCAAAAAAATCCATACAATCCACGAATGTAACTAGATGGTAATAAAACTACCAGGTAATGGAAACAGTAAGGCGAAAAAAATTAACAAAAACAATTCAGTTTGTGGACGTTATCAAACACAGCCCATGGGATGGAAGCACTCGTTTGATGATTTTTAAACAGATAATCCATTGGTTGATTGATACAAGACAACGCACCTCGAAGAACATTCTCAAGATTTTAAAAAGAGGATCGGTTTTTGTAGGCCTACATCGTGTTAGCTTTCAATTTTGAGAATGCCGTTTCACACAAATATGTTGTGCAAAAACCTAAGAGGTTATGAGCAGTGATGGAGTCTCGAGACTTGGTCTCGGTCTCGAGATGTGTCTCGAGACCCGTTTTTTGGAGTCTTGGTCTCGGTCTCGGTCTCAAAGGTCTCAGGTCTCGTCTCGGTCTCGGTCTCGGTCTCGAACGATTTCGGTCTGGGTCTCGAGCTCTACGTCTCGAGATTTTGCATAGGCTATTTTTTATGAACTTTTGCAAGAAGGAGCTCCTTAAAAACGGTTTTGAAAAGTGATTGTTCAAAATTCAGCCGTTCAAAGAGATCAGTGGCTAAGCTTTCTTTGTTGTAATGTTATTTGCGAGATGGAGAAAACAATTTGCCCTCTAACCCGTTTAAAATTTACAGTGAATTCAATAAAAATGTGTATGTACCAATGAAACCGAAGCATATAATTTCTGCAACGAGAGGTTGGGAGTACTTTGCTAAGGACTATCTTTGAGCTGTTTTTCCAGGTGTTTTGCTATGAAACCAATGGACTTATTCAAAAGAGGTGGGAGAGTGCCAAAAATTTCTTTTTTGAGAAGCCAAATAAAACGATGTCTTTTTTTTGACGTGCTTTTCAAAGCACTCTGCTAAAACACGCTGGTGAATTTTTTTTTGTTCTGCGTAATGCAGATTGTTTGAAGTTAAAAAATGCCTCGGAACTCTCTTGAGGAAAGGTTTTGCTCATAAGAGTTCTACACAGAGAGCAAATAATGCGTCATGGCTGATCAGTTACTTTGACGCACTGCTATGGGTTTTACGGCCTTTCTGCGTTTTCTATCCGATGTTACACCAGATGCAACCCCGAGGGGTGACATCGTATGGTGCTTTTGATCCAGTAGTATCATTTATACGTGGGTTCTCATTACTGAATCAGGGACCGTTCTCGCAGAAGCTACGTCTGTTTAACAGCCCTCATTAATTACCCGAATATAAACTATTTCTCAGTGGCTCACACTATAAAATATACACACCAGTGAATCATATAATTTGTGGTTTCATAACTTTTATTCATCATAATAAATATTTTCAAATAACATAAACTAATATCAACATACGAAGTGTCATAGTGTTTAAACATTTCTCGACATATTGCAACGCTCGCATAACTCTCATATCTTAATTTTGCTTCTTAGTAATTGCCAATAAGAGATCAACAATCTATTCAGATCGGTTCCCCTATCCAAGCAAATTACTATATAAAATTGAAACTCTATGCTGTGATAATTTTTACTAGTAGAGCTTATTCCATTTTTCAAGTATATATTTTGTTATTTAACTTACTTAAAAGTTGAAGGTTTATTATGACAGCTCTTAAAGATATGTCTACACCTTTGACCTTGCAGTTGCTAAACCACTGTTAACTTGTATCTCGATTTACGCAGTAAGGGCAGTTAGATTCAAGACGGAAATTTATCATTTATCAGAGTCTCGAAATTACTGTTTTTAATCGGAGACTAGTGACTGTGCTTGCTACGTCAACAATTCGGTAGGACACGAATGGAAATCGTTCACGAATACAGCACAAGCCTAAACAACTAGCATAACGAGGCTACGCTGGTACAGCACAGCGTTTTTGCCTAACAGAGCCTTACCAGGGCAATTCGTCCTGCTGTAAATTTTAACTGACATGGTACTTGGTACAAGCCGCGAGTTACCACTTGTCGATTCCTGATCATGGTCCGAAGTTAGCGCAATGCCCAATATCCGACAATGACTTGACCTCTACCCTTTGGCCCAAGGCGGAACAAGCCAGTTTCTCTTTCCTGATCATTGCCCGAAGTGAGCTCAAGGCCCAATATCCGACAATGACTTAACATCTACCTTTTGACCCGAAGCAGAAAGAGAGACTCTTTCTAAGACTCCCTTTGAGTCCAAATGAGACGCTAGTTATACCTGTAAATCGTCATGTGACTTGGAAATTCCCATTTTATTCAGGTATTCCAATTGGTTATTGTTTGCATAATTGTTTGGTGATTGGCTGATTTTAAACGTTCTCAGAACCATCAGGTAATTTTTAGGTACTCGGGTTTTCACCTGGTCGTGACTAGTCGTCATGTGATTTCGCTTGTGTCTTGTGACTGTCTTGTGATTCAGTCTTGTGACTTGCTGACGTTTTAATGACGTTTTCTTTAGAATCAGCTGACTTAGTAATTAGTTTTGATTGGCTGTAGTCCCTTTTTGAATCTGTCCTGGTTGTTTTGCGAATCTTTCAGCAAGCTTGTTTTCTGTACAGTAATAAGTTGTTACAAGCAAACTTGCCTGTAATACCGACTTGCGGTGTTGCGAAATCTCCCAATGTGTCAGCAAAAACGGTAATTTGGAACAGTTGTGAATATCGGTTTAACGTAAAAATATGGAAATTGTGAAAAACTTGAAAATATAAAAACTTGACAATAAAAAATAGCAAATCTAGGAATTATACACAGAGCCATAAAATCAGCGGGAAGGCGCTACACCTTTTCACTGCTAGTTAACTACACAGGTAATCTCGAACTTCGCTCATTCTGCTACAGCATGCTGCATCCCAACAATGCCTGTCGAAAACATTTAATACTTTCTTTTCATCAGAGAAAAGAAAAAAACTTCAATACGAAGGCAATGGTTACCTGCAAAAGATCTGCCGCAGTCGTAAAAAAACTGACGAACTACGAGCCCCTTGCTCTAAGTAAGACAAAAAAGCAAACCCAAGTTGCTTCAGGGCTTTATTAGCCCTGTGCACTTCGTTGTTGCCATGGAAAACACATCGAATCCACGATGCCAACTGATTCACCAGCAATGACAAAAAATTAAACTTTCTCGCTGAACCACAGCCTAGCATGTGCCAACTATGCTATTTATTTAGCCATACTTAGGCTACATGCATATGTAAAGAAGGCAGAAAAAATAGGAAAAGTAATGACGAGAAGAGTGAAAGAGAAAAACAAGCAGAGAAAGCAAGATCCATAACCGAGAATTAAAAACAAGACCCCTTTCAGTTTGTGAGTATCTGATTGTGATGTTCAAGATGCTTTAGTATTCCATATAGTTATAATTAGCATGATACATGATTTTCTCTCATTTTATATTGTTGTAAACAAATCTGAGGAGTGGAAAGAGGAAGCATTTTTATGGTCGGCCCCGGGCGACAGTTAACATCGCTACGCCACTGCAGTAGAGCATGTGGTGGGATATTACCTCAAAGTGTGAACCTAATTCGTGCTGGTTCAAAGTGTGAACCTAATTTGTGCCAAAAAAGTCTATTACTCTAATTGGCCTAAATATTTTTTTCTTTGCGTCAACAGCAGAATCACGAGCAACATTTTTAAAACTTTTTTTTACAGAACGAGCAAGTTTGGACGGATGAAACAATTAGTTACAATGTTGCTTTTTGAAATTCAAAGTACTACTTTCGTTTTTTTTAAATCTCTACATTTACCACCTCTTAATTCTAAATCTTTGGAGAACTCTTAATCAATTACTTGTCGTGTGAGGAGAAAAGTAATTAGGAAAGGTGTAGGTAATGTTACAAAAATGTCAAAGCTTTGTAAGTCAAAATACACGAAATATGTGGCGAAGAAATTTGAGTGTCGGTGCAGATGCCCAGTGTTAAAATAAAAAGAATGTAGTGAAACAGGTAAGTGGTAGATAGCAAATAACTTGAAAATTCTGTTACTTCATTGGCAAATGATAGGCTATAAACGACGAAACACCTTGGAAAAAAATTTAATGATGGAAAGTAACCTTTCCTGTAGTTACCATTTTACTGTGCTGTTTTGACTAGTGCTGCTGGGGCTGTATACACTCGTCTACATCAACTGTGCTTGTTTTAAAACAAAAAAGAAATGATTCGCCACTTCTCCACTTTCTCAAATAACATAATCCTACTTCAATACTAGATAGGAGAGCAGAACATGGGAGCTTAATCAGGGCATCACCTCCTGACCTTACAGAAGGGTAGGGCCGTCGCCAGCGGGGGGGAAGTGGTGCCAGACCCCCCATTTGAAATTTGTGTCCCCCTATTTCACGTTTGGCCCCCTGGTTGCTCCATTCATCCAATACAGTATTTTAAAAGTGTGGCCCCCCTTATGGTTTTTGTCCTCTCCATCTGGTTTTTGTCCCCCTCTGCTGCTAAATCCTGGTGACGGGCCTGCAGAAGGGTTGGTACTGTTTTGTAATGAACAAAACAATTACATTTTTTTCTGAGTCAAAATAAATTTATTGAAGCATGGCAACGGCAAACACCTCCACTATTTAATTGGTTCACCGACATTTTTCGAGTGAAAAATGCATAGACCATCTAAACGCTGCCAACATTTTCAATGCCCATACATTTCTTCAAGGAATTTGTAAATAAGGCCACAGGTTTGAGGTTATAAATTCCTAGAGGAAAGTGACAATGAACGTTTGCAGTATTTGGCCATTTGCATAAATTTCGGATGATTTTTGTTATCGTGGTGTTTGGCAATGGGCTAGATATTTTGTTGCAGCATTATTCAAGGAGTTAGCTTTGATTACCATCACATAAATGTGAAGTCTCGAGTCTCACTCTCGGTCTCGAACTTTCAGGTCTTGGTCTCGGCTTTTATGACAAAGTCTCGGTCTCGGCTTTTATTACAAAGTCTCGGTCTCGGAGGGTACGGTCTCGACTACATCACTGGTTATGAGTGGCTAGATCAGAAGTGACTGGACATTCATTTCTTGTTCTTAACCAAAAATGGCATAAACTTTGTTTTGAAAATTCCAGTTGCAAATTATTAGTTGTTTATTACCCCGCAAATTCATCCCGGCCATGGCAAGTGTGTGGCCTGCTGAAATTTCAATTGTGTATCATAGGCATAACCAGGGTGGAGGTAAGGAGGTCATGCAGAACCGTCGCCAGAAAGTTGTCAATAGGAGGGCTTTGCATTTCTGCGGGGGGCTTTGGGTTTGTGCGGGGGGGCTTTTGGTTTTTGCGGAAGGACTAGACACTCTAAAAATTGACAAAAACTCAACTGATTTATAGTGTGCCATGTTCCAATGTGGGGGGGGGCTTGGAGCTTTGTTTGGGGGGCTAAGGCCCCAAAAGCCCTCCCATGGCGACGGGACAGGAGTCATGCCCACCTAAATTTCTAGCATATCTTGTTGTTTTGTGCAGTGACCCAAACCAAATATTGTTATTTTTCGCTTAAAGTCAAAATATTTGGCCACTCCCAACATTATGAGCTGGCTTTGCGAAATGTTGTGTATGTTTTTTTGCATCTTTTGTCGCCTTTTTGTTATGAACTCATGTGGGAGGCATTAGGCCAACTTAAAAATACCGAAACGGAGGTAACACGTGGAAGAATTGTTCAATTCGTCTGACTGACTCTGTTTCGTTTCTGGATTGTAAACCCCTATTCGTAGCAAAAGAGACTCTGGCTTTGGAGTAAAAACACACAATGGTACAGCTGTTAATTCTCGAGGAAAGTGACCGATTAGAAAAATTGAAACGTCTCCCTCGGTCACACTATAACTGGGGTGTCTTTCCAAAAATCTAGAATAAGCAAAATGGCCCCAATGGACGTCCAGGGGTAAACTCGGTCTCCTTAGTTTGACCTCCTCGACGTTCATAAATTAGCGGCGGGACTGAAATAGCCTCACAAATTAGTGAGAAAAGATTTGTTTTTATCAAGTTTTATTCTGATTGATAAGTTCTGTTTAACGAGAGATCAGCGGGTCTTTTATGCAATTACGCTGATAAAGTACGCGAGAGACGATGGTAGCGAAACACGAAAATTAACTTTCTCGAATTAAAGCAATTCCCATAATAACTGCAATTAAAAGCATAATAGATTCTGACACTGTTTAATGCTGACACACAAGACGCGAGATTTCACAATTGCACACTTTAAATTTAACTCAACAAAGAGCAAAAGAACACAAACGAACGCAAATGGAACAATCAAACAGATACACCTTTTATCACGAACTGAATCACACTCAGGCAAACGCAGGTGCGTTACTCCAATTTGGAATTTAGCTGAATTTAATTATGTTGCTATGTTTAGGGGAGAACTCACCGAAACTTTAGGCTGCTGGATTGTTTCGCAACCAGCTCTGCACCCAATTCGATCTCACGAACTTTCCAAGAAACAATTGATCGAGTTTTCCGCAATTGCCAAAGTTGAGTAAAGCTTTTAGATGCCAGTTTGATTTCAGATAAACCGTTTACGTGTCAGAATGCCGTTTTGGCATATTACTGCAGTTAAAATAGAATGTTTCTTTTTTGTCATCCTGAGCTGCCATTTTACAAGCTTACGTTCTTGGCAACGTCATCCCCTGCCATAAAGCTGTCCGACTTCATGCAGAATTTGCAATTGCCTCTTTCTCGTGCTTCAGACGCAAGGTCTGTGTGTGACATCACGTCAGTTGACAAGGATTGACCTTCGTGTGGGCATGTTTACTTGTGACAGCTCTAAGGAGTATAATTTGCACAGGTGTTCACCTGAAGCGCAAAGCCAAGTATGTCGGTTTGAAAGACTGAGTCATCCCAAGTTCAATTTTAACCGCAAACGTTTGGAATTCGCCCCATGCGCACAAACCAGCTTCAGATCATTACTCATTTTAGCTAAAAACATTTTGCTGAGCTTGTTTGTTAAGCCTGCCTGTTCGCAATTGACCCTACTGCAAAGGAGCATTGCATTACCCGTGGCTGGCTAGAAATTTTCCACACGCTATCGCACGTGCACAGGAAATGCATGCGTTTCCTGAGGAATGCATTGCGCTGAATGCAGTACAAGGAATCCGTAATGCCTTGCTACTTGCAAAAGATTTTTACCGATTTAAACCTGAGAGCTTACAGAATCGCTAAAACATTACAGAAACATTACAAAATGCGATTTAAACACTACGAAACAAAATAAACAATGCAAAAATACACAAAAAAACGTTTACATTATTTCCCGTTAAAATAACTTCTTCGCAAAGCGATTTTATGCTCAAATGTAGCAACTTTATACTGCTTTTTTTAATTTGCTATAACAAACAGTTTATGTCATGCCCCAACAGGAGCGTGTGCAATCTTTTGGTTGCCGCTGTTGATTTTCCTCGCGCGTGCCTCACAAGTTTGACAACCTCGTGAGCTGATTGGCATGATGTCACTTTGCGACTTGAGTTCTCATCGCTGCGAACAATGTCAGTGCATGCATTTGCAGACAAAACTGTGAATCGTTGTCTGACGAATTTTTCTCACGACGTACAGGCGTTTACGGTTTGCATGCTGGGAAACGAGCATGAGTGCGGCCAGCAGTATGACGTTTGCTTGGCCATAACTTGACGGAAAATCGCAATGCCAACGATAGATGGCGCGTTAAATGTCTGTCGAGCGCCGTAAGGAAAGCGCTGTACACTGTAGTCTATCGTAGAAGCTTTCTTGCAGCTCGATCGGGGAATGACGTACCGATCGATGCTGAAACGTTTGTTGAACAGCTTCACACAGATGCATAAGTTCGACTGAAGACAAGGCTGTTGCTGCGTAAGTCAGAGAATGGTCGCTGTTCCATCTTCGAGAGAATGGGGTGCGTCGTTGGATTGAGCCGTTGACCACAGAAAATAAATTATGGGTTGTTTCAAATGCTAACGGAGTTGTCACTTTTAAAAGAAAAGGGTTGATTAACAAAAGTGAGACCCATGGTAACCCTCACATAGTTTACCGCAAAATTTAATCCCCATATTTATAAATTTGAATCGTTTTGGGTTTGGTTAACTTTATTCAATTTAGCAGTTATTTTTGTACACATTACTTCAACAGGTGTGAATGGGATTAATTTCGAAACAAGTCATTCTTGATTTGAACGCACCACAACGCAAATCAGAATCAAAAACACAAACACACACACACAAATTATCTCAATCTCCTAACCAATACCAAAGACATCACCAATTTTTTCACCAAAACTTTTTATACCGTCTGCTACGTTTGCCCAAAAATTTGGTGGTCCCTCGAGTGCACTATCTGATCTCAGGGTCATTGCTTCAACGCTGACTTGTAAGTTTGTTAAGTTTGGCAAAGATATGTTAACCCAACCTTGCGTTTTTAACGCCCACCAAAACCCATATATTGGCCCTAGGTTTTTTGGTTATAACTCGCCAGCTGCTGCAGCTAGAGAGGTGTTCAAACCCTCTACGGATTCAGCAAGTCTAGTAGTTCCGAGTCAAAAAAAAAATTTTCAGTTTTGGGTTTGGGGTTCTCT
>Ga0210059_1006984_pt1 | contig 18024 bp, 7 predicted proteins | sample Ectturendosymbi2_FD_188042 | JGI IMG/M metagenome (GOLD analysis project Ga0210059, IMG submission 188042) | Ecteinascidia turbinata endosymbiont from Florida, USA - Sample 2 (SPAdes) (version 2) | ecosystem: Host-associated > Tunicates > Ascidians > Unclassified | place: Key West, Florida... | reverse complement strand
AGTGCGGTCGAAGGGAGTTTTGACGTCAAAAGAGCTCAGTGCAATTGAACCAAAACGAAAACGTTGCAGCTGTGTGTTTACATGCGCTTCAGAAAGACTGGGTGTTCTGTGCTGCTGACTTTAGGCTAGCGGCGCTAGCTTCACGAGTAAACTAATTCTTTTGTGGTCGGTGTAGAGCTGTAGGTTTTCCAGTTACAAATGACAAACGGAGATTCAATCTTATGCGACAGCACTCAAGAGGCACAGTAGTGATTACTTTTCACAAAACCCAGCTTACTGGGTTGATGAAAGGCAAAAATTATGCCTGGACAAATCATTTCTTTGCACAGGTTTCTGTAACGATTCAGCATGCGTCAGACAACACACAGGGATTATCACAATCCGGCAGATATCTACTAGTACTATAACACCCAATTTGGGTTGCATTCCAGCAAACGTGGTGTCCTAGGCTACAGTACTTTTTTGAAGCAAAGTACTATCAGCAATTAGCCTTAGTATATAGGCTACCAGGCCGTTAATTTTGTATGTAAACTGCAACCAGATTTTTCTGTGGACAATACTGACATCCAAAAATTGCAGCAAAACAGCAGTCTAGGAGCGTACTGCAAATGGTACAACCAGGGCTTGTTACGTAGCCTACAGGATTTCACTACACTCCACAGTCACACAGAAGTTTGATGTCGTTTATACTGCAATAGGCTATGGATTGCAAAATAACTTAAAACCAACACGTTGTACCATTTCAAAACTGCAGACGTGATTTTAATTCAACCATGCATCATCCAACCAACGCAGGCATTATAACGACTCCCAAACCTAAGGCGGCTGCTTCGTGAACACACTTACACTTTTACCTGGGAGCTCACTTACGAACCAAGCAACTATGAGCGTGCTGTGCTCACTTTCCCGAGAGCTCATTCGATCACTCAAGCAGTTGGTGATTCAGCAGTAGTCGTGTCACGTGACCAGGAAAGTGAGCTGATGAGCTCACTTAAAGCGCCATGTAAAAAGCCCTCATAATAATTTGCGCTACTTTATTGCAATTTTTTTCCGGCGAAGTGGAAGTAGGGGAGGTGTGGGACCCATGGGATGGATTTTTTCAAACGGGCATATGACCTAGATTATCCACCGAAAGTTGCTGGAATTTTGTTCAGTTGAAGGTTTATGGACCAAAATTCTTCATTTCAAGTTTTATAGAAATCAATTAATGCTTTATATGTTTTTTTTAATTTTGAAAATTTTTCAATTTTGTTCCGTGGGTCCCATTCCGACGGCACCTTCGGAACATCTCACAGGGACCGATGGAACAATTCCTTATAATAAATAATAAACAACAATTATCTTGATGATGCTTGCCAATTTTTTTGGGTATGTTCTTTCGTTGTTGAAAATAACTACCAGCAAAAATCAGTTTGTATTAGCCAAACTTTTTTTGCTATAGGCTATATATTATACAGTATATAAGTTCAACGTACCAATGAAAAATGTGAATTATGTAAGTGCTTTGCCAATGCTATCTCGCTACGTTTTAACAAAATTCTATTCGCATCATTCAAAAACTTTATACTTTTAGTTGCAAGTCATATTTCATGTGTAAACTAAGATAAACTCACAATTTCGTTAAAACTTGTGTAAAAACACAACAAAAACGAAACAAAAGTTTGCATATTTTTAGGTTGTCTGCCCCCTGGAACCAATGCTTAAGCTATTTTACAATACAGTTGAATACATTTATATTCAATGCACATAGAAAATATCTACAGTGTTTGCCCCAGTTTCATCTAAATTCTATATCATTTCCAATGAAACTTCAGGGCAATTGTATAAGGTCTTCAAATTGTTAAAGAAAAGCTTCAAATTATGAGGATTAAAAGCCATACCTTAGTTTGTGTTAAGCTTCTTGATTCCACTTTTCTGAGGCTGAGACCCTCACGTTGCTTTTGAAATTCTCTCAGCTAATCCTGTACTCAGTACTGCTATTTGTTTCCACTCCCATTATTTTTGAATGTTGTTATTCTCAACTTATAGCATATTTTAATGCAAATAAACACACTTTCTTTTTGTTCAGTGAGTACATTAATTTTGATAAGAATGGTCCTTTGAAGCACATTCCTCTTCTCTAGTAACACAGACACTTGCACAAAATGTACTTTATGTTAACTTTACGTTAAAGCTATAATGTTAAAAAGTTAAAATTAGTTATCTAAATTGCGACCACAGACTTCCTTGAAAGCATCTTTCATTACTCTGTGTAAACATTTTAAGGTTTTTGACCGGCTGTAAAAATGTATAGTGGCCAGTGCAATATCTAATGTTTGCTACTTGTCTCACTTTCAGTGTATTGAATTTTTTGACATAATGAAACACTTTAAATTTAGGTTGTTCGTAGTAAATAAACCTCTGTTGGACTTTGTTTTGTGCAATAAACTTTTGCAAAATCAAGGAATTACGAATTGAGGGACATTTGGAACACCCCCGTTCCATGGGTCCCATCAACACCCATTTTTGAAAAAGTGCACGATTTTACACTGCTACTGCATCCTAAACCTATCATCCCTATTTTCTCTGAGATATTTTTTTAACTACCAGCCTATCCTGGGAAATGTATGGAACTTTCTACATTGAAATTATGATAGACAAAGCAATCGCTAAACGATTGCAAAATATTTTACTTTGATGCCTCAAAAACAAAAAACATGCTTAATTTTTTTTTCAGATTGACACAGATTCTTCCTGTTAACGGATAACACTGTTGTCCATAAATACATATCTTTGCAATCACATACCAAGAGAATATAGTCACCAGCTGGGGAGTAATTTAAATGTTTCTTCGGTCCCCGTGTTCCACGGGCCCCACACTTCCCCTAGTAAGCTGCTCTTCTATTCTATTGCTGGTATGCTGCTTTGTTTTGTTGTGCTGAGTGGTCATATCATATGTGTGTGTTCGGTGTTGTGTAGGCTAATGTAGTGTGTTTCATGGGTGGCGAACTTGTCTTTGACTAGGATCAACTAGAAAATGTCTTGATAACTCGCAATCGACCAGTTGGTAATATATAATATAGTCACAAATACAAAATGCCAATGTTGAGTAGCCTATCACATGGATGATGTGGAAATGTAGTGAGTGAGTGTATCATCGCCTTAGTAAGTGATGCAGAGACAGAAGGCAAAGTGTCTGTTACACCAGTGATTTCTATACGATTATAGTAATTATTGGTTACACCTAAATTTTGATTGCCATGCAGTAATAGAAAAAATATCACAATAACTTCGTGACATCTGCTGAGTTAGCCTGTAATCAGCCATCACAAGAGGCACCAAAGAATATATGTGACCAACCAATTGATAGATAATTTTTATGTACTTTCTGGAATATTGATTGAAAAATATCCTTTTTTTAAGCAGCTTGTCAATTCAATGCAAAATCAGGTGCAATAGACCAAGTGACCATCAGCAATCAACCTGATATGATCAACCTGTTGGACACCCGTGTCTATTTCAATGTTTCAGCTGCATTTCCTTTTGGTTAGAATGTTGAACATTCTACCTCAAGTTTTATGCAGTCAACCTTTGCTAAAAGACAGTTTGAGTTTGTAGTTTTTGTAAGCTACATGGTTTTATTAGATTTTATACTGTGATTTACTCTCAGTGTTACAATATATATTTTCCTTATTTTATGAATTGATTGAATGCTTGGAGCTTTTTTGCAATTAGCTGATGCAGGTGGAATTGGTCATACAACAAGGACTGTATCCTTCAATTAGCGGATCTTCTTTGCCATATAACCAAAAACCCTAACCCAAATTGTAAACCTGTGTCTGGTTTTCAAAACTTATTAAAAGAGTTCTATAGCTTACATCAAAAATTTTATATATAATAAAAAGTCTAAACAACAATGCTGAGAGCCCAAACGACGATCACTCACATAGCAGAAATTCCTTTTGGACTAGGTTATCGTACTAATGGCTAGTGCCACGAACACAGTGTTATAAGTGGACAAAGTCAGATACACCACAGTTCAAATGGAAAAATAACCACAGTAGAGCTATACCTTTGGCAGTAAAACATACACTAATTTTCTGTTTTACAATTGAAAGTGCACAACATGTGATGTTATTTTTAGGCAGTGTCTATTTTGCCACCAGGATGGTAGCAGCAAAAGGCTTGGTAGAAAGGAAGTAAAGATAACTAAAACATAAACCTACAACCTAACCTTAACCCTAATCTGAAATAACGCTAAGCTAACCTATCCCTAACCTAACACTAAGCTAACCCTAACCTAACACTAACCTAACACTAATCTAATGCTAACCTAACCCTAATCCTATCCTAACAACACTAACCCCTAAAGGTAACACCTAAGCGGAGCCTGGAAAAAAGAAAAGAACAAAAGGAAATGGAAGTCAGCAAGGTGAGAGTCAAACTGCAAACCACTTGCATAGCAGCTGTAACACCTAACCATTGCACCACGAGAAAGACAGCGTTTTCCTGACAAAGTTACCTTTTTCTTTGTATTGCGTCATGCCCCGAGACCAAATCTTCGACTGTTGGCACAATAGCTCCAGCCGATCTGTTGCCACCAGAATGTCGCTAGTAAGACACTAGCCTACCTTTAAACCTTATTTTTATGGATTGGGTCAGAAAATGACAGGCAGTTAGTATAAAGCGTTGAGTTTGTCACAATAGCAGCACTGTTATGGTAGTCAGGTAGACGTGTGTTACTGTGTGAATGGTTTTCATGCTGACTCTTGCCATAATTGGGCACCATTTGTTTTGGTTGTATACAACTACAGTGATTGCACATTTCATGGTACCGGTTTTTATTACTTTTTTCAAAAGTTTCCAAATTTTGTGGTCAGATGTCTGGTTTAGGTTTATTAAGTTTTAGGTTTACGTTTACTAAGTTTCTACCAAGCGTAGTCCAGCCTACTGCACACTTGTCATGGATTAGTGTCATGTTACAGGCGATGGATGAATAAGATTTCAAAAATGAAGGTCCACTGGTGGACCTATAACCACTGCCTGTTTGTTTCGTATTTAACCAGTGTTGCATTTGGATATGGATGGATATTGGATACTAAATTTCAGAATTTTTTGGATAAGGATTGGTTATTCAAAAAATTTATCGGATATAGATCAGGAGTTAAAATATCAATATCCGCTCACTTCTGATGCCTGCGTCCTACACAATGTTCCCTTTAATTTTTTGTAGTCTGTGTCATAGGCGTAGCCAGGGAGGCCAGAGGGACCATGGCTCCCCCAAATTTCTAGAAAATAGTCATTTTGTGCCTTGAGAGGCATTTTTCCAAACACAATAGTGTTATTCGCCTAAAATCAAGCATTTTGTCCCCCAAACATATTAGGCCCCTCCCAAATTTTTAGGCTAGCTACGCCACTGGTCTGTGTGCACAGAAATTTTGGTGTGTGGGCACTTTTTAGAAATGACTAATACTGTATTTGTGCAACAACCCATGAAGAAATTTCAGCATTCTTATCTGATAAGTAGGCTTATCAAGAAAATTTGGTTATTCAGTAAGTTGTTTTGTAGTGTTGTTTTATAGATTGTATATGCTGTAGTGATGGCTATGCATGTCATCAGTAGATAACAATGAACATGCATGGGAAATATAAAATGACATTGTTTTTGTAAGAAATGGTTTTATGTGAATTGAATAAAGGGTTGAAAAAAGAACAAAAAGAAACGAAATACAATTGGCGCAATGGTTTGCAAAAGAAAAGTTAGCTCGATCACAAGTCTTGAAACAGCCTACAAAATATCGTTTCCAATTGCTAAATGCGGGAAACCACAGACCAAGGGCAAAAATTTCATTAACCAGTCACAATAAAAGTACTTTTTATTTTTGAAGAAATCAAAATGTATACTTTTAAACATGAGAGTCTCTATATGTTTCTGGGGTAAGATAATGCCTTTGAACAATTTTTTGGCAGCAAAGGGGTGATAGAGATTTCGATGTTATGTTAGTGGGCAATGGGCTAAAAAAGTTTGAGAACCAATATTTTACAGTATTTCATCACTGCCTTAGAACAACTTTTTCACGTCTATCCTTGCTGCTGGCCCATTCTTCATAAACCTTCAGCTTGTCTATAACACATCCATCTCGTTGATAAGACTTGACCCTCATTATCATGTCTAAATGCCCTTCTCGTAGCCTGTTCCTTAGCTTGGTTTTGATGTAATTCATCAAACTAAATCTGCGCTCACATTCAACGATGGATGCAAGGAAAGTCCCACTGATATCTACGAGCTTTGCCAAATCTCTCAACTGTTCATGCTGAAACACAAAGCTTATCAAATCAGCAAAAGTGCTAACAACTCCAGCCTTAATTTTTTCTGCTATTGCATATTTAAAATCTGTGTATTGTTCAATAATTATATTTAGTTCTGGCAAAACAGACTGATATTTAGACCACAGAGCTTCAATTTGGGTGATGGCAAAAGCATAGCAAGGGGATTTCAATGCAGCACAATCAAATGCTACCCAGTCTTGCACTTGTTCTGGGAATCTTTCTACCATATGATCACATAAAAGCCTTCAACAGTCCTTCAGTGTTAAAAGTGGAAGTTTCTTCTTCAGAGATTCTTGCTAACAAATTATCCACTCTTTCACCCCAAAATGTCGTGTCACCAAGATACTTCTGCCATAGTTTATTAATTTTTGCATGTGCAAAATTCTGTGCATCAATAGGTATCAATCCTTGTCTTTAGAAAATTTTGCACAAAGCAGCTAATTCCTCAAAAACATCATTTAAAGCTTCCAAAGCTATATGAACTTCATTATTTTTTAATTTCTTAAAACAATATTTGGAAATTGGGTCATAAGATTTCATTTCTTCAAAATATGCAATCAAGCTATAATAATTTTTAATAATGGCCTGCAGAGCAAAGTGATGTGACAACCATCTAACTTCATTTAGTGACCTAAAAGCAATCGCCTCGTTTTCACAAGCTGCAGCAATATCTTGAAATTTACAGTGATTGGTTGTAGAACGAGAAAACATAGAATAAATAGTTTGCATCAATGTTTTGATATCTTGCAATAGCTTCACTTCTTTCCATCTATCAGCTATGCCCAAATCTTCCTGATGTGCAACACAATGCTGTTGTACTAAATGTGGTATACGTTCCTTGAGTTTCACCGCTACACCATTTCTTTTGCTTAGCATTACTGCTGCACCATCAGATGTAAACATAACCATTTTATGCAGCTTCAGCCTATATTTTTCGTAAAACTGTTCAATTGCAGTGACAATAGATGAAACTTCACATGACTTTAGTTGTATGATTCCCTCAAATCTAGTTTTATATTCAAAAGAAACTCTGTATTTAAAATGTAAAATCAGACATTTGCTTACAGATATATCTGTACTTTCATCAACAGTTAAAGTGTGAAAATTGGCAGAAGGTATTTTTTCCATTATTTCCTGGCTAATAACAACATTGCTAGATTCCAAAAATTCAAGAGAGTAATTTTTGCTTCGCCAATTTTTGCCAATATTTGAACATACTTAGCCATATGATTGTAGACATGGGCGTCTGTAGAAATTTTTCCAGGGGGGGGCAAATTTGACATTTTGCTTACCTTTTTCAGGCTGTTGTCGATGCAATGCATGCAAAAAATGTCCAATGTTACGGCAACAGTTGTATACATGGTTTTCCTTGTAAGAAACTTTACACTGAGCAAATGTTTGTATTAGTGAGCATGGATATTTTAAGACTGAGTTAGCAGAGTTCTAAAGGAGTTACAAACTTTGTGAATTTTTAGAATAAGTGTAAAACTGTATGAAAATATGAACAAAGTGCAAATTTAATTCAAATAGCTTATCCTTGTTTTCGTGCTTCTCCATTGTTTTGGAATGTTGCAAGTGCGTGAGAATGAAATTTCACTGCGCAAAAGGGCTGGTGGTACTGCGCATTTGCGCACATTTAGAGGGAGCATTGGTTACAAAAAATGCGCTTTGTTGGCAACAATGCTTTTTTACACATAGTATAAACCAGGGATGGGCAAACATGTTCAATGGAAAAGTCATGCGCAGAAAACCAAAAACACCAGTGAGCCGCAAAACCAGTTTGTATTGTCAATACAAATGCGGTAAAGAATGCAACTTTTACATAAATGATTTACAGTAATTGTCAGTATTAACTTTTTGTTTGATTTTCTAGTCCCCGAAAATCTGGACAATATGTTGCAAAAGCTGTGCGCATTTATTCTCCCAAGTGTTCATTTTTCAGGGTTGCACGATGGTTTAATTTTACGAACTTCATTTTTCAGCGTGTGCACAGCCTCTTAAAGCTGTGTGCACACGCTCACAGCTTAGAGGGAACATTGGTCCTACACCAACGGACAACCTTTCAATGCTTGCAGGCATCCAACCTGCTGAGCTTTGTTGCAATGAAACCACACTGTCTGTAGCAGAGGTGGCCGGAGTCACTTTTTCAGACTCCAACTCCGTTCCTGTTCCAAAATTTTTTAATCCGGTATCAAGCGAAATTTCTGACTTGCGAAATTTCGGACTTCCCAGCATGTACGCATGCACAGAGTAATATTCTACATACCAAATACGTCAATAAAACTGATAATTAGGGCTTAGGAATTCGTGTTTAGGAAAGTATGTTGAGCTGGGGTTGGGGCAAGGGTGAGAAAAAGAACAATAATTAAGGTCAAGGACTTGTCCGAAAATTTTCAATGGTTAAAGTTATTCCTGTGCTGTAGCTTGTTTTGGGTATCTGACATCTAACCAAAATGTTTTAAATTTACACAACATACATCAAAAAAGTAAATGCAAGACTGTATTTCTCTATTCTGAGAAGCAAAATCACTGAATAACAATAACAGGTCAGAAATTTCGCAGAGGTCAGAAATTTCGCTTGACAACTGTCCGGAAATTTTTCAAATTTGAGAATCCGACTCCTGAAGTTGGCATCTTCAATTCCGATTAATTGATTTGATTCTTGCCATGGCATTTTTTGCCGGTATGGAATCGCACTGCACAAGAGTCAGGTTCACAGTTCCAGTGTCATGCAGTGATGAGCTTGCAGTTCACTCATGTCCCCTCCTTTAGCTGCAGGTTGCGAAAGTCGGGAGCAGTTTGTTCTACTGTTGTCTTTATTGCGTAACAATAACATGGCAACAAACCTGCAAAGGTTCACTTTATATTACGGTAGCAGGCATTTTGTTGCATGAGACTGTTGAACGCACTCATCTTGGCAGGTAATGCAGCAAGACAGTGACATGCTCACAGCGGTAAGCCAGGTACATTTTCACTTTGTAAAAAGAAGTATGAGCGAGTCTATAGCAATGCTTCCACAAGTTTGAAAATCTTTTATTAGTGCGAGTGTGGCCAATGTGCCTGAGTGTAAAACTACACATATGCAGTTGGAGAGCAACAGGCAATTCCCCCCGAAATTTTCAAGAACATGTTCAGTTGAATATATCAGCTAGGTGCGTCCCTGCTTGCTAAGTAAAATAAAGTCATAATTTTTGGTTTCGTTGAAAACCATGGCAATCCAATGCTTTCTCCTTTACAGATCATGGCAATAAAGAAATGCCCTGCATTGACAATCTGCAGATAGCATTGTCATAATGCTAATATACTTGGCTACTGCTGCCAACGAAGCATTCTTTTGTGATTGTTACTGTAACATGGGGCATTTTCTTTGTAGTGTAGAAGGATAAAATGTTTTATGAACTTCCATTTGCATTGCATCGTCAGCAATGTTCCCACTGGGTGCTCAAATACTCAGGACCACCGGAACTGTTGTGTAGTGAAATCTCATTCTGACGCACTTCCAACATTCCAATGCAATGGCAAAGTATGCAAACAAGAAGCTATTTGAATGAAATGTGTATTTTGATAAGATTGCATCTTTATTATATAACTCACAAAGTTTGTAATTCATTGAAAACCCTACTTACTCAGCCCTGAAATGATCGTGCTCACTAAAACAAATATTCGCTCAATGTAAAATTATCTTAGAGGGAACACTGATCGTAAGCAATTTGAAAATGATAAACAAAATCTCGATATTACCCCCCTGGAAAAATTTCTGCGGACACCCGTGAATGATCGTGCTTTTTCGCTTTCGCTTTTTCGTTACTTTCATGCTTTCACTCATTACGAATTGTTTGTTTCCTTCCGTTCTCTTGATTTTGGTTACAAAATATAGAGAATCAACCTGCTTCTTGTTATTATTTCATCAAAATTATCTGCAATAACAAATATTATACACAAAATAATATGGGTGTTGCAGACTATTCCAAACGACAATAAAAAACTGTAAGGTTCCCCATTTGAAGAGTACTGATCTAAACTGCATCCTAGTGACTACGCTCACTTGCTGCAACATACAAGTCAAACAGCACTACTGCACTACGCTGGCCACTGGTAATTGTGGTGTAACAAATGTAACCTGTGATGAGAATAAGTATTATGTTGTTACGTGAACTGTTTATCTCAAGTCCTCGTTGTACCTGCGCCAACGCCAGTGACTACGTCAAATTGTTATGTGCCACATTGCTTGTTGGTTCTGTAGCGGTGCAGTGTCAAAGTTTGATCAGTTTTATCACTCAAGCTTTTTCTAAATCAGTGCTTCCCAACCTTTTTCAGTTCGCAACCCACTTTTAATGCAAGTTTTATTGTGCGACCCACAATGAGATATGACCAAACGTTGCAAGTTTTATTGTGCGACCCACAATCAGATATATGACTAAGATTAACAGTTACGTAAGACCTGCGCCTTTGTTACTGTTTACCTGAAATCAACAAACTACTAATCTCTCTATAGTTATAGTAGCCTACCTACACTTTCCAACGTCTAGGGGCGTACGTACTGAAATAGTTAATGCGACACAACACATCTAATTGTTACATATTTGTTACATTATTGCATATTTGTTACGTAATGATAATGCAATAATTTCCCGATCTAATAGAAAACTGTAACATTTAGAAATGCTTTGCGACCCACCTGAAATAGCTTCGCAACCCACCAATGGGTCCCGACCCACTGGTTGGGAAGCACTGTTCTAAACCAAGCTTAGACTTGTTTCCTCGTAAATGTACATGCAAAAGTGATTGATTTACGCATTTGGTCCTGTGATTGGGTTCATTGCAAAGCAATATCGCATACTCCCCCCACACCAAATTCGTCTGTGTCTGCTACTGAATGTGGGGGGGACAGGTTGGCATGAAACCAATATATTACAAAACCTAAAGGGAAAATGTTGGGGGACATGGCATATTGTATCCCCACTGTCTAAAAAGTGGGAAGGACGTGTCCCCCACCTAAGTGTGCCCATGAATACAAGGAATTGTTCTCCATCTGACCGCGTAGCCTACTGCTGTACTACCAGTCTAACAACTGCTGAACTGCGACACATGCAGTACAACATTGTTTGTGACGTACAAACAGAACAGTTTTCAAACGTAATCACAATGAATGATTTAATAAAAAACTATTCGGATCAATTGCACTTATAAACTGCTGTAGCTGAGATTTGATCAGCCCTCTTAACACATCAACCGCCAGTCCACGGTATATTCGTGGCTGCTGTCTGATGCTAGAACGTCGGTATGGTTTTCATGCTGGCGCTTGAGTGGGCAAGGCGTTGTTTTAAAAAGGCTCTGGATGGAAAACCTTGCACGATAGAAACACAAATTCTGCACACAAACGTTAGTCATATTGTGTAGTTTATGAAACTTGAAATCAAGTAATTTTTCCACTTTTGGAGAGAAAAAACACCCGAAAACAAGGGTGGATTGCCTGTTTTTTTACTTTTGAAAGTTTATTGCGCCTATTCCAACAATAGGAAAAATGTAAAAATTACAAACAGTTGCTATAGCTGTTACAAAGCATTCTGCCAAGTTTGGAATTAGAAAATTGTAGAGAAGAAAAGTTATGACAGTTTTTATATCACGTGGTCCTAGACAGCATTTCTGCTTTTCGACTTCGTCCGAAAACGTGCATGCGTTCAGCTGTGCTTTGCCGATCGCTAAATAACTCAGTTTAGTTTCGATTTGACTAAAACGTACAGCACTTTCGTTTCAATAGTTAAAACCTTCATAGATGTTTTCGTTGCACTAACTGAACTCCGAAAAAAAATTATTACACACATTGTACCATGAAAAAACATGCAAAATTTTATTTTCGCATGAAAAAGCCACACAAAATTTTCTTTGCACAAAAGAACAACGCAAAATTTTACTTGCACGTGGCCTGAGCATTCGACAATTGCCAGCTCTTGGATGCTAAAATGTAACGCTTCTGCTGTTGTTGTTGTTGAAGAAAAAATGTGAATATCACAGAACATGTTGTGATTACCTTGTAGTGGCCGCATGTCAAGATTGTAGTGCATTAAACAAGAGGAAAAAAACCCCAAGATTTTTATCAGCTGGTCATAAATATGGTTTTGAGATTTGTGAAAAAGTTATGCACGCATGTTCAGGTGCTTGGCATTGTTGCGATGGTAAATAACCAGCGGCAGTGGTGCAATGTGAGCTATTGTTGACAGCAACTTTTATTGTCCTCTGTTGAACTCTAAATCTCCATTGATATGTATTGTTGGGAAGCAGCAAAAAGATCACAAGCCGCTATCACTGAATTACTGCTTTTTCACAAATCAATGGGTGTTATTCTTCACGATGCCCTTCTTCCCAGCGCAAAGGCTTTGCGCTAACGGGCCATTTGATGATTGCCAAGTGCGAATGTTTGTGAAGCAGCGCGCATTGCCAAGTGCGAATGTTTGCAAGGTAGGGCTTATTGCCAAGTGCGAATGTTTGTGAAGCAGCTGAACAGGCGGCTCCAGCAGTTACTTGCTGTTGAAAATAAAACAATTTTGCAGCAGCTAAAACCGTCAACTCTCTACATGATGTTCCAACTCACACTAATTTTTTGTCCACATCACACTGGCATGCGTTCAGAAATGCTTTACACTAATGTGTCATTTGAAATCTGCCAAGAGCGAATGTTTGTGAAGCAGCATCGAAAAGATGTCTGAAGCATTTACTTGCTGCCGAAAAGAATATTTATGCTCAAGCAAAAATCGTCAAATCTCTACATGATATGTTCTAACTCAGTAAAAAAGTTGTGGAGTAATTATTTATGTACTCTGCATTGGCATGTGTTTACAAATGTTTTACACTAACAGGTCATTTGAAATCTGCCAAGAGCGAATGTTTGTGAAGCAGCGTCGAAAACACGGCTGAAGCAGTTGCTTGCTGCCGAAAAAAATATTTATGCTCAAGCAAAAATTGTCAAATCCCGACATGATATGTTCTAACTCAGTAAAAAAGTTGTGGAGTAATTATTTATGTGCTCCGCATTAGCATGCGCTCACAAATGCTTTACACTAATGGGTCTTTTGCAATCTGCCAAGAGCGAATGTTTGTGAAGTAGCGTCAAAAACGTGGCTGAAGCAGTTACTTGCTGCTGAAAAAAATATTTATGCTCAAGCAAAAATCATCAAATCTTTACATGATAGGTTTTAACTCAGTAAGAACATTTCTGAGTGATTGTTTATCCACATTACTTTAGAAACCGCTCGAAATGAAATGCAATGTTACGAGACAATCAGCCACATGGTTACAACAGGCCGATCTTATTTCAGGTTATAGCAGGCTGATATTAGGCTGATTATTTTGGGTTACAGCATGCCGATCTCAGGCTGATCTTATTTCAGGTTACAGCAGGCCGATCATATGCCGATCTTATTTTGGGTTATAGCAGGCCGATCATATGCCCATCTTATTTCAGGTTACAGCTGGCTGATCTTATTTCGATCTTGTTCCGGGTTATAGCCAGCCGATGTTATTTTGGGTTACAGCAGGTTGATCTTATTTCAACACTTGGCGAAGCGTGTGCGTGACTGCAGGCAAAACCACCATGGCTGCAGGCAAAAATAAACTACAGTTGCTTTGAAATGCTCTCCTGACCACATCATAGGTCAAATAACATTATAAATATGTTTCTTGTTGCTAGAGACTTGTACGAAATGTTAGTACTTTACAGAAGAAAACGTGCAACCCTGAGCTCAACGGTTGGCATTTGAAGTGAAGTTTGAGTATATCGCGCACTGATCCACAAATATACCGTGGGCTAGAGTTCTGCGGTTGGGCAAGTTTCCAGACAACCGGCGCTTGATGTGTTAATGTTGTTTGATTTGTTGAAAAATGCCGTTTGCATTCTTTGCCCGATTAACAATAATTTTGAATTGGAGACTTCGTTGTTCCAGTAGGCCCCAGCAGTTATTCAATTACCCCCTGCCCATTCAGTGACTCCCATTCCACCCTGTGACTATTTATTGACTCCTTGGATGGTCCAATTGACCTTTGGGGTTCGATATCGACCACTTTGAGAACCACTGCCTAGGGGATTAGCAGGGGATTTCCCTAATTAATTAACATTTTTGGCCATACCATTGGAACCAGAAATGATAGAAAGTTGAACCCTTTGAAGACTTGTATTATAGCCTAGAATCCAGTAAAACTTTGAGCCATGACATGGTTGGGTCAACTCTCAGGGGATGATGACATCATCCAAATATACATAAATATACTCCCATTGTGACATAGATATACTCCCCTTGTGACATCATTTACAAAAAATATGAAATTGGATTGGTGGCCACGTATCCTCAGCCAAAAAGGTTTGAAAACATGCCCCATTATGACGCCACCCACAAGAAACCCAAAACTAAAAAAAAATTTACAATCTGAACAAGAAAACTTCCTGAACCTGTAGATGGTTAGAACAGCTCTCTAGCTCAATTGGCTGGCAAGTTATGGAGTTGCAAGGTGGCAGAGCATCTTGCAAAAAAGTGGCGCAGGACTTGGGTTGCCTGATTTTAGTTAATTCATTAATTTTATTAGTTAAATGCTTAATCTGCATAACTTTTTGTTTTCATTCAGTTTTATAAAGTGTTCATTTGTATAGCATAAGTAAACCAGATAATTGATCTTTTATATGTATGTAAGTTTATGAAATCATGAACTTTGACAATTTTTGTCTCACACATTTTATATAATTTTGTAACTAATTGCAGGAATATAGTTGTCAATTGCAGAAAATATAGTTGTGAGTAATTTAAATGTCCTTGCTACTATTTTTGGTTGGTGCTGTGTTTTTGTATTACTTGTACGTATCATACAGTGTCAAGCCACCCAAGCAAAATGAAAGGACTGGTTCTTTTCAAAAAGTAAGCCAAGGCTCAAAGCAGAAGTTGTCTCTCATGTTCAAAGCTTTTCTTAATGGCTTAGATGGTCAGTTTTCAGATTATGGTAATGGCAAGCCTGATCCATTTGTTTTTCGATCATTTGTGGATCGTTTTCAAACTTTTGAAGATGTGACTAATGCTATGAGAGATGCTGGTGTTGATCAGTGCCAGGTGATAATTGGAATTGATTTTACAGCTAGCAATGAATGGCAAGGACGAACAACAAATCATGGATTTTCATTGCATAATGTTACATCCAAGTCATACCACAATCCTTATTTACGTGTGATTACAGTTTTAAAGCACACTCTGAAGGACCTAGTATATGGTCATGGTTTACATGATGGCATGTCACAGCTTCAGTCAAGGAAACAGAAGTCTCAAATACATGCTTTTGGATTTGGGGACTCAATTACTAAAGATCAGAAAACATTTACACTAAGGAAAGATGGTCTTCCTTGTCAGCACTTCGATGATGTTTTGGCATCATATCGAGAATGTGCTACAAGAATAGTTTTGGGCGGACCTACCAGCTATGCTCCTGTTATATACAAAGCAATAAACATTGTGGAACACACAAAACAATTTCATTTGTTGGTTATTATTGCTGATGGCCAGTTTGTAGATGAAGAACCTACAGCTAAAGCAATTGTTGCAGCTTCGTTTTTTCCACTCAGCATTGTTGTTGTTGGAGTTGGTGATGGACCTTGGGACATATTACATAGTTTTGATGACTGGTTACCGCAGCGCCAATTTGACAATTTCCAGTTTGTGGAATACACTAATGTGTTGAAAGACAACAGTAGTAAAAGTGTAGAGGCTTCACTGGCTTTACAGATTCTGATGGAAGTTCCTGATCAATATAAAATGGTAGAAAGACTTGGGTATATTGATAAGATAAAAGAGTTAAGTGAACTTAAAGCATTGGTAACATGAAACAATTTTTGTGTATGGAATTGGTGCTACCTGATCATGTTGCTTGGTTATAATCAATGCAGTAAAAAAGATTCAGGCGTAAGAAGTGCAACTTGTGTTGTACTATGTGTGCGTTCTCTAAACTTTTTTTGCCTGCGGGCCACATAAGCAATCACACAACAGTTCAGGGGCCAGACATCTTACGTAATGTCATTGTTTCGGGAATGTTGCGTTCTACTTATATAATTAACCAGTTTTTCACAAATATATTCATGTCACATTATTGACAAAATGGTTTTGCGGGCTGGATGGAATCACTTCGGGAGCCAGACTTGGCTCGCAGGCTGTAGTTGGGCACCCTGTAGTGTACTAAGATATATATTTCATGATCATGTCATATTTAATGATGTGAAAAGTCCTTATTGAAACTAACCCCGGGAGTTTTCATTGAGCGATTGCCATGGAAACTAGGATAGTTTTGTGAGTTTATCACAGTTATGCCACTTGCATGAAATACCTTGTGTTTGAAGCCCAAACAAGCCTTAAATTGTCAAATCTGCTGTGTCTCTATAGTTTGCATATAGAAATTTATTAAATTTCAAGAGAAAAAGATAGCTGGTGTCTAATAGATTCAACGTCCATATTGATACATATCCAATGTTTCTGTCTTGTAATTAGTACCAAAAGCCAGCAAAGAAAGTTGTAATAGCCTTTAAATACTGCTTTCATAAAAAACTACGTTCTGTGACTGTGGTGGAGTGTGAATAATATGAAATTTATTTCAAAACCAGTCTTGGATTAAAAATTTTCTGTAGACCTTTGTATCATTTAAATTTTGTTTATGGATTATTGTATATGGTCAGCTGTCATGTTCCCAATATGGTTTGAAGTTGTGTTTTACCAATTGCTTTACCAAAACTTTTTTCTGAATGGTTTTACTTTTAACAAGCTTTTGTTCAATGGAAATAGTAAGATTTCACAATTGGATCACTTGTAATCACATTTGCACATCAGATCAAAGTTTAGTATTAGTCAACTTTCTCAAATATTTGTGGTGAAGAGCATATGTTTGTGTGTGAACTATCAACCATTTTGATCACCAACCAACTGAACCAAAGGCAATAGATTGTAGTTAGGCAGCGCATGTATATATCTTTGTTTGACAACAAAGGTTATGCTGCAGAAAAACAGGAATTCATTAGTACTAGAGTACTTCATTATTTTTTGCAGTACATTGAGTTGATTAAGTTGATTTGTGTTTACACTACTGCCTTGAAACTGTGCATCTTTGAATTCATTTTATGTACATAGCAAAGTTTTGAGGACTTAAGTTTAGGTTTGATTATGGTACCTGATGGTTATGAGCTATTATTATATGTAGAAGTGCAGTGTCTGTTTATCTTATCTGGTACAAATGTTGTGTTAAAACGTGTGCTTATCACAATACTGACAAAGCAGCAATTATTGGAATTACTTACAAATATAGATATTTGTATGTGTTTGCCACATATACTTCATTAACCATAGTATGTGAGCAGGCTTTAGTGTGGTTTACTTTTTGTGCAGTAATTTCATTTCATGCCAAATTGAAGGTAAGCTTGAAGGTTAGATTTACTCCTCTTCAAAGATTTCTGAAATTGATATATGTTTAGATCAGGGGTGTCAACTCATTTGCCTTGGCAGACCAAACCAAATTGAGGCATCATGAGACGAGCTATATTAAGATATCATGTTAATAATGGAAGTTTAACACTTTGAGAGCCGGTCTACGATATAATCGTACTTCGATTTCAGCCTGTAAAACAGCAGATTTTGGTTGCCTTACCACACCCTAGCTCCTCCACCGATTGCGCTAGAGAGCTGTTCAAGTGCTCAAACG
>Ga0210059_1006981_pt1 | contig 18032 bp, 12 predicted proteins | sample Ectturendosymbi2_FD_188042 | JGI IMG/M metagenome (GOLD analysis project Ga0210059, IMG submission 188042) | Ecteinascidia turbinata endosymbiont from Florida, USA - Sample 2 (SPAdes) (version 2) | ecosystem: Host-associated > Tunicates > Ascidians > Unclassified | place: Key West, Florida... | reverse complement strand
CACAGAGTAAAATGCGATTATAGTGTTCAAAGAATAGTGACGAGTACAAATAATCTGACTGCATCAAAGCACGTAACCATAAGTTGTTAGATTTTCTGCATCTTTCGAGAAACAGGTACTTGTATTTTCGTAGCAGAGCCTCAACGGTAGGAATGTTACATTGAACTTGGTGGCTACTAACACTCGCTCTCCAGGGTAGGTTGTATAGAGCTCTGCAACCAAAATTGTATGCCACCCGCAATCTCTGCATGCATGAGTTACTGAAATTACAACATAATTGAGATGCATACATGGGCATACAAAAGGAACAAAAAAGTACGTTTTTAACTGCATTTGAACAACGGGAAAAAGAGGCTCGCAGCTTGTTTGCTGCACAATATTGATATCACAGTTGTCTCTGAATGTCTTCGTCATCTGAGAACCCAGTATCCAATAAGATCCCCAGATATTTGTATTGGTCAACAGATTTTACATATTGACCACCCAATTTCAAGACAGGAGTGGCTGTGCTTTTTGCACTTTTAGCCTTAAACATCATACAAACAGTTATGTTGCAGTTGAAAATAATCCCATGCGATTCTGCATATGCCTGGCACACATCTAGTATTCTTTGCAACCAACGTACACTTGGACAGAACACACAATTATCATCAAACATCAAGTGATTTAACTTGTTGGCTGCCGGCCTATGGTATATTCGTACTTCGATTTCGGCCTAAAAACAGCAGTTTTCGGTTGCCTTACCAACGCCCTAGCTCTTCCGCCGATTGCGCTAGAGAGCTGTTCATTCAAGGGCTCAAACGGATCGGCCAGTCTAGTAGATTGCATTCAAAACAAAATTTTTGGGTTGGGGAGTGTGGATTGTTTGTGACTGACGTCATAGGTAAAGTAGTTTTGGGTTTCATTTTGGCTCATGTTGCCTGGCCTAGGGCCCAACCACTAGGCCAAAGTGTTTCGCTGAAGTTTTCATTGGAAACTAGACTCGAGTCCATGTCTTTTGAGCCTTTGATCAACTTTCTAGCGTTTCTGGTTCAAAAGTTATGATCTAAAATAAACAAATTAACTATACTAACTTACATCACATCTTTTGAACCTGAAACCCCAGCAGGTCATCCAAAGTATCAAAAGACTCGGATTGTAGCCTACTTTCCAGTAAAAACTTCAGCGAAATACTACCCCCTAACGGTTGGTGCTCAGGGCCAGGCAAAGTGGGCCAAGGTGGCCTAAAAGTCCTCCAATTATGACGTCACTCACAAAAAACCTGTACCCCCCAGGCAAAAAATTTTTTTCGAGTGCAATCTACTAGACTGGCCGATCCGTTTGAGCCGTTGAACAGCTCTCTAGCGCAATTGGCGGAGGAGCTAGGGCGTTGGTAAGGCAACCGAATACTGCTGTTTTTTCCGAAAATCGCCAAAACCACCCAGACGTCAAGGTGTTAATAAGACTTCACCAATATAACACCCTGCTTTAATGTTCTTTAGTTCATTGCTTTTAGAGTTTTGCTGCCTCATGCCATAGTACCCTGGTAGAATTAAGCATTCTTGCATGCGCAACATTTTCCACAAAAATTTTCTGCATGTGATAATTTATCTAAAATGTTTTTCACAAACAACCTAAAATTTGCAGGCAAATGGATGCAATATTTTTGTGTCATGTGCCAAATATTTGCTTCTCATTTATGAGTAATCGTCAAAAAACACTTTCATTTTTAGTGGTAGCACCAAATTAACATGTTTGCTGCCAGGGTACAAATATGACATACTTGAAAATCTGTCTAAAATCAAGCAGTTTTCAAGAGTCAGCAACAGTAGAACTCTTCCACTGATTGTGCTAGAGAGCTGTTCAAACCTCGAAAGACTCCGCAAGTTTCGAGTCAGCAATGAAAACAATATTGGTTTCCGGTTAGTTTGTGAGTGACGTCATAAGTGAGGTAGTTTTTTGGCCATTTTGGCTCATTACTTGGTCATAGAGCCCAACCGCTAGACCAGGGGAGGGGAACCTGTGGCCTGCGTGAACATTTGATATGGCCCGCATCAGATTTTTCATTGCCCAAAAGTACAAGATCGCGTCAAAACGAAGCTCAATGACAAGCCTGTACGTAGACAGGAAGCCAGAAGCCTCAATCCATAAAGATCGCATGTTCTAAGAAGCCTCTATCCTGTAAGATAAAGGTAGAACTTTAGGATAAAATCAATTGTTATTTACAGCCTGCCAGCAATAATTCACAATTTATGTGGGCCGTGATAGTAAATAGGTTCCCCACCCTTGCGGCAAACCGAAGCGTTTTGCTGAAGTTTCCATTGGAAACTAGGCTAGAATCTAAGTCTTTAGAGCTGTTATTGACTTTACAGTGTTCTGGTTTAAAAGTTATGATGTGAAAACAAATTAATTGTCCAATTAATGCATTAATTATTTTGTTTTTAGGTCAATTTTTGCACTTAAACCCCAACAAATCAATAGACTCTGATTTTAGCGTAGTTGTGGTTTGTTGGTGGGTTTAAACTAATTAAAATTTTAGGATCTTATTCTGAACCAAAAGGTTAAATCCTGTTTTTAATAGGGGATGATTAATAATTTTGTTTTTAGGCTGTAACGTTTGAACCAGAAATTCGAGAAAGCTAATCAAGGCTCAAAAGACTTGTTTCTAGCCTAGTTTCCACTGAAAATGAGTCAAAATTTCCATCTAGCAGTTGGAGCCCAGGGCTAGGTAACCTCAGCCAAAATGACCAAAAACCTGCTACACTTATGATGCCACCCACAAAACCTGAAACGCAAAATCTAAATTTTTTTTCATTGCAAACTACAAGAATTGTTGCATCTTAAGGTTTGAACAGCTCTCTGGCACAATGGTCGAAGCATCAAAAGATGTAGCAAGTCTTCTAGTCTGCACTCGAAAAAAAATTTTTTGCTTGGGGGATGCGTTTTTTTTTGTGAGTGACACCATAAGTGGAGTACTTTTAGGCCACCTTGACCCACTTTGGCGCCTAACATTAGGTGGTAGTATTTCGCTGAAGTTTTTACTGGAAACTAGGCTACAATCTTTTGATACTTTGGATGACCTCCTGAGGTTCCAGGTTCAAAGGTTATGATCTAAACTAGTAAAAATATTTGACTAATTAGATAATTAATTAATTTGTTTATTTTAGATATAACTTTTGAACCAGAAACGCTAGAAAGTCAATCAAAGGCTCAAAAGACTCGGACTCGAGCCTAGTTTCCAATGAAAACTTCAGCGAAACACTTTGGCCTAGCGGTTGGGCCCAGGCCAGGCAACATGAACCAAATTGACCCCAAAACTACTTCAATTATGACGTCACTCACAAAAAATCCACACTCCTCAACCAAAAAAATTTTTTTCGAATGCAATCTACTAGACTGGCCGATCCGTTTGAGCCCTTGAATAGCTCTCTAGCATAATCGGCGGAGGAGCTAGGGTGTTGGTAAGGCAACCGAAAACTGCTGTTTTTTAGGCTAAAATTGAAGTACGAATATATTGTACGCCGGCTCTCAAAGTGTTAAAAAAAGCAATAAAGTGATATTGAATAATACCTTAATGGTTTGTATTTTTGTAATTTCCTTATTGCATAGCTTGGTTTTGCAAATCAAGCTCAATACAAAAAAGTTAAGTCAGGTAGTGCTGCCTAGAATTGTCCTCAAATAGTTTCATGGAAAAAATGAGACCATTTCTTCAGCTATGTTGTCATGGTTCTTCATGATATAAAACATTTGGCTTGCTATTCTGGCTGTGGTATTGGCATTCTAATGCTGCCAAATTGGGCAAAGTAAAGTTTGGGCTTAGTAATATTCATCCACTGCTGCTGTGTCACCAATGTTCCAAGGTGTAATTTTTTGTGAACTTGTTCATATATTTTTTTGTCAGGCCTCAACAATGACGGACAGATTGTGGTGCAAAGCAGTTTTTACTGGTTATAAACGTGGTCTTCGCAATCAGCATGAGAATACTGCCCTTCTGAAGATTGAAGGAGTCAAAAATAAAAATGAAACTGATTTCTACGTTGGCAAAAGATGTGCTTATGTATACAAGGCGAAGACAAAGTCCCGTACTCCACGTGGTGAACCAAGCAAGACCAGAGTCATCTGGGGCAAAGTAACTCGACCTCATGGCAACAGTGGTGTTGTGCGAGCAAAGTTCAAAACCAACTTGCCAGCAAAAGCTATTGGTCGACGTATAAGAGTGATGATGTATCCATCAAGGATCTAATGACATGAACAGTGGTGACATGTTGAAGATGCAAAGGACAAACAACTGGATTCCAGCAGAATTACAAACACTGCTTATTGTTGCCAATGTCAATGAACACATGTTGTTTTAATTGAATTTTTATTATGAACTCAATGTAATTTCCTTTGTGTAAGATGTGTGTGAATGCAACTATTCTAATAGTTCGCTATACAGTTCGATTGATTTGATGTGATTTGCATTGATTGTCCTTTGCTCTCTCAACTGTTCTTCATTGTTCAATAGCCTTAAATATGAGTAAAGTTGACGTAAGTAGCATATTGCATGTAAGTGAAATAAAAGATGAAGAAACTGACAATGTAGAATATGATTCTGATGTGGAAAACAATCAGGGGACCACAGGCATGTTTGCAGCTGTTTTTATTGTTGTAAATGCTGCCATGGGTGCTGGCTTGCTGAACATTCCTCAAGCATTCAAACATGCTGGAGGAGTTGGTCCTGGCATTGGCCTTGAAATGGTAAGGCTAACTTACTTATTGTCATGCAACTTTTGTTGCTGTTAGTGTTATCTGTCTTTACTGCCGCTTTCAGAATCATACTTATTGCAGTGGCGCTTGAGATTTTTAGAATTATTTTCTTTGCATTAGTTAATGTTTCATAATCATAACATCGATTTTTAAGTGAATTTGCTTTTATTATATATAGATTGTAAAAATTGTGAAGTTAGTAGTATATATATCTAAGTTGTGCTAACTTTGAAAGAAGCCAATGTGCTGAATGGTATGGCATGAGTGGTCTGTGCATGCCCATCTCTGCTAATTTTTTGCTGTACGCCACATGGTTTTTTTTCACAGTGAATGCTGCATTGATGAAAAGAGGAAATAGTTTTCTGGACTTGACCTTTTGACATGCATTCTAGTAATAATTTATTCTAATATTTTTGTTCAAATTGAAGATTTTAGTTTCACTGCATTAACTGTGATATTGCCTGTATTTGACCTGGGTATGTAATTCTAAGTCAGAAAATTTATGTTCAAAATTGCATAGTAAGCCTGTCTAAAAGTATTGTTTGAAGTAGTGCTTTTTTAAAATAACTCCTGTCAGCATCTTGGGCAATATACACAGGGTGACACCTAAAAAACGGAATCCATATAAAAGTTCATTAAATCTTATCAATGTCCATAAAATACAAAGAAACTTGTTGGACTTAAACCTCAGTCCTGATGTGATCATTCCTCTGAGTTATCCTGGTAGCTTTGCATAAAAGTCATTTTTGTCTAAAATATGCTCCAAATGGGCACCACAACATTTGACACCTGTTTTTTTGTCATGGACTGAAATGTTTTTGAAATAAACATAAAAAATTAGTCATTTCAGTTAGAATGTCCAAAAATATAGGCTAATGAACACTGTTACAGCAAGTTTAAATACAACTGAGACAAATGACTGCAACGTTTCAGTGACCAATTTATCACAGCAAAAATGACTGAAATGTCTTTAAAAAAAGCTGTTGGAGACAAACATACACTTAGTTTTTTCAGTCATTGAGCAATTTTTTTGAATTGATCGCAGAAAATTTTACTCTTTGGCGACCAGGGATTTTCGTAAAAAAACGCCTAAACGCACGTGGCTTTGCGCGGGATTATCTCCGCTCCTGTATGGGTTACGGACCTGGTCGAAGCATCAAAAGACGTGGCAAGTCTTCTAGTCAGCACTCAAACATTTTTTGCTTGGGGTGTGTGGTTTTTTTGTGAGTGACGTCATAAGTGGAGGACTTTTAGGCCACCTTGACCCACTTTGCCTGGCCCTTGGTGCCAACCATAAGGTGGTAGTATTTCGGTGAAGTTTTTACTGGAAACTAGGTTACAATCCAAGTCTTTTGATACTTTGGATGACCTGCAGGGGTTTTGGATTCAAAAGTTATGATCTGAGTTAGTAAAAATATTTGACTAATTAGCTAATTAATTAATTTGTTTATTTTAGATCATAACTTTTGAACCAGAAACGCTAGAAAGTCAATAAAAGGCTCGAAAGACACGGACTCGAGCCTAGTTTCCAATGAAAACTTCAGCGAAACACTTTGGCCTAGCGGTTGGGCCCTAGGCCAGGCAACATGAGCCAAAATGACCCAAAACTACTTCACTTATGGTGTCACTCACACAAAATCAGCACCCCCAACCAAATTTTTTTTCGAGTGCAATCTACTAGACTGGCCGATCCGTTTGACCCCTTGAATGAGCAGCTCTCTAGCATAATCGGCGGAGGAGCTAGGGTGTTGGTAAGGCAACCGAAAACTGCTGTTTTTTAGGCCGAAATCGAAGTACAAATATATCGTATGCCTGTTCTCAAAGTGTAAGGCAGACTAGGGCATCATTTGATGTGCGGGGCATGGAACTGTCTTATTGGAACCATTGCTCATCTCAATTTGACCCTCTGAGTCATGACAGTGATGACCAAAATTTCCTTGGTATTGCCACATATTGCTGTGTATTCAGTTTGAGATTTCTCATGTCTGTCTTCAAACCGATATGGGGTGATAATCTGGTTCAACAGAAACACTTAAACCAATCAAGGGTTCTAAAGACTTAGATTCTAGCCTAATTTCCACTAAACACTTGAATGAAAAACTTGATGTTGGCATCCAGAGCCTGGTGTCCTCTGCCAAAAATTCATAAGTCTACCCCCCATTATGATGTCACCCACAAAAAAAAAATCCAAAACTTTAAAATTTTTAAAAATGTGAACAGACGACTTCCCACATTTTAAAGGGTTTTAACAGCTCTAGCTAAATCGGCTGGCTAGTTGTGGTGGTGCCAAGTGTCGCACACACAAGTATACACTTGTTTTGAAACAGTAAAATTCTTTGCAATCAGTTTTTATTACCAATTTAACTTAAGTTGATAAACCATAGTAGACAATATCTCATCTCAGATTCACCAATGCTTTGAACAATGTTAACCCTGGTAGTCTCCTTGTTGACACTAATGAAATTGTGTGAAAGGTTTAAGTGAAAAAGAGAATGCTGAGGTTGCCAGATGCTCTTAGGGAGCAATATAAAAAGTGTGTTTAGAGGACTGGTTTCAAGTTGTCGGTTTCATTACATTTTCTGACTTGCACTTAGTGTGTATCTTAAAGCTTCTCACAAAGTTCCTGTTTGGCAGTGCTTTCTGGTGTTCATAATGGGAAGTCTGATGATTCTGGGTTACTGCACTCGCATTTACAAGCAGCCCACTTATCAAGAGGTTCTGGAGGTGGTGTGTGGTAGATTGGTGGGATTTTTAGCAGAGATTTTCATCATATTGTACATGTTTGGAACTGGCACTGCAATGATTATTATTGTTGGTGACCAATTTGACAAAGGTAAGTTTAACAAGGGTGCTTATGACTAATGCTCCACAGCGTGGTATCATTAATGAATGGCCTGATTTTGGTTTGTAATCACCTACCATTTCATAACTTTATGGCCTCAATTGACTGGTAATCCTTACACTTATCTTAACTGCTTGTATTAATCTGAAGTTAGTTTTGTAAAGTACATTTTTGAATACATTTTCAACGACCAACTGTCTGCATTTCATCGATTCAAAAACAAGTTCAGTTAACTAGGATGCATACTTGTGGGAAGTAAAGGTATAGCAGGTTTTGCAGTTCGTCAAAAACTTGTAACATACTATGAAATACAGTTTTTTTATGAGTTTAACATCATGAAACCGTTTTTATTTTATTATGTTCAGTCATGGAAGCTTCAGTGGGCCCTGACTTTTGTCACCACTGGTACATGAATAGAAAGTTTACAATGTCTGTGTTTTCCACTGCTGTTATTCTACCTCTGTGCATACCAAAAAATATTGGCTTCCTGAAACATGCCAGGTAAACGCGTGGTTCAGCTTTATTATGTTCAGTATCGTACTATTTACATGAGGGTGCAGTGTTATTTTGTGAGACGTGTATAGTGATTTTTGTTCATGTGAGAAAATGCAGAATGAGTGATGATTCATCTTCAGTATCATTACAAAATTCCAAAAGCCTGCAGCAATTCAAGTTAGAAACCTCAATCGCAAGTCAGAACTGAAACGTAATAATTTAGCCATTTTTATTGAAATTTCGACTTGCTGTGGTTGTTACCAGAAAAAGTCGTTTCCACAGAACTATTTTTAGCCCCCCCACTGCTAAACTATAGCACATTTTGTGTCTTAATTGTCTAAACATTTGATGCTTGCTATCAGAAGAGGTTTAAAAATCAATATATTTCTACTGTGCTCATGGCATGATCAAATGTAATTAGTAATGTCCAAAAACTGCTTTGCCTGTTTTCCTGGTATAGAAAATGTTCGTTTCCTGTACTCATTACCTATATTTAATTTCAAGTGTCGTCGGAGTGCTGGGAGTTATTATCGTAATGCTGACAGTGGTAGTGAAATTTGCAACCTCAGCATACACACCAGGTGTCATTGGCCATTCACCTCGAGGATTGTCAGAAATTATGTCAGCTGTACCTGCAATCTTTTTTGCTTACCAGGTTTGTCCAAAAATTTTTTTTCAATTAACTTGCCTGGAAATGGCTGGGTGATCCTTTGTGGTGTTTGCTATTGTATTGTGCGGTGGAATCGACCAGTGTTATCACTGCCCTATCATCATTGTGTCAGAGCATGCACTTTCAGTTTTTCACAGTAGTGTCAAGTTTCTGTATTTAATAAGCCATAAAACCATAAAAATGTGACTGTGGGATAAGTTCATTTGTTACGATACAACATAGCACACGAAAGCAAAAACTGATAGAATGTACTCGCTACCAGGACGCCGAAAAAAAACTGAAGTTATCTAGTCGAGACGCCCCAAAAATTTGTTAAAACATAGTGCTACAATACATAGATACATTATAAGTCTCGCAACGCAAAAAAATAATTGTACGAAGTACACAATTGACAAAAAAATACAAGCATACGAAAGCGTTACATTATTGGAGAAGACAGGTGTTACCATAAAAAGGCATACAGCTATCTATGGTTGTGTAAAAACAAACCTATTCATAATTTAAGAGAATTTTTATAATGTTTACATAATGTGGCAATGGCAAGGTTTTCAGACTCTGTTCGATTTCTTTCCAGAGCAAAGCCCCTCTATAAGAGATACTTTTTTGCATAAATTTGTATTGATGCTTTGTATGTAATAATTTTGGTTGACAGCGAATCTGGTTTTGTAAGAACAAACATTAGAAGTATTTTTTTAAAATGTCATAGATTCTGAGCAGCCCACCATGATGCAGTTTATGCATAAATTTTGCCAATTCAAGTCGATAGTTATCATTTATTTTCAACACATTTAAAGATTTTTATATAAAGAAGTAACATGACAACTGTAATTACTAAACGTCATTATCCGTAATATATTATTATGCAAAACATTGAAAGGTTGCAGAACGGAATTGTTAGCTGTACCCCATGACATAATACAGTATTGTAAATCATAATAAACAAAGCAATAGTAGAAGATTCTAAGAACGGCAATAGGATCGAATTTTAAATAATAAATGAGATGCATGCGATGATTTAGTTCTCACCAACTGTACATCAGAAGACCAGTCAATAATTTACTGTCAATTAGGACATCTAGGTATTTGACGTATGTTTGTTGATTCAACACAAATTTTTTTATGTAACATAAAATATGCACTGTTGATTTCTGAAAATGTGATCTATTTGATATTAGTCGTTATGGTCAACTTTCACCGTTTTCACTGTGAAATAATTTTCTAATGGAAACTGTTTAACAATCAGCTGTTGGAAATGGGTTGTATTGCAATGCTGTAAAATGCTCAAAGTTCTTACAGATCGCTTATATTGTGAAGAGGAAATTGTGTTCATGCATTACTTCGTTTGTTTAAAAGCCTTTCATAGTTGAATTCGTCTTTGCTTATGGCAGTGCGGCGCGCAGGCCCACTGCTTTTGTTTCGGATTAGACTGTATACAGCTCTCCATAGCGTGGATTACGCTTCTGTGTGGGAGCGAACGCGGTTTCTAAAAGAGTTTAGATCTGTTTTTTTTTCGTTGAAAGCGACTATGAACAAGATAGGGATGGCTAAGTGTTGTTGTTGAACTTCAAAACCTAAGAGAAATACCCGGCCTATGCAAACCTTAAAAATGGCGGAAGGAATGCCGTCCAACGGGAATCTTTACATATTCAAATTTGGTCCACATTGAAAAAAGTTTGGACACTCCTGACATAGAAAGCTCTCACTGTATTTTCAAAACATCTAATTTCTAACAATTTTAGCAAACCTTAGGTAAAAAAAACAACTGCGTTAGTTAATTCAAAATTAGAATTCATGTTTTCACCATTGCCAACAATTCTTTCTCTAAGGTCAGTGTTGCTTTCGGTTCTGTTGGTCGTACGATAAAGATTTTTTGCGTGGTCCGTTTTGAGATTAAATTAATGCGTTGATAAAAACGTTTATATGAGAATTTTGTGTGTGATGAATAAAAATGGGCTTATTTCAAGTTCACCGTTTCATGCAAATTTTCACAAAACATATTTTATATTTAGTGCCACGTAAGTTCAGTCCCCGTGTACTCATCGTTAAAGAGGAAAACGTCGTTGAACTGGTTTATCGTCATTTCTTTATCCATATTTTTGTGTGCATTGTCATACACATTGACAGGTTAGTATATCATTCGTTTTGAAAACAGTTTTTAATTCATTTTTTGTTTGTATATTTTTGACGATGTGCTTTTTTAGGTGCTTGTGGCTATTTGACATTCGGTGATGATGTGAAGAGCGACGTCCTTCAATCCTACAACGCCACAGATACGTTCGTGATTGTCGCTCGCATGGCGATAGTTGCCACGATGCTGACGTCGTACCCTATTCTACAATTTTGTGGAAGGTGGGTGTAATGTTTCTAAAACACTTCAAAGCAATACGCGGTTCATTTCGTGCTGGAGTTAAACCGCTAAACTGTTGGGGTCTTCAGGCAAGTTTTTTTTGAGCAGAAATGCTCTGCATTAAATCCTTCGGAAACCCCCAACATCATTGTCCATTTTTTAAGGTGCGCTATCAGTTATTGCCCGTGGCTACGGCGATACAACCAGTTGCTTTTGCCTCGAAGTGATGCCTAACATAGAAAGTCACATTGAGGTTTCGATGATCGTTGCAATTTTACTTTAGGCTTGCGAAACAGTTGTGACGTGTTACGATTTCGTGCGAGTTGTCCTTGACAACAAAGGGGCCCCTTCATTTCTAACCTGTTATTGTCACCAAATACATGTCTCTGAGTAGCGCATATTTTGGTGGGTGCAAAAAAACTTGTTTTGGATCATTATGCGATCTGGTGATAGCCACCGCGACAAACATTTTGTAATTATCAAGATAGTTTGCGACAGGAAATGCCGAAGCGTCAGTCGTCGTAAAAGCTTTAAATGCTCTGTCACGCGCCTAACAAAGAGCTGGATACGTTAGTGGTAACAATAAAAACGAGAATGCGATGCATACTGCTTGATTGTCTTCGATTTAGCAGTCGCAAGGCGGGCCTTGAAAAAAAATGGGTGTAGCAGTTCCCGTTTGGTCTTGCTGAGAGCACTCGTTAAAATAGACTGTAACGGATGAAGTGTTTAAGATTCTAAGATATGCACGACCGTGCGTATATCAGGTTAGCCGATATTAGGCCGGTTTATATTTATCTTATTTGTATCGATCAAAAGGAACCCTTGCTTGGGAAAGAGTTAGCTTCACACAGTACAACTTAACTGCTGGTTTTATCATTCAGTATCTGCTATGGCTTCTTAAAATAGTCGATTGCCTACCCTTTTGTGACTTCCGGAAAAGATTTGAAAGAGAAATGGTATTCAGATTTGAGACGTAGCCAATATTCAATTCTTGTCTTCACTGTCGCGTTTGTTTCGTTTAACCAGGTGTTTAGTTGAAGAAGTACAGCTTTTGAAACAACTGCTTGAATAAGATTTTTCTGTTTCATCAGGGCTGCATTGCTCACTCTGCTGGTGAAGGTAGGCCTGTTCACAGTAAGTCATTTTTCCAAGAAAGAGAGGTTACGCCGGTTCTCAATCACATTCACGTGGTTCTTCGGGTCTTTGGCTCTTGCCCTCTTCATTCCAAACATCGGAGAGGCAATTGCTGTGGTTGGTGGACTTGCTGGATGCTTCATTCTTGTTTTTCCAGGTAGATCGGTTGCTTTTCCTTGCAGGGATTGCACTTACTTTATTGTGCGGTTTCACGTGGCACAGGGCCGCAACCAGCTGCTGTTTTCGGGGGGGGCAATTCCCTGGTTGCGGACCTGACGTGGCATGTGTGTTCATGCTCTGAATGTGTTTTTGACAAGGCAAGAGTTTTCAGCTGCTAACGGATGCAGTGCACATCAAGAAACACTTTATCTGCAAAAGGTTGTATCGACTTCAGCGCCGTGGTCGTTAGATTATTATGAGCCCTGTTTTTACGTCCAATTTCCCCCAAACTACCTTCTGTTTGGGAGGTTTACGTACCATACCGTTGGTTCACGACAGTTTCGTAGTAAAGACTTCGTTGTTGAGCGCAACGTTACAGCAAATACCAGAAACACATTTGCAACGAGAGATGTTTGTAGGGTGAAGTGCATTACATCAGCAAATTTCGCATGCAGTTCTTTCACAGACTGTATGCTTCAAAAAGTGTGTGTACTACTTCGCCCTTCTATTTTTTAGGATTATGTCTAATGATGATTGCCGACAAGTCGACAGAATTGTCAAAATGTAAAACAAGAGCAATGATGGCGGTCGGTTTGTTCTATATTGCAATTGGTACTTTTCTGTTCGGAGAAATCACAACCGAAGCGATCATGAACGACGTGCGCATCACCTCGCCAGAACTGTCCAGCAACTGCTACGCTTCCTGATGCGGGTAGTGCAACAGAACAGGTCTTCATCATGTGCAATATCAAGATTATGTTGAACACTTCGTCGTTTTCTCGCAACACACTTCTTTCGACTTAGGGAACGGTACCGCAGAATCTGTGTCCCGCGCCCTTTAAAACTGTTGTGTCGGGCGGAGGGGCGATCAGAAGTGTTTCTACTTTTGTGATGTGTCCATCGCTGGTTACACTGTTGCGTCTGCACATGTTTGGTAAGTAGAGCAGGCTGTGCTGATGTTGAGCACTTACGTGTTTATCATGATGTTGTAGCTATTTGCTTCAACCGTGTTATCTTTTGATGCCAAGTTTGCCATTCAGCTGATTCGCTTGTCATGCACTTGTCAGCACGTTGCGAATTCCATTCCATTGTTTGATACTTTAAATAAAAAATCAATTAAATCTCGCGCGTGCGTTGTACGCAGACCATGCAACTAATGACCAGAAACAAAATCCTTGTAATGCGGCTGTGTTGACGACAATGCGCTCCTGCGTTTGTCCGATATTTCGAAAAAACACTGTACGACGATCTTGCTAAACGCGGTAGCTTCTAAGGATGGGTAGTTCAGAATCATTTGTAATGAAGTAGTTACAGCGAATCGTCTTCTAAATTCAAATACTTCCAGCAATGCAGCGAAACCAGCATGAAGGCAATCGGGTGCTTACAGCAACATACACACAATGAAGGCATATGTCTGTTGCAGTGCAGTGTATTCAAGCTCCCTAAGAGTCTGCTTCTTAAATGAGATTACAGCTTGGTAGCGGTTAAACCCGCACAGGAAAAAGATGCTGACGTGGCAGGCATACAGAGATATTTTGAAAGGAAACGCGTCAGCAGTGCTAGTTATTTTGTTGAACTTTTTAAATAGCTTGCAATTTCTATATTCGGTTGCTTCTAGCATGTAAAGCGAAACGCAAAAAACGTGCATAATGCATTACGCTCGTTGATTTTCGTTTTTCGTCACACCCATCCTGGGCAAAAAATTATTTCAAGCACTTTCAGAAGCATGCTTGTAATTGAATCCCTGCACTTTATGCATCGTCTCGTGGTTTGATAACCTCCGAAGTACTCACCATAATGTTTATTCAGGTTTGTATCTTTCTGTGGGCAATCATGCGGTTCCGTTGCAAAAAATACATACTAGTAACTTCTTCACTGTACATACCCTGTGCCCCAACTTTTATTCCCTGTACTGCCTGTTACGCGTCATTCTGAATTGCTTCATATTTGTGGCACCTGCGACTACAGCACCACAACGCTTTTTAACCTTCACAAATATTAGACGCACGTCACTCTGAAGCAAGCGATGGAAATTCTCTCCGACCAAGGGTCTACTCCAAATGTTTTTACATCGGACCGCAACTATATCTCACTGGAAGCCCGATCCGCCCTGGTATGTAAGCTTGCAGCCCCTAAATGCGAGCCAAACAATTTTGAATGTATCAATTTCGGTATTCGCTCACCCGAAAACTTCGCAATGGTTTTCTATACGTTTTGTTATTAGTTTTCAGGTGAACATTGTTGCTTAACTGAAACAAGCGTGTTGGTAACGATTTTTTTGTGTTTTACAAGTTTCCATTGCCTTCAACTCTTACTGCCCTGCCGCTGCTCCGATGTCTCTGCCACCATGAGAATAATCTTCAGCAAGTTGAAATCAACTCCTGCATAATAGTCTCTGTAGGGAACGTTACTGCACATGCGAGAAAGAAGGCTGCTTCTCGCTCTACATCGGCAAATCGAAAACGTGGGTGAAAAAATAGCCGCCAAAGGATCCAGCCAACCCATCCAAACAAAGATTGGTTACTGCAATCGTTCCACAACTCAGACGAAAAGAAAGTAAATACCCATATTGCAACGCACCACAACATACAGTATCACCAGGGGCGCAACCAGGGGGGGGCGCAGGCGTGAGAAGCCCCTCCTAGCAAATTTTTCGCCATTCTTGGAAAAATGTTAGGCATAGTTAAAAACTATTGTACATAGTTGAAAAAAATTGGTCCCCTCTCGGAGAGCTCCGCCCCTCCTGGTGTCCCAAGCTGGTGACGGGCCTGAGTATCACCACTGCCGCTGCACACGGACGAGGACCTCCACCACTGCCGCTGCACACGGACGAGGACCTCAAACCAATACAGAATTGTGGTTACAACTCGATGCAAGCGACGGGCAAAGATATCTGATGTGCTATACGACACCAGTGCTGCAGTATAGGGTTTCCCTGGTGTAGGAACCCATATGGAGGTTTGCGGTGTTGCCCAGCGTAGAAGTTGCTTGCGAAGAATCCTGTCGTTGCATACAGAGATGCTGGTTTCCCTAAACTCTTCCAACGAGGCAGCCTAGTCGTATGAGTATTGTTCTAACTCCCGACTAAAACTGCCTGACATTTTAAGTTGCCAAGCCGAAGCAAAGCGTTTGGCTCTCACCACTTTGATAGTTCGTTTCACAGATTTCCTGGCTTCTTATCAGCAGCAGAAAAGCTTTACGATGGCGCGACAGCAGAAACAGCCAACGTGGTCCGTGCGCTAGCGATACACAACTCGACTCTGAAAATGTGGTGTCCACACCGAAAACTTCGAAAGCAATGCGAATCGAGGTCGCTGCACGAACGCAGTGGAGCGCGCACACAGGAATTCCCTTGACGCGAATGACAAGTTGATACAAACTAGATCTCACGAGCGGAATACCATCACGAGTAGGAAACGGCGATTCGTAATGCGAAAAGGTATATCCACTATATAAGAATGCCCCCCCCCAAGGAAAAAATGGCGTGGACAGTTTCGCGAGAACTGACACGCAAAAAAATACGGTATACGAGCAAGCACAAAACACAGAAAACGGCAAAAACAGTACGATAAGCGAAGCGAGAAATGGATGCAGCAGTTGAAGACGCAATAACAACCAGGAGTGAGCTACCACACAAAAAGCAAAGGGGGTGCAGGATGCGGACTGCGGGTAATTTCGGTGTGCCGTTGCGTAAATGAGGAAAGGTGTCTTGCTGCCGGAATTCGTTGAGCTCGGGAACGGTCATTCCGAAGAGGAAAACAGAGGCAAGGCGTGTAGGTTACTCGGGACAGTGCAGGAAATGTCGTTGAAAGAGCGATAGTGATGACGTTGAAACGGGCTGAAGTTAATGAGGGAGGAGCGTGACTTCCCTGTGTAGGTAAAAAAAACCCAGAGTTGTTTCAGGTAGGAGCCATCCACTGGGCGTGGGAAACCTGAAAGGTGCGTTCGCCAACTTAGAGATCGTCCAAAGAAAAAGCTGTGCTTGCGACGCTGTCGAACGAGTGAGTCAACTGAATGACATTGAAAGTGGTCGCATGGCTCAGACTATGTTGCGAAAAAGTTGCTGAGAGGGAGATTCTACTTGAATGTTGAAACGGTGAAATCAATGCAGTAAGGTGTCCTCGGTAGGAAATCGGGCCAAGAAAGACGACAAGTTCAGCGCACAGCTGGACGAACACTCGCCCGCGAGTAGGCTTGTGGTAAGCGAAGAGAGGTGGAAAACCAAACTTCGAGCCGTTAGTCCCGGTCTGATGAAGCAATATAGGGTTTCCCTGGTGTAGGAACCTATATGGAGGTTTGCGGTCTTGCCCAGCGTAGAAGTTGATTGCGAGGAATCCTGTCGTTACATACAGAGATGCTGGTTTTCCCAAACGTTTCCAACGAGGCAGCCTAGTCGTTGTATGAGTATTGTTCCAACTCCCGACTAAAACCGCCTGACATTTGAAGTTGCTAAGGCGTTTGGCTCTCACCACTTTGATAGTTCGTTTCACAGATTCCCTGGTGCACAAATCTTGTTTACAAAAGGCTTCTGATTAGCAGCAACAGAAACAGCCAACGTGGTCCGTGCGCTAGCGATACAAAACTCCTCTCTGAAAACGTGGTGTCCACGCCGAAAACTTCGAAAGCAATGCGAATCGAGATCGCTTGCTACAAACCAGATCTCACGAACGGAATACAATCACGAGTAGGAAACGACGATTCGTAATGCGAAAAGGTATATCCACTATAGCAGCAATTTGCATGAGAATTTGAGGAAACTTGGTTATTCACAAAACTGAGGTAACTATCCGGTCGCGATTCTTTACACCGAAACGTTCATTTCAACAGAAAGCAATTGAGCTTCAATTCACATAACTTTTTTTTGCAACAGCATGTAAAGCAAGGTATTTGTCTTCGTTTAGACGGGGAAAATGTTATCATTAAGTCAAGTATACAAGCAATAGGTTTCATATTCTTAATTTGATACGTAAATAAAGGCGTATTTTTTACCATTTACTAATTTGTTTATGTTTAGGTCATTTTCATAATTGATGATGGCAGTCAAAATGCTTTTTATGCAGGTGGGATAAACTGGTACTGCACTTTTTAGTTGGGACTAGGAATCTTCGCCAATTGTTTGGTAAAGACTGCTACGTAGTGTCTCATCAGAGACAATCTTCTAATAATCAAAGTCAGACGAAATTATGTATGACCGTGCTGCAATCTAGTAGTTCTAACAAGAAACGATTCACTCACGTTTTGAATATGATGTCGGTAGTGGATCTAGGCCAGACGTTTTGGGCGGAAGTTAAATAAGAGGACACCAAAAAAGCCTTCACTTGTCTAAACTACTGTAGATTATCTTGTCGTGGCAATTGTTAAATACCACACGAAAGTGGGGTTGGTTGACTAGATCAGTGGTTCTTAATCTTTCTACGCACTCGTACCCCCTGAGCTTTCATAAAATTCTCTCGTACCCCTTGTCTGAAGGCAAGTAGTAACTGTTACCAACGTAGTTCACATGGTGTCACAAATTCTTCAGCAGCTGTATAAGGCTCTCTTCTTGCCACACAAGAACGTAACTTTGCAACATGCCAGCAATAATTGTTTTTCCATCGGTACGAATGCCTGCTTTAGTAAAGTTCCACCACTATCAAATCAAGCCCTTTTGATTTTCA
>Ga0210059_1006980_pt1 | contig 18033 bp, 11 predicted proteins | sample Ectturendosymbi2_FD_188042 | JGI IMG/M metagenome (GOLD analysis project Ga0210059, IMG submission 188042) | Ecteinascidia turbinata endosymbiont from Florida, USA - Sample 2 (SPAdes) (version 2) | ecosystem: Host-associated > Tunicates > Ascidians > Unclassified | place: Key West, Florida... | reverse complement strand
CATAGATTCACCTATCACGTCCTGCAACAGAAAAGACATTCGTTAAAAAATGGGTTTTTTATCGAACAAAATATGGGTACGCATCTTTTTGAGTCACCCTGTACTTTGCCCCAAAAGGGCAGGTCAAGTGTCGACTTGGAAGAAAAAGACGGATTGACCGGCGGTGAGACTTGAGATGGGGGCCCGAAGCGAGGATAGATCAGGTTTTAAGAAACATGCGTGGTACAGCGAAAGACCGCAGGCGCACGGAGCTTAGATTAGAGTTGGTCCGAAGCTATACAGATCGCACTGTAGATAAGCTAAAGCGTGGTTGCGGTATCAAATGATTGACCGCTCTGTCGTCGATCGGGGAAAATGTACGTGGGGCAACCACAATATGGCATGAAGCAAGCACTGACTCGCAGCAGTCTAGGCTTTTACGCAGCGTAGCATAAGGCGTCGTTGTCCCACAGCAAATACCGCCGAAATACCTTGCAAGAAGTCGCGGTTGCGGGGAACCGGCTTCGCACTCAAACACGAGCTTAACTGCAAACACAACAAAACATGATGCATTTGCATCTTTGGCTGACGACAAACAAACAAGGGAAACAATAAAGCATTGTTGCCAACTCTATGCACATTTGATGCTATCATCCGCCTTACAAGACCAAGTCTAACTGCATTTTTCGATATACAGAACAATTTCATTCTTGCTCAATATCACTTGCACAGACTTTGTCCAATGCGTCACGACGTACTGTACAAGTTCTTTCTGATAGCATGCACCATCTAATAAAATGCGATGTCACAAAAGAACCTCTTCACAATTGGGATAAAGTTTTGCCGTCATCAGTTTTCGATTTTAACACAGTTACAAGCACGTTGCAACGACTGCTGAGCTTATTAAGCATTATGCTGCTGTCACAAATTTGAAAGCAAAAAAATGATTCTTTTCCAACACCTAACTGATACCAAAGAAATATCGTCCAAAATAGCAGCGCAAGAAAAAACATAATCTTGACGAAATTAACTCGCGCATTGAAAAGCATGAGACTCACTAACATAATTCAAAATATTTTAAAGATATCATCATAAAAAGCTTGCAAATAGCAGCAAAGAAACCATCAAACTCAAATCTTGCAGCCCACAGCAAAGGAAACATCTAACTCAAACCTTTCAACTAATGGCGAAAAAAATACCAAACATAAAACCTTCACAACCATGGCAGCGTTTTGAAGTTGGACGTACGATTCTTTACAAAGTAAGATGAATCAAGAATATCTTGTTGCTGCACAAATATCATTCACGAATAATCTTTACTGTGTTGCCAAGGTTTCGTTCCAACAGAACCAAAGGCCAGGAATTCTCCAAAAATTTCCTAAATAAAGTATTATTTGATCTAAATCGGAAGCAGTTCAGAATTCACTTGATATACCGGTATGCAAAATGTCGCGTTGGCATGCAGGATCAAAGCATATGTAACTACATCGGTTGCGTGTTGCTCATGCACTTCACCTTACTGTGTGCCAAACCAACACCGAGGCCCATCAAAGGTAAACAAGCTTTCGAGTGCTGTTTTCTTGTTTTTTTACATGCTTGTGCAAACCACCTGGTCCACCCAAGGGTAGTAACTCGTCAAAACACTCCGAAAGAAGTCCTCACTGCGGTTGTTTTTTTTGGCGCTTGTTTCCACTTACTTCATTGGAAACTAACAAGCTCAATTCTTCCTGTGCTTGAAATAACACGCTTCATACAAAAACAAGTAAAAGTGCGCGAAGGCAAATAGTATTGAGTGTCGTTGACCACGGTTTTATAACACTTCTTTTTCATCATTTTGTTTTGTCAAAATTTTTCCTAACCTATTCATAGAACCTCCTCACTTTGCAGACAACTCGGTAAACTGCCATTTGCCCATTGTGCGTAAACCGGACCTTACTTATCAAGGTCCTGTTTCACATGTCACGGCAGTACTTCTTGTGCATGCCCCGCATCACAAAACTTGGTCTCAAATTACCTGGCAACGTTGAGAACAAGCTGCAAGGCGCGAACAACGTTGCGCCATGTTGCGTTCGGTTCCGTTTGCGATTTGGCAACCGGTAATGAGGGCATATCACGAACACGGGAATTTAGCAAAAAGCGATACTGTAGGTTCAAACAGTAGCTTTCCCATCAGGGAAAGTGCTAGAGCCTGGCATACACCTTCGGCCTATAGTTTTGCATAACGATAACCACAAGCAGCGGTCTGTGTCCAGACGACGGCGAAAAGACCTGAACTTTCATTGGGCAATGGCTTCGCAATTTTAAATGGAAGGAGGGAAAGCTGACGAAAGCCGCACAATAAATACGATCGACTCAACCGAACGACGGTTTGAAGATATCTATAGTAGCTTCTCTGAATTGTCAAACCACCCTTTCTTGCAAAATAAATTAATGCCATTCTTTTTATGTAACAGGAGGTCCATAGAAAACACTTTCATCATAAAAAACATTTTCTGCGTATGTCGTTCTGTGGCTTTCTGATGATCTGATCATTACATCCGGATGTACCACATCCTGTTTTTTGCGCCAAAAAAACCTGGTAGCATTTTTCAAATGCTGTTGGCATTCTTTGTCCTCTGAGCATGACCTACGAGATCTAAGGCGCGAAAACAACAATACACCGTATCCCTGGACCACCCTAAACTGTTGTGCAACGCAATGTCAGAGTGCGCATGCTATAGAGAAACAGACTTGTTGACTTAAGCTTGGTCAAAAAGTGTTTGTAATAACCACGAACGGATGTGTTAGAGCTTAAGGGTAGGCTCGACATATGGTTTAACGCACATACATCGTTCAGTTTGTTGGGTTGCCGGTGCGCGTACAGCAGAAGCAATTTCCGGGTGCCTCTTTTTGTTGTTAAAGCTGTTTCGAACCAGAAATAGGCACTGCAAGTGTGTCGGTAGCGCATGTTTCTCTTGCGTACTTGTTATTCCTAGGTTTAATTCGGTGCGCCGTCGGCCACCAGGGCCGGTGTGAAAATTAAAAAACTACCAAATATCACAGCAAAACAATAAAAACTTGAGAAGCTCTACTTCCGGTATACGTTATTGGATCGCAGTTGTAAGGTTTTGGCTGCAAATCATTTTCAAGCAATTTTCAACACAATCAACCAACCCTGCTTCAATTATAACTTTCCTGCAAAAGGTTCAAAGCAACAACAAAGCTATATTGCAGCGAAGTACCCGCGGGTGCACACGCATAATCAACAATTGTCAAAACTTTTGACATGCGACAAACGCACGCAATTCAGCACATGGCTGTGACAATGAAACAATAGCGTAACGTCACAAACAGATTTTCTGGTGCACGTTCTGTACTGCTGGAACAGCTGTCTAGACTTACTTCACCAAACAGACTTCAAGTAATGTTTCACAGCTGAACCTTGATAGAGCCCAGCTCCTGCCTTGCTGCTCGGTAATTGCGCATTCCAGGCTAAATTTTAGTTAAAACGTTTGTACTAACACTTTCTTCTGCTCTCCAACCGCCCGTTTGACTGCAAATGTTTCGGAATCTTTGTGAAAAATTAATTCGAGACCAAAGTTCAAGTTGAGATGTTTATTTAGCGTACTTTCAGCTCAGTGCAATGACTGCTGATTCGTACAAAAAAAACACAACAGAGCTTGAAAACGGTTTGGGTGTGTCACGTCTTTATGTCAATATGACACAACAACACGACAGTTATGACAACTATATCTGAAGTAAACACCATGTTTGTCACCATAAATAGCAATATTTCCATATTAGTTCACAAAAGTAGAAAGCAACGATATTCTCGCCATGAAGAAAACGCACCATTGAGCCTAATGCACTTCATATTGGTGGCGAATTGCGAAGTGCTTGAAGAGTCAATAACAAGGTGTGGGGATGCGCTCGTCGGTAGTTTTAGGAAAAGGGTAATATTCGCTCACATTTCCGGAAAATTTCTGAAGACTTCATAACAATCTTGATCAGACGCTTCTATTTTATATTAATATTTACGTTATCAATGTAGATGTCAGTGTAATGTCTTCCAAGCCAACTTTTGTTGAAGGTTTTCAAGCCAATGACGCTTTTGATATGCAGTGAACTTCCGAGACCGCTGAACAAGTAGCCAGTGCACAGTTGAATACTTCTCCATTTCTTAACTTCGAAAATAAGGTGAGCTTGCGGGTTTCGCTTACAGCAACAGTAATAGCCGAACCTATAAGCTACAGGTCACCAGCGTCATATCCTTTTTAGATATATGTTATCGTTATTGCGAATGTGAAGAGGTTGCACAAGCTCGTTTTAAAGCATTTCTGAATTGAGATAAAATCAATGTTTCGTTTGTTCATGTTTTGCAAGAATAACTTCATAAACAGACTGAAGGTCTGGAATAATTCTGTCCAGCTAAGTCAATGTGGGTTTGCAAGCTTGGTAACTGTTACAATATGATCGACAATTTTAAACAGTACCCAACACCACAGTGTGGTTCTGTGGTTCCTACTCCTAAAAGCAGTTTTCAAGCGCGTCCATGTGCTATTCAATTTACTCAATCGACATTTTGCAGCGTTCATCCATTTGAAAACTTCCTAGGCGTGGTTATGCGACTCAGCGATTTCTGCATGATTTGGATTCGGAAGGACACTATTGTACAGGTGCTTCGTGTCGCCTTAATTATGTCGCCATCACCACCACCATCATCACCAATAATACATGCAAAGTTGGCTCTGTTGGCTTGTAAGTGCAACATTCATCTACAACAGCTTTGTCCAACCCAAATGTCTCACTTATACAAAAATTATGTCACTATCTTAATCAGGGCCGCACACTGGCTAACATATTAATGAGGGCCGTAAATTGATTGGCTTACTTTGATGTTAGCAAAATTAATTTAGCTAAAGCTAACGTCCTGAAAGCGATCGAACCCTAACCGCAGTGGTAACAGACGTGATAAAGTGGCACTGACGACCACCTTCAACAAAAATGTCAAATTCAAGATTATCAAAATGAGGACAAGTTGTCGGTATGTAGGATATTTTTATTACAGCGAAAACCTAACCTGGGCCGCACAAAACCTTCGACTGGGCCGCATGCGGCCCGCGGGTTGCACATAGTTGATTTACAACCAAATCAGCAATAGATTAAGCGAGTACTAAACGCTGCTATTTGCATTACGATGTTAACGTTAACTGTAGTTAATAGCCGAATACCTTCAGTTGTTCACCGATTGTTGGCATTCCGAAGCGTGGGTGGTACGCAAAAAGCGGAAATAGTGCAGCGGTCTCCCCACATTTCTCACCAACGTTTTAAAAAATTATGCAGCAAGCTGTTGTTAAACTAGGTATTCCTGACGCCTCCCAAGCTCCGATACAATAAAAACTGAAGCGTATCTTTGCCAGAAAGAAACAATCGCGACGACCGGTTGACCAATTAACTCGATCGCGCACACCGGAAGATTGCCGTTCGATTCCCACCTTATACACGGCTTGTTCTCGTTAGAAGATTCGCCTTCAAACGTTACTGATTTTTGGCTCGCACTCAGCACCCAAGTTTCTTAAGAAAGCAGGTGAATGTTTTCAGCGGGTAACCATTTCTTGACGGTTTGCATAGAGTGAAGATCAGTATGGCCCTGATTTCGAATCACTCACGACCCTTTCGGTTTCCAATGCTTGTGTTCCATGCCTCTTTGCCAAATAGCCAAGACCTGAAGTCGATCAACGAACGCAAATAGAAAGGCCTCGAGTCCGAGACGATCTTTTAAACTGCTTATATTTTAGGCATCGACGTTTTCGAAAGGGCGAACAAATTTCATCATTTATCAGTTACAAATAGCAGCCTTTTCGAAAAGGTCAAACACCATTGCAAACACGCTCTAAGAGCCATATGCCACTCTGCTGGAAGCAGAAGTTGAGATTGGTAAAACTATTCACTTGCTGCTCCTCATTTTTAACTTGTGTATCCGTTTGGTTGTTCAAGCGTGGATTTCATAAATCTATTTCTTTCAAGCACACGTACGTTTATCCGAGGTGGAAATTCTTTCGAAGAGGTCATAAATCTGAAACATTTGTGCGTTTATGACATAAATGTCAAACCTTTGTACGTCTATGACAGAAAAAAGTTTCGACGTAGGACGTGCATAATTCTTGGGGGAATAAACAGGGGTGTAGTGGGGCGGGAACTCGTGGCAACGGTGTTTCCGCATCTTTTTCGTGTTTTGCTTTAAATTGGCTAGTTTTTTAGGGTGCGTTCCCACACCTATTTTGTAAGCACTACATCCCTGAGCAGAGATGTGCTACTGTGCTGTTGGGTGACCTGTTCTCACGAAAGGCGTAGCCAGGGCGGTCAAGGGGGACATGGTTCCCCCAAATTTCTAGCACATCTTGTCATTTTGTGCTCGCTTAAAATCAAAAGGTTTGGCCCAAAAAAATTTTTGGGGCTGGCTACCCCACTGGTTCTTACCACGATTACTTTGGCTTCAGAGAAGCTCTTTAGAAGAAAATTACAGGATCTATTGTTAATTTTAAAACCAAACATGGCCAAAGGCATCGTTAGTGTGCAGTCCCGTCGCCATGGGGGGCCTTGGTGGGGTTAGCCCCCCAAACAAAGCTCCAAGCCCACCCAAATTGAAATATGAAACACTATCAGTTAGTGGAATTTTTGTCAAATTTGAATGACAATCCTCCCTGCACGAACGTAAAGCTCCCCCACACAAACGAAAAGCTCCCCTATTGACGACTTCCTGGCGACGGTTCTGTCTGTGTGTCAAGCACAGTTGCGGTAACAACTCTTGACCCATTTAAAACATTTAACTTGAGAAAACGTTTCCTCACCACTTGAACGAGGCAAAAACGACCGTTGTCACGATCTTGACGTCGTTCGCCAAACTAAAGTTCAGGAAAAGTACCGCTTCGTGTAACAATCATTTTCATTCCGAAGTTAATTACATACTTAACAACAAAGCTATCCAACCCTTGCAGGAAGATGCAGCTATATTTGGGTATTGACGTCGCTTTGACTGGAAGAGAACACGCGAAAGTTTGCGCCCTATTTCACAAATACCACCATTGGGAATGAGGACCAAACGGCAAAACTTTCGCTTGTCGACCCCCCACCAATGCTGGGTCTGCGCCAAGCCCAGCGATGTCAGGCATCACAGGAAAGTTTGTGGCAGACATCATATCTTTAAATAGATTTAACAGATTGCCACGCATTGCATTAATAAGCTGTTTAAAACGTTTAACATCCCACATTATTTTCTGCCCACGCAACACATCGCCACCCACAGAAATTCAATGAAAAATTGTGAAGCGACATCTTCATAATTGTTGTTTTATTTCTGTAACTGCAATTCAAAGTGCTTCAGCGACTACGGATTTTTGCCAAAGGATTTGAGCAGTGTTGAAAAGCGCACAAAATTACTGAAAGTGAAATCGATTTGGAAGGAAGTGCTGGCGCAGACAGTCAAAAAGCAACCTGTTGGTCAACAACATTTTTGTCTTTTTTTTCTATTCATCAACAATGCCTGCTACAAAAGGCTATGCTCCAGAGTGTAACTCTGTATTAATTCAACTATTTCCTGTAAAAGCTCCGTGTTACTATGTTTTAAACGAAATGAATTGCGCGATAAGGTTTCGAAAAACTGTATATATTTGCACCAGCAGCCCGGTGCTAAGATGGGTACGACGGGATTTGCATTCAACATTTCTGTTCACCACAGTTCACCAAACTACATCCGGCCATGCAAGCAGCAGCTCAGTGCCCGCCGTCTTTCCCACGAAATCATCCCGGTGCGACACCCCTGCCCACCATGCTCGGGGCTCTGATGCTTTCACCAGACCAAAACAGCGGTTTGCGTTGTACCACATCAGCCCTTAACTGCGGCAAGCGACCTCAACTTGAATGGGTGGCTCGTTTTGGGCTAACAGCAAACAGACTTCTTTTTCAGCTTAACTCACTGCAAGTGCGTCGCACGTGGCTGTTATTTAAGGATATTATCTTTTGTTCACGTCTGTTTGGACATGAACTTTGGGCTAACTGAAGTAAGCTTGCTGCAAAGTTCTCAATGCACGTCGGAAGTCGTTGCATCAAAAGTAAACCTGTCTGGCGATGCCACATTTCAGCATGTTGCTGCCCTGCCTCCCAAATGAAAGAATGCTTTATGCGACTAAATTCAAGCAGTCTTTTAAAAATCAAAAAGCTTAGCTAGGGTCTAAGCTGATCAGAGCAGTACAAGTAATATTCTACCGTCAGAAAAAGTTTCATTAACATTCATGCGTCACCTTTTCCCAAAAGCTTTTTGTATTTTCTGCCCACGCAAAGACCAATTTTTCCAGGTAGCAACTAGTTTTGTGAAGATCATTAGGTGTAGCTCCCAGTGCAGCATGCAAAGATTACAAATAAATAACAAATTTGTTTCGGCTTCACATGCGAAAGGATGAAGCGCTATAGGTGCAGGTCTTATGACTCACACCATTATGCACTGCTGGCATTTAAAACACAAATATTTGCCGAGAACCCTGGATACACACATATTCACTATTCAGGTACCAATATCAAACGAACCCTTCCTCTATCATACATGTATTCTACTGCGTGAAAATAGCTCTTAGTAGATTTCAGCAACAAAATTCTCAGCCCTGCATTTTAATCTCTTTCTTTCTGGCTGGCAAGCATCCACAAACGGGACGTGCTGCTCAAACAGTAACTTCGCTTTGTCTTTGCTGTAGCGCCACTTCTCACAAGGCACGCTGTCGTTTCTGTTGCGTCCATCATAATAGACGACCTTCGTAAGATATGACTCCATCACTGCCTTCAGGAAATGTGAAATCTGCAAGGCACGCCACCCAAACGTCAGGATTCATTCCCGGACATTCACAGTGTTGCTGAATCAATCGGCTTCATTCACGAATCACCCAAGCTTTCTCAATAGTTGCTACACGGCCAGAACCCATACAGCACCGCAGTCATTTATGAATCATCTTACCTCCATTGTTGCAGAACAAATACATATCGACCGGAGGTGGGGAACTCCTCCACACAAAATGGCAACAAGAGCGAAATACTGCAATGTTATTGATGGGGAGCTGTTACGTGAAGGGTAAATCTCAGTAAAAAACACTTCCTTCGTGCTACGAATGCAAAATAAAAGGGTTGGGCGTTGGCTTCACTTCATGTTGAGTTTAGATCAGTGGTTCCCAACGTTTTTTTCTGTATTCCTCCCTAAACAAAACAGAAATTTTCATTTCCTCCTCACCATAAATCACAAAAAAAATACGCACCGCGAAGGGTGTAACAAACTATCGAGCTTTGTGTGTTTTAGCGTTTTGCGGATACCTAGATCTGTATGTTTTGGGTACGGTTGTTGCAGTGGTAAGGACAAACAGTCTACTACGTAACCGTTGCAGTTAGACTTATTTTCACTTGCCACAGAACAAAGTGTCAGTAAAAAAGGAAATACAATCTTTCCTGCATTTACCCCGAAAGCCATGTCATTCCAATCAGTGGCGTAGCCAGCCCAGAAATATGGGGGAGGGGCCAAATGTTTGATTTCAGGGGAATAACACTATTTTGTTTGGAAAAACGCCTCTCAAACCACAAAATGACTATTTTTTTAATTTGGTGGGGGGAATGGCCCCTTTTCCCCCCTGGCTACGCCTATGATTCCAATATGATGTTACGAAGCGTTTTGAATTTGTACAGTTCTCGACTAATAAGCAACGTTTTCACCGAGACACTGGTGTTTGCAATGCAAATCTTTACCACAATAGCCTACGTCAAGTCAACGTTCTCCATTTCTGCCGTCTTAGCGCTGTTGCATCACATCATCAAATAACCTGGCAATAAAGCTCAATTCCAGTTAAGAGAATGTAGAAATACAGCCATGCGCAGAATCCACAGCAGATATTTATTACACTAGCATGCACGTTAAATTAAAAAAAATTAAAAAAACACAAAATTGCTAGAAACGCAAGATCTTGGCGGCAGCAGAAAAATCAAAACTTACAATATTTTTCCCTCCCCAATTGCTGCCGCCCTTAGGCAAATTCCCTCCCAAGATTTAAGAATTCCTCTGAGTGTGCCAAGTGGCTCAGGGTTGAGAACGACTGGTTTAGACGGCCAAGAAAGGCGTGTTGAGGCGAAAGCAGCAGTGGAATTTTTCGAGTGCTTGCTGTTTGGGCATATCCACGAAGAATCATACATCTGCACTGAACTTCGTGTTCCACAGTTAGGTTTCTCGGCCAGGGTGAAGATTTCCTTAGTCGCTATGGCCTTTCGGCAAGGAAAATCCAAAGCGTTCCCCAGAAAGGCGCTCAGCAACACATAATAGCAATACTTCGCTCTTACATTTGTAAGCTAGCTGCTGTGAAGCCTGGTTTGGAAAAACACTTCATTCTTTGTGCTGCTTCGAAACCAGTGGCGTGAGTTGCTGCTTGCTGGTGCTTTCCTGCGCAAGTCGAACAGATTCAAGGCAATCATACTCACACCCACTAAATATCGACCCTGCTATTGTTCGTTTGTTTATGACGAAGTTTTCAGACGCAATGCAGAGGTTTCATGTAATGCGCGTAGTAAGCATATATGCACGCAATTAATTCAAAACTATTTTTAGAATTTGTCACTTAAGACAGAACAATGCCAGTTTTTTTCTTTTTCAAAAACACCTAAATAAAAGTACCTGAAAAATCAAGTGACTTCAGCATCACCACGCAAATTTAGAACATTTCAAAAGCAGACTTTGCAGTTTACTGTAACAAGTCACAATCCATTCAAATAGAAATTCATTTTCATTTTGCGCTGGCACTGAATACAATAGTACTTGGCGGCCAACCTGTGTCTCGCGAGCATAGGCGTAGCCAGGGGGAGCAAAGGGGTCATGCCCCCCAAAAATTTTTAGAAAACATAGTCATTTTGTGCTTTGAGAGGCGCTTTTCCAAACAAAATAGTGTTATTCGCCTAAAATCAAACATTTTGGCCCTCCAAATTTTTTGCCCCCCCTCAAATTTCTGGGCTGGCTACGCCACTGCTCGCGAGCCACATCACATGCGGCTCTTTACCCAGTTTCGTGCGGCACTTACGTGATTATAATATACCAGAAGTCCCACTAAATAACATCAATAACGATAAATCCCTTGCAAATTCTTGTCACGGTCATGTTGGTGGTGTGTGATGTTTACAATAAATCTAGCTAAGCAAAAGTGTGTGAGTGAGGAAGAGATGGGGTTATGTTCATGTGTGCCCATTTATGATGTTGCTCTTTGCTGTAACACAGTAATAAACGTGGCTCTTGGTCTCTGACTAGTTGGCCACCCAAGCAATAGCACGATACGTACTTCTAAACAAAAGGCCACTTCATAAAAAAACACAGGGATTGTGGACATATCACAATGCTAAATAGGTGAACACTTGAATGCATAGGCAGCAAGGAAAGATTCACAGCTCGGCACAAATTAGTTATTTGTGACTACAAAATCTCACAGTTAAAAAAAACTATAGGCATGGCATGTTTCCACGACCATTCGGAAATGAAGAAACATTTATAACTTAATTTGCCCAAGTGTAAACAACACTTGGCACTTCGCACAGAGTTTGTTGAAGACATATAGTGACAACATAAGTTGACACTGATTAGTGACATAGGCAGTTAGCAATATTAGGATAACAATATGAAGAGTATGTTTAGTTAAGCACGGTATCTACTGTATGGACCAAGAGTTAGTTTTTAGTTTCACCAAGAATTAGTTTTTCGTTGGAGAAATTTTTCAGCCATTAGCATCAACTAGTTATATGTTTCAGTCTTTTATTTATTTGAGTAAACGTATTTTTTGAGTAAACACTTATTTCATGAGTCAGTTTTTTTGTCGCCACTAGTATTCTTGACGTCAGTCAGTTTGTTAAGATGTTACGATTTTGAGCTTGTGTTACGAAATTTTGATTGTAGTCTTGAGTTTGTTTTATCTCTGCTGTTACTTCAGCCTTTCAACTTTTCACCCGTAAGCTTTGCTTGCAATTTTCAGGACTGAGGATGCGTAATTTTACGTGAAATCGATTTCCTATTAAAAATTTGCTGATCGATTCCGTGCTTACACCCATCGTGGAAAGTGCAACTGTATGGATTGTCACAAGCCATACCAACCCTATGGTCTGTTACAAGCCATATAGCACTCATAAACAGGAATATGCACACAGAGCCGTATCAGCCGCACTCCATACCCCCAATTGGGGGAACCCACGATGTCACAGGGGGCCCAAAATTCAGTCCCGTCGCCACTTACACGCCCAGAGAAAGCTTCGATCCCCCAAATTGAAATATGAAGTACTAAAAATCAGTGAAGTTAGGGGGACCTTTGAAAGAAAAGTGCTTATACATTACAGTTACTTTGGGCCTCTTTGAAAGCAAGGTATTTGCACATTGCAACCGCTGTTGGGGGCCCCTTTGAAAGCAAAGTAGCTTACTTATGCATTACCGTTGCTGTTGGGCCCCTTTGAAATCACGGTACTTTACACATTACAGTTGCAAAGGCGGCCCGAGGCAAGTGCCTCGCTTGCCTTCCCTTAAACACACCGCTGTAAATAACCCTGACAATGATCTTATATGAGAATATGAAACCGATTGAACACGTTCTGCTTCATCCGATACTTTCTCACCTGACGTAGGCATGTAAACACTGTAATGTAAAGTTATCTTTATATTATTGAACACATTGAAGTTACTGACGAGTTTATCACTTCAAAAAACAGATTTCACGCGATTTTTCATAATTGAACCTCGACACGCAGGTCGACTAACAAAACAGATCTGGGCAGAAAAAAAATCAGTGGGAACCCTGGTCACATGCGGAAAAACGCCTGCTACCGTTATTTGAAGTGAACATTTGAAGATTTGTTGCCGTGTTATTGTTATGCAATAAAGATCAGGAGTGCAACAATCCGCTAGCAGGTTTCGCAATCTGCCTTTGCAGGCAAAGGAACGAACTGCGCACATGCGCTAAGCGTTTCGGGGGCATCGCGGTCACAACTTTTTCCCAGGCCCGCAACCAGGAGGGACAAAGCCCCCCCACAAAATTTTTTTCTCCCCCCTGGACAAATGTGTTGGACAGTTTAAAAAATGTGGGCCCCTCTCAGAAAACTCTCCGCCCCACCTGGTGTCCCAAGCTGGTTACGACCTGCTTTGCCCTGATGGGCCTCGCGTTAATTCATCCGGCCCTGCCTGCATGCCCAGTTGCATATGTCCAGAAGTCAGACTTCGACTTGGTCAACATACTTTGTGTAGTGATTGTTGTAAAAAAATGTAGGTTACTACAATTTTTACAACAGTTAGGTAGTCTTATCTTATTTTGTACTGCATAGCAGCAAGATACCTTTTGTGCTTACGATCAAAGTGACACATTTGCGCGTTCAGACAGCCAGATGGAGTTAATTGTGTAGTTAGAAGAGTCTATTTTGGCGATTGTCCCAAAACAGAGTAGTGCAGTTAGTGGATTAAGGATGTTAATTGTTAACCGTTGCGTCCACGTAGGCCTTAGTCTGCATTTGTTAACAATTATGGGAGATTTGATATACAAAAATTTATTAATCTAAAAGTGCCATGAACCAGGAGATTAACAGTCCAGACATCAGCAACGTTTATGTATTCGTATTTCGGCCAGTAAAAAGCCCAATGCGCACGCTTTATAAGCATATTTCACTTAGTCCTAAGCTCATGGTAAAGTTTATCAATTCGCGATAATGAAAGAAAACGTTCATCACGGCGCACATGCTTTACGACATCTCTAAATAATCGTCGTCAGTCAATGACAATGATTTACGACCCAATTCCTTTTTTTAAGCTCGTTCAAAAATTTTCAGTTGGAAACTACGAGGCTATTGCGTATTTGCGGAAAAATATTCATAATGTAATTTGCACAATCTGCAAATGCTGTTCATGTTGTGAAATAAAAATAAATTTTCAGAATGTCTAGCCCCCTGCACAAACATGAAGGCCTCCAATGGAAGACTTTCTGGCGACGGTTCTGCCCAGGTCCACAGACACGATGGGGCATTTGGGAGCAGTTACCCTCAAATCTTTTTTGTGCATCCCAAATTTTGTTGTGCTCAGAAAATTTTTTCAACATATGCTAAAAACAAAAATCTTTCTCCTTAAAAATGTATTTTGCCCGGCCAAACCTTAAAACCTGGCTACGGGCCTGGTTCTGCCAAAATTTGTCTGCAATTAGGATATTTTGTTTTCAAAGCCATTCGGCCTCAAGATGTAGCATAACGTCGAAAACGTTTTTTTATAAATCACCACTAGGGGCCCCTGTAACCATTTTGGGGGGGCAGAGTTGGGCTGATACGGCACTGTATGCACATGCACAATGTCTTGGCCTGCAAGGTCTGCACCATTGGTGTAGGAGGTGCAACAGCACCCCCAAAAATTTTATTTGGTGAAAATCTGGGAAAAATCACTTAAAATCCGGGCAAAATCTGTGGACGTTTGGGCAAAATTTCTGAAAAGGTTCGCAAAATCGCTGTATGTGCTTTGATTTTATAAAAATGGCACCCAAAATGAAAGTGCAGACGTTTTTTTTGGAGGTCATGTTTTTTTGTTCTTTTCGGGCAAGTTAGGGCAATTTGGGCAAAAATGATGCTTGAAGTGTGTTTTTTTTAGGTAATTTTCTTTGGAGCTTTTTTCGGGCAAGTTAAGGAAAATTTGGGCAAAAATCCTTCGCACCCCCAAAAATTTGCCTGCTCCTACACCTATGGTCTGCACAACGCGGCAAGCACAATCGCACACCTTACACTGCCTCGCTTCACTTGTAATTCACTACACACGGCGAAACGCACACACAGGGGACGAGACTTCAGAAAAGGCCTTGTCGTTGACAGTTTATTTAGGCTTAAAATATAGACATATTTTCAAAAACGGCCAACAGAAAAAATTTTCGGCCAAACGACCTTCAAAAAACTGCCAGTAAAAAGCGAAACGGCCAACCCAAAAATCGTGCGGCCAACCAACTTGAAATACGGCCAAATTTCATAAATTTGTCCGCAAAACGATCAATCTGGCAATCCTGGTTTTGGGTTGCATTTGCGAGAAGTCGTCTTCGTCGAGTTTTTTGATGCAAACTCGCGGCGCACGAAAATGTAAGCGATTATCACGTAACAATAGAGAGCGTTTGGTTGTATTCGAATGTTGACCGAGCTGTCTGGCAACCGACTCCAGCTATCTGCAAATGGAGAACATATCCAGAGCCATCGAAAGTATTAGAAATATTAAACGTGACGTTCGCGATATTGATAGATGTGGCGTTTTGTGGAACGTGGATGGTGCGATGCTTCTGGCAGCGAGCAAGTCTAGAAACGTCGTCTTCTTGCGCGCGCACACGCACTGACCGTATCAACCGTAACATACATTGCCTGCAACGAATCATTAAACCAGAAATACAAATGCTTAAAAAGAATGCGGAATGCCAAAAACAAATGCGAAAGGTTGATTCCTTATATGAAGATATGACTAGATAAAAGAGTGTAAAATTCTTGAAATAGAAATAGAAATAAAATGCCAAATACAGAATGGAAAGGAAAATAAAACAGGAAATTTGGAACAAGCGTAAAAAAACTTACAATTCCTGTGGTGTTGAAATATAGCCTAATGCAGAGCAGCTCTTGCGTTACACATGGCCAGTTCTTGGCGGTAGGTCCGAATAACGTCACGACAAAAAAGAAAAGAAAAACGGCCAGCAACTAAGTTAAAGTATGATCTTATAGGAACTGCCTAAAATGGCTGCTTCTGTCATAGACCACTGTTTGGTGGGAACCATAATGAAGGGTTGATGGTTGCGTATTATGGGATTATTTTGACCAGGGCGGTCTTTGGCTGAGCTCCACACGCGTTCGAACCACAGTACCACAAAAGAGGCTTTGAGATCTTGTCAAAGCAGCAGGATGTGCATCTGTGACATAACAATCGGTTGTGTCCACGAAAGCACGGAGCGGATCAAAATCTATTTCTTAAAGGACACCTCGAGCCCCCACGTTACGGCAATATAAGCAAGAAATGCACTAAATTGTGTTACACGACATCTAGACGAATGGACGTTCCTCTGTTAAAAGCAGAGCAAATTGCACGTGGAAACATCACTAGCCAAGTTAAAGTCGGCTCGAAACGAAGATGACGTAACGCTGCCCACACCGTAGGAGCAGTGTCGCGACGGAGACGTAGACGACGATCGGGTTGAACGCGTAGCCGTTCACTATTGCATAGTTGCTGCAACATCAGCTGCAGCCGTAACAGTAAGTGTAAGGAAGTTAAGTGCAATTAAAATCAAAAAACGCATAAAAGTTTTCATAGTGCTTTAGAGAGTGCCAGCAAAAGAAATATTGACGAAGCAGCAAGACTTGATGAACTGAAGATTTTTCATTTTTTCATGCTATAGTTTATCTTTGCGAAAAGAACTGATTACCTTGTTTAGACAGGCGAGAAAACGGACTAGTATTTTTATTGCTACGTGACCCAACTCATTCTTTACTAGAAATTAGACGGAATCACTTTGTGCGTAAAACCTTCCGGGAAACTGAAATACATGAGGTCACGCGCAACGAGAACTGTCCAGTGACGTAACTGTCGACGCAAATGCACGAAATTCTTCAACCCAACAAATGTGAATTGCGCTCAAGCCTCAAGCATTTGCAGTCTATTCGGCTTCGATTGTTGATATTTTACAGCACTGAAAAGTTAGTTTCATTTCAATTAAGCGAATGTAAAGCATTTCTAAAAAATCGAAATAAGGCAACGGAAAGGTTTCTCAGGAGTAAGGCTTGCAGCGAATTTCCCGGCTCGGGCTGCGCAACGCGGGCTCTCTTCCTGATTTTACTGAGTAAAATTACAGCCGAGGCTGAGAAGCGGGGTACGATTTCTTCATCGACCTACTTCTCACGTAACAACATCTCATTCTTCTGGCCAACCCAATGGTTACCCATGGCCAATGTGGATGAAAAACGGTTTCCGCAAAACTACCGACAGCGACAAGTCTATGCTTAAGCGTTATTGCACAGTACGAACGATTTCCTTTTGTCGATGAAAAGGCAAACGCGTCAGAAGTTCTGCCGGACTCTCGGCAAGGTAACCAAAAATCAGAAGTTTTTTTTCTCGTCCAGCTCAAAATTGACGTTCAAGCCGAATGACCCCTAAACTTTGGATGTACTACTGAAGACGTGTGAAGGCCGTACCAGCTCGTATATCACAGCAAGGCAATCTCCATCAGTGGATTGCGCAGTGATTGCATTGAATTGCGCTGTTTCATCACAACCCATGGAGTTTAAAAGAAATGAAAGAAAATCCTACTCGCACGTCGCAGAAAGCACGGTTTAGCTTGCAACTGGAAGACCGAAAAGAACCCTGAGGTCATTTAACCGATTTCTCCAAATCTGAGAGTTGGAAAAAGAGACCTTAAGGTTCAACGTAAAATTGAAACCTTTCGCCAACCCTTGTTGTGCTTACTTGTCAAAAGATACATAATTTTGGGATATGTACTGATTGACAGTTTATTTGAAAATATCCGATTGAGAGTTTCGATTAGCTCATGGTTAACTGCTCTCTGGAATTAAAATAGACGGCATTGGGAAAAAGACAGACTGGCATAGTCATCCCAAACCAATGGCTCAGATTGAACATAACGGCAAATTAAAGGAGCAGATCAAACCAAGAGTGATTTTGCCAAAGGAAGATGGCCTGTGGTTGTTGACCCGAACCAGGAATGAACGAAATTTTCCTTTTTTCACAAAAGTTCACTCCGTCGCACATATTTTCTAAGTCATCACCATTTATCAAGTACCTGTTTCTCGAAAGATATAAGTACCTGTTTCTCGATATAAGTACCTGTTTCTCGAAAGATGCAGAATATGCAAGTACCTGTTTCTCGAAAGATGCAGAAAATCTAACAACTTATGGTTACGTGCTTTGATGCAGTCAGATTGTTTGTACTCGTCACTATTTTTTGAACACTATAATCTCATTTTACTCTGTGATTGAGTGATCGAACTTTGCAGTGTCCGTTTGATCGATGGCGTGTCAAG
>Ga0210059_1006979_pt1 | contig 18034 bp, 4 predicted proteins | sample Ectturendosymbi2_FD_188042 | JGI IMG/M metagenome (GOLD analysis project Ga0210059, IMG submission 188042) | Ecteinascidia turbinata endosymbiont from Florida, USA - Sample 2 (SPAdes) (version 2) | ecosystem: Host-associated > Tunicates > Ascidians > Unclassified | place: Key West, Florida... | reverse complement strand
CCTGGTGTTCACTTTATCCAGACCCCATTGCTCCACAAGCAAGCATTACGTTTGCAAATCTTGATGTCATATCACTGACCTGAAGGAAGTATCTGGCGTGTTATCGGGTTCGCAGATCGTGGCCCTGCGTGAGGCTTCACTGGTGCCTGGTTACGTTAGAAAAACCCAACTAGTCTCAACTAGCGAAATACCGACATAATCTTATCAGGCTCAGCGCCCAGCCGCAACACTGGGTAAACCTGAACCCTGTGCTGCCAACACCTTGTGAAACAATAGCGATTTAATCAAACAAACACACAGAGAACGCAGGTTAAGAGTATTGCCAGTGGCGATTCCAGATTGAAAAAACTGGGAGGCCACTGCGGGGCCAAGGAAAAAAGTAGGGGGCCAACATAAATGTCTCTCCTGCATGGTGATTTTCCGTTGTAATGAAGATTGATTTGCTTCGATTAAACCCGTCAAACCCAACAGAGGCTTGTGAATATCGTCAGAACTGTCGCCAGAAAGTCTTCAAATCGTTTAAAATTTTGCTGGCTGAAAGTTATCTGCTGCATATGTCAATCAAACCAACTTGAACGTGAAATTAAGCACAAAACCGGGATGCACCAAGCAGGGGGCCAGCCGAAAATCATGGGGCCATGGCCCACCCCAGTCCCCTTTAGAACCGCCACTGAGCATTGCCAATCTTCAGTAGGCGGTCAGCGATTTGTCTAACCCACATTGCTTGACACATGCAACTGTGGCCCGCCTTGGACCAAGCTGGCTATGTACATTTGGCCCTGCAGTGCTGCTTGGTTATACACCCCTGAGCTGCGGCATCACTGCACATTATTTTCCCGGCTGCTGGTTTGACCAAGTTCTCTTCTGATGTATAAGGCGCTTTTGCTCTTGCGTTTTTCCAAGCAACAGTAGAAGAACCACGCACTGCTTTGCTGTGGGCGTTAGTTTGTACTCCTGAAGTAGATGGAAGATAAATTAGACTTCATTTTACCTGGTGTTTCTATTTAAAAAGCCTAACGATATCGCCAACGTATTTTACATGATTTTACTCGATAGTTCAGCTTCTTTGAGAGATCCTCGAGCAAGGACTTCTGAGCATAACACAAACTGTGGCCGGATTTTCACCGTTTGCCACGACTGAAGTAAATCCAAGTTTCAAGTAGTTGTTATTATACGCAAACGCCTGCTTTCGTTTAGCAATTATGAACTAATACGGCAAAAACAAACTGCAGTTTGGATAACAACTTTCAGCTTAAGCTCATGACCACACTACGTCAAAAGTAAAAATGCCATGTGAGACAGCAAAGTTATTATTGTCTGAGTGCATTACAGAAACTTGCATGTCCCAGGTGCTTGCGGACTCAGCCAGAGCCTTCCCTGGACTCATTTGAGTCCGCGGACTCGGGGTTGAGAAACACTGTCTTAAAGCAACGCTAGCAGCTGCAATTTCATAAGGGTCTTTCCTTGCTTGATTTGAAACTGCATGTAACCATATGTCATGAAACCTTTTTATTTGTACTTTTTGTTAAGAGTATAAAAAATGATGAAGATTAAAAAAAAAATTTTGAAATTGCTTTAACGCTTCTCGAGTTATTGCGATGTGCAATTTTGGCCACTAGAGGTATATTTTCCCCTGCTTTTTAGAAAATTGGTTGCCACATGAATACTATGGTAGCTGAATGCATGAAAATTGGTACCAGGGTTTTTTTAGGTCTGGGAATCCATTTTTGAAGTCAAAAATACCAAAAAATGAATCCTGCAGGGTGTAAATTCATCTTGAAAAAAATTTCATGCACAAACTTTGGCCACAAATATGAGGATGTTGGCGAACGACTGCAAAAAATTTTTTTTTTGCCCATACTGCCGTATACAGCATATATTTTGCCAAAATGATAGTTTTTTTATTCACTTTTACTTCCAGCCAGTATTTTTAACCTTAGCAAAAGTGTGTTTAACCACACAAAAAATGTCTTATGTAAGCTCTGACATTGCTGATTCTGTCCAGCTGACATTAACACATCATACTCCACATTCATTTATCATATTCACTACTGTGACATAATAAGTGCTCTCTCCTTTTCTCCCAAGCTATTTAATTGTCAGAAATTAGTATGCTGGATTGTAGGTAGAAATACGAAAGGGTCATTTCATTATAATTCAGCCCAAATTTCTGAACTTTGGAACCACATGGTTTAAGTTTTCATTCCTTTTCACATATGTTTGCAGCTACAAATTTTTAGGAAAATCAACACTAATTTTGCAAAAATTGGTTGAGCAGTTTTTGATTTATCACTGCTTTTGTATTTTTACCACCAGATGGTATTCACATTCATAAACAACACAAAAATGAGTATAACTCTAGATCTTCTAGTCCAATCCTAATGAAATTGGGGTGCTACTATAGCGTGAGGTCTACCACGTCAGTTCCCATAGTATGAGGTGTGAGACTTCTATAGCGTGAGGTGTAAGGTCTGGTAAGTTTCCATAGCATGAGGTGTGAGGTCTACCGCCTGGCGCATAGAAAAGGAAGCAAATGGAGCTCCTAAAATAGTTAACATCGATTGAGGGTACTGCAACATGTTGCTGAAGGAGTTTTATAGAAGAGTCATTCTGACAGAAGCAGCCCTCGCCTTTTTAAGAGAGAACAATCTCTTGGATACAGTTCAAGAAGCAGATCCATGCCATAAACGTGGTTCTGTTATGCAGTAAAAAAGAAAACATAACAGAGGAGGCAATTTCAAGCCTGTGTTACATTGCTTTCGAAAGGGGTGTCAAACTACACGATCCGTTCGTACAGGAAATCAATTTTTCCATTATACGGACATGAAAAGCAAATTGCACTGCAACCTGAGCCTGTGTGAAATATTATAATTAATATCTGCTAAAACTGTAACTGACTGGTTCAGCATTTGCTAAGAGGTGTGTAAATCCATAATTTCTCACCAACGAGGAAAGATGGTCGGAACAACAGATAACCCCATCCAAATTGATGAGGCAAGATTTGCTGGTTGACGGAAGTACAACCGAGGAAATTTTTGCTGATTGTTGCTGATTGGACACAACGCTCTTCTCTGAGGACAATGACGCAGATCAAGAAAACAACAGAAACCATGGGCATAGAATTGATGGGCTTTGGATTTTTGGTCTTAAACAAGGCTCAGACTGTTCATACTTTAGGTGGAACAGTGTGACCGCCACCCTATTATTGATAGGGAATGTGCATATGGTTCGGTTATTCATTCCGATGAGTGGCCTGCTTATAGCAACCTAAATGCCATGGGGTACCAGCCTTCTACAGTGAACCACCAGCAACATTAAGTGGATCCAGCAACAAGAGCACACAGGCAGATGAGTGATCATGGTTGGATGCTAAACGATGATACTGAAGAGAAAGCGATGTGTTGATCGTCAGCTGTTCCAGTCTCATCTTGATCATTTTTGTTGGAAGGTGATCAAAAAAATTTCCAATGATCTATTTCTTTTGTGTCATTCTTAGAAAATGTACAAAATGCGTATCACTAGAATAAATGTATGGAAATATATGATGACATGTTTATTCTTACCTTTCTTCCTATAATGCAGAGGTAGACCTCACAGTATAGTGCTAATGGGAGGTAGATCTCACACTATAGTGTGGTAGACCTCATGCTATAGTAGCACTGAAATTGGTGTCTATACCTATGTTTTCTAGGTTGGGCTTTCTAAATATGCGGTTTAAATTTGCCTAAAACCAATACTTTTCATGATATTTGCATTTTTGCCCCCCTACATTGCTCGCCTAATTAGGGATGAATGCCGAAAAAATTTTTTTTTAATTTGTTGGTTTATATTGAAAACATGGCTATGTTTCCAAACATATTATCTCAAGACTAACATTTATGAACTTCTACAAAAAAAATCACAAATAAATGCAATAGAATTGGCTATAAAACAACTTTGTTTTGTCTGTTCTATGACATCACAAGTGACATTCACATACTATCTGTTACTTAACAGTCTTGTGAATTGCTAGCTAATGACTTCATAAATACCTGTAATATGATAGAAACTGCCTTTGATTACTTGCATATGGGTTGTCTTTTCGTGTTTCTTGTGGAACTTCTGCACTGTAACAGTCCTTTATAAAACAGTTTAAGGTTGATAATGCCCCATGTTATAATTTTGCGTATATTCTTTTATCAGATTTTTCAGTGGTGATGCGCAATTACTAGGTGCATTGTCATAAAGCTGTGGTGTCACAAGTGAAATGGTAACTGAAAAAGCATACAGTTTCCATAAATTATCACAACTAGCCAATGGTTTGGTTTTGGCTGTAGTGGTAATATATAATTTATGGAAAGTCCAGACCACTATATCTTTAAGTGTATTTTTATTAGTTTTATGTGTTTTTTAATATTTCATCCATGCAGTGTAAGCATGTGCGATTGAAATGTGTTGTATAAAGTATGAATGCATATTGCATGCACAGTGGTATTTCTGTAGTCCATTGTCTTCACTGTCCAGGATGCTTATGTTTATCCTGAAGGATGTATAACTCCATTAGTATTTGTTTCTAATTGTTTTCCAGGAGGTATGTGCACTATAGGCCATAGTTTGAAGTAGTTTTTAGGCCATTTTGGCTCATGTTACCTGGCCTAGGGCCCAACCACTAGGCCAAAGTATTTCGCTGAAGTTTTTTTGGAAACTAGGCTCGAGTCCGAGTCTTTTGAGCCTTTGATCGACTTTCTAGCGTTTCTGATTCAAAAGTTATGATCTAAAAGAAACAAATTAATTAATTCGCTAATTAGTCAAATAGTTTTATTACTTTAGATCAAAACTTTTGAAATGGAAACCCCAGCAGGTCATCAAAGTATTAAAAGACTCGCATTGTAGCCTAGTTTCCAGTGAAAACACTTCAGCAAAATACTACCATCTAATGGTTTAAGCCCAGGCCCAGGTAAAGTGGGCCAAGGTGGCCTAAAAGTTCTCCGCTTGTGACATCACTCACAAAAAAAATCCGCATCCCCAGCCAAAAATTTTTTCGAGTGCAGACTAGAAGACTTACTGCGTCTTTTGAGCCTTTTAACAGCTGTCTACCTTTCGGCGCTCGAGTTACGCGCACACAAAGCCACGTGCGATCTGGTTGTTTTAGTGCGAACCGCTTGATTTAGGCCAGCTTCGAAAGTGTTAACAAACATACTATCACAGACCAAAAAAAGTTATTCTTTTGGAAAATTTTTCATTTTTGCCAATGGTTAAGTGAATACAGTGTTGTACTAATTTGAACCTCCTTAACTTGATGCTCCATTTTGTACTTCTTCCTTTTGATTGTTCACCATCTTTCAACTTTCAAGCACTGTTTTTGCTTTTTCAGTTTAAGCACCATAGGCAGTTCTCTTTCTTTCAGTGTTCTGTTCTTATTGTTTTGTTATTTTAGCATTCTTTTTTTATTTATTCATTGCAAACAGTGTATACTATGCTAACAAGATACCAAACATTGAAATTGCTGCAATTTCAAAAATTTTAGCTCATAAATCCTGATTTTTTAAGTTTTTGAAAAAAAGGTATGTCATAAAATACATCACATTTTTGATAATGAAGCAGAAAACAAGATTCAAAATTTTGGAAATGTTGGTATCGGCCCATGAATGGCCGACATATCGGTATCGCCCTAAAAAAAGCCACATCGGTCGATCTCTTGTTCTAATTCATGAAAAGCAGTTTGCATTCCAAGTCAATGCTTTAAGGATAACTATAAAATTGAGTTTTGGGAAACTTTGGGACGGATTAATGGTTTGCTCTCTTGTGAAGTATGTTTTTTTCTGTATTGCGTCATGAAGCGAATAGTTGATCATGTGCCCAGACATTACCTTTATAAGAGAATGTGTTTGCAGTTGTGGTTACCAAAAGCAAGAAAGGTAAAATAATCAGGTCATGTTAGCTGTTTTCTCCAAGTCAATTGTTCTTCGAACGAAAATGCTGTTCAACAAGGATGAATCGCCTTGCAAGTTCAATTCACTTGTCAGTTTGGTTTGATTGAAGTAACTTTGCACTTGCGTTTGCCACTTGGATCTCCATTGCAGAGCTTCCTTTACAACTTTCAGTGGTAGCGGTACACTGTCTAATGTCCACCACAGCAGCATGCCATCAGTCATAAACGTGGACATAACTAAGGGACACATGAACTATGACCACGTCCCTTCAAATAAAAAAACTGTTGGTATATACAGATCAAAGAGACCAACTCCACTAATTTGCTGTTTTTTTTATTTATATAGCTATTTAGCTAAAATATTTTCATCAAAAAGGTCTTAGCACGTTTGACTGAGCACGATGACATAACACCACTGGTCAGTGGGGCCCCATGCCTAGGTCTTGCATTGGGCCCCACATTTGCTAGGGTCAGCCCTGCACACACCCCTTGAAATTAATTGACGCCCCCTGGGAGGCGCATCCTCCTGGGATGCCCCACAAGAACCACTGATTGAGAGCCTTTGCTGAACCATAAACACTGCATGAATAAGAAGTGTCTTTAAATGAGGCCTTAGAAAAAGCTTAAATCAAGTGAGAGAATACTCCATTCCTTTGCAGCCTACATTAATCTTTATCATATTAAGGCAAAGTATGTCACTGCTATTGATTTTAAGCTAGAAAATAAAATCAATGCAATAGCAGTTCAGAAACTCAAAAAGGTGTTTAGAAAAAAAAGTGGATGACCAATCATGGTTCATTAGAATATTTATAAGAACCCAATACTGTTGTGACTTCTATTTAGTTTGATTCTACCTATACCTATCCAAACACTGAAAAAGCTTTAGGTCAGTTTTGTCAAGTTTCTGCTTCACATAGAAGTTGGCAATACATATGTTCTGCCCTTTACTGCCAAGTGTTTTGTATTTATACTAGAAATAAAAAGTTGGCAAGGAAGACTGTATGCAGAAGCTAAGATAATAATCTTTGGCACTGGCAAGTTCTTCAATAATTTTGGTTGGATGTCATTGTGCAATTAGTGCTGGTGAAAAGTTATGATAAAAAGTAACTATTGTTAAAGCCACTGCTGGTACAAAGTGTCTAAGGTTAATGTGAAAGTTTATTGTTGCTGTGCACATTACAATGGAAAGGTAATTGAACTTATTGCATGTAAACGCGTGTGGTTTCAAGAACACTAAAATCTATTGCTGAAGTGATTCACTAGCTACTATGACATCACTGGCAGAGAGAAGCATGACATTTTATGGCAAAGAAACAATGTTCGTGGCTAAATCACTATATATTCGTATCAAAATAGTGCTTTCACGGCTTGTCCAACTCCAAACACCTACTTGATTCCCATGGTTTCTTTGCTGCTTATCCTAAATGTCCATACGGTTGAGGTAAGCATCAGAAGTGCACAAAAATATATGAGTTGCAAAAATAATCATAAAACTTAATTAGACAGTACAGACTAAACTTCTGTTATGTCGCGCATATATCAAACGTTATTAATCAACACAAATATGTTTGGCAGATGCAATGGAAAAAAATCATCCGCACTCTTTTTTAATGTGTTTCTGAGCTAATGAAGGATTTTGAATGTGAGAAATAATGACTTGGTAAATTGTTCTTGTATGAAAAAATATTTGCGAGAACGCGTCTTCTGTTGACATTTTCCGTACAACTAGTGGTCGACGTTTGCAATGCAGTCCTGGTTTGCTGCACATAAATGTGTAAAACTAAACACACATGTATCTTTTCTCCTAGTGACAATCGTCTTTAGGTGATTGTAGCAGTTAATTTGCTTTGCTGATAAATGATGTCGTCACTCAGCGAACTGAACAGATGGCGAGTCGCTGAACTCCGCTCACGACTGGAAAGCGCTGGTCTGCCCACGAACGGTTTGAAGCAAGACTTGGTACACCGACTTTACGAACATTTCAAAGAAGAGAAGCAGGCCGCTGAACAAAACAAAAATAATGATGAAGTCCCTGATAACGCAACGAATGGAGTTCCTTCGCAAGTCAGTCAAAGTAAAGATCCACAAAGTGATGACCTGGAGTCAATGAAGCAGAGATTGTTGCAGGACCTTACTGTAAACAACAGTGGCTCAACGCATGATCGTGAAGTTGACGAAGATCAAAAATTAAAGCGCATGCTGAAAAATAAAAAGAAGCGCGAGAGAAAGAAAAATAGGAAGGATAAGTCCAAAGACGTGAGTACTGCTAAGGAAGTGATACCTCCGAAACCAGCGTCTGATGATTCTGGTGTTGAAATCGAGTATGTTACAGAAGACCCTGATTTCAATGATCCACAGTTGTTCATGTTTCGAAAGATTTTTCAAGCTTTCAAGATTGCAGAAGAAGTGGCGCAAGTGAAGAAAGAGCAAACGGAAGCCAAAAGCGAAATCGCCCAGATAAAGGAGAAGATAGCTGAAAAAACTAGAGGATTTGGTGCAGACAGTGATGATGAAGTGGAAAAAGCTGACTCGGAGGGTGGTGAGAAGATGTCGAAGAAGAAGCTTCGACGTATTAACCGCCTTAGTGTGGCTGAACTGAAGCAATTGGTTAGTCGACCGGATGTTGTTGAAATGCATGATGTCACTGCTCTCGATCCTAAACTCCTGGTTCATTTGAAGGCCACACGTAACTCGGTCAGTGTGCCGCGCCACTGGTGTTTCAAGCGCAAGTACCTTCAAGGCAAGCGCGGGTTTGAAAAACCACCGTTTGAGCTTCCGGAATGCATAAAAAATACCGGCATAATGGAAATGCGGCAGGCTCTGCAAGACAAGGAAGACCAGCGCACTCTGAAATCGAAAATGCGAGAAAAGGTTCGTCCTAAGCTTGGAAAAATTGATATCGATTATCAAAAACTTCACGACGCCTTTTTCCGTTACCAAACCAAACCTAAAATGACCATCCACGGCGATCTTTACTATGAAGGAAAGGAATTCGAAACCAGGTTAAAGGAAAAGAAGCCAGGAAACTTATCCGATGAGCTGCGAACTGCCTTGGGAATGCCCGTTGGTGCACATGCCCAAAAGACTCCCCCTCCGTGGCTCATAGCTATGCAGCGTTACGGGCCTCCGCCATCATATCCTAACTTGAAAATACCTGGTTTAAACTGCCCTATTCCGGATGGGTGCAGTTTTGGTTACCACGCTGGCGGTTGGGGAAAGCCGCCCGTAGATGAGCATGGCAGGCCGTTGTATGGAAATGTGTTCGGCACGCAGTCAACCGAGTTCAACACACAGGAGGAAGACGACGACATCGATCGTGGTACCTGGGGTGAGCTCGAGTCTGAGAGTGAAGAAGAATCGTCGGAGGAAGAAGAAAGCGAAGACGAGGAAAAGGCGAACCCAGACGAGTCTGGCTTTGTTACTCCAGCCGAGAGCGGCATGATCACGCCCAGTGGAATTTCAACTGTTCCGAGCGGAATGGAAACCCCCGACATGATAGAACTGAGAAAGAAAAAGATAGAAGACGCGATGGAGGGAGGTGAAACTCCGCAGCTTTATCAAGTTCTGCCGGAAAAAGCTGCGGCCGGCATCGGTCGATCCATGATGGGCTCCGCTCACGTGTATGACGTCAACGCGCCACGACGCGGTGTTGCCGCTGGGGCGGCCGACATGGAAGGCGTGGAGGTCGCTCTGAACCCCGAGGAATTGGAACTTGATACTGTTGCCATGGCTGCCAAATATGAGCAGCGGGTTCGTGAACAGGAACTTGTCCAGAAAGAGGACTTCAGCGACATGGTTGCTGAACACGCTGCGAAACAGAAAAAGAAACGAAAAGCCCAGACGCAAGACACTGGCAGGGCAACGAAAAAATACAAGGAGTTCAAGTTCTAATGTTTTTCGTGGGTCCAAGTTAACCACATACGGCTTGTACGCGTTGAAACTGTCATGGCAGAAGTTCTGACCAATGTTGTAAAACCTCATGCTGATGCATGTCACGTTCGAAGCGGGCAAGCTCATCTGCCAACGTTTTGTTAAAAGCATTAACGGCTGCTATGTTTTTCATCGAATCGGTCTTGCCGTTTAAAGCTCATGGTGTCACACCATCTGTGGAAGAGCGTGGCAACTAATATGATGCCATGCGTGAATCATTGCTTTGTTTCGTGGCAGGTTTTAGCGATGTGGTTCATGTGAAATCAACTTACGCACTGCAATCTTTAGCGGTGAATTTATGATGTGTTCATGCCATGTTGACTGCGAAAGTTAAAGCACGCAGTCATAATGGAAGTATTGTTAAATACGAAGTTAGTATAGTGCTGAAAACGATGGAAAACTTGGAGCACTCTGGTTGGTTGCTGACTTTTCAATTCGCTAATTTCCCGCTGTTTCTACCTTGTATTTGACAACGCCAAATAATGGATAGCGTCTCTGGTCATTGCCATAAAGATCCTAGACTTTGTAAACAGCAGATCATTTTTCAGAAATATTTCGTTCTCGCGACTGTTCATAAAATGTCTGCCAAGAGTGCTGTCAAAAATAGTGTGTTGAATTGTGTGAAGTTATGTATTCCCTAGCAGGCCCGTAAGCAGGGGGAGCGAAACCCCTCCTAAAATTTTTTCTCCCCACCTACAAAATTGTGTTGGACATAGTTTAAAAACATGTGCCCCTCTTAGAAACCTCATCGCCCCACCTGGTGTTCCAAGCTGGTTACGGGCCTGCTCCCTAGTTAACTTTTCGAGTGGTAATACTCAACGCAAAACTTTCGTCAGGGCCATGCGCCTCAGCAAGCACATTTTTGGCTTCAACTTTATGATATTGCGGGACATTCAGAATTACCGACAGAGCGTCGGTCCAATCTCTGTCCTATTAGCCGCTAGCAACTTTTGTTGGTTCGTAGAAGTCTGTTGTGATGTAATGCTCAAGGTTTACCAGCAGAGCTTGAATCAGCCTGAAAACTTGTTGAACAACCAATTTTGCACAACAGCACACTCTAGGCCAGGGGTTCCCAACATGGGGGTACATTTGCCTATCCGAAGGGGTACATTTAAGGTTAGCAATAGAAGGTAAAAATATATTTACATGTTGTTTATTTTCAAATCTTTATACATATATCACTTAATATTATTTTCAAAAGTCATTATATGTATACTGTTAAATATATCTGTGAAAAATCATGAGAAAATATTTTTTCATAAGGAGTTTTTGGGGTACATGTTCATCTGTCAAAATTCTGAAAGGGTACATCCTTATCTGTTGAAATGCTGTAGGGGTACATATCATTTGTCGGAATGCTGAAGGGGTATGTGGTAAGAAAAAAGTTGGGAACCCCTGCTCAAGGCAACACCATCTTAAAAATAAGATTCTGAGGGATTGACCAGCATGAGTCTTTTACACTTCTAACTGTAACCGCAATGTAGCATGTTTTTCAAAGGCATGTTATTGCTGCTGACTGAAATCAATTTTTTCTCCATTATTACTCAACGAGGATTTCGTGGCTACGCAATTCAAACTACTGTGCCATTTCCATAATCGTATCGATTTTTTCATGAAGGCAATGCCTAAAAAAGGCTAATCCAGTTTTTGTACAACTGAATAAACAGAACGAGAATTTAATAAAAATTGTCATTTTGGGGCAGTCTAAATTCTATTACGTGGTTGGGTTTTTCAGCAAAATTCGTGCGTTAAGCAAATATTTATGTTGGGCTAACATCTTAAGGTCCCCATAAATTTTTGTGTGGGATGGACATGCAGTAGAACAGTGCTTCTCAACCAGTTGTGTTAGTGCACCCGTGAGTGCACGTTCCGCCGCAATAAGATACACCAGATGCTTGGTCTTAAAATTCTGTTACATTGTTTCACGTACGCATAATATTCATTTTTGTCGCTTGATTTTTGTGTAGGCAGTAGAGATGGCACGGGCCAACACTTGCGGCCCAGCCCGCCCAGAGTTGACAAGAAACCGCTCGGCCCGTCTATGCTAAACCACAACTTATTTTCCGGCCCATGGCCAGTAATATACCGTAACCTCAAAAGCAAAGTAACAACACTTAAGTTTTCAGTTCATTGTCCTTTGGACAATAAAACCATGAAGTCTTAATGGCTATAGGTCCGTCAGAGCACTTGTGAAAACTTATTCGTCCGCCGCCTGTAACGTGACACTGACACACAAGTGTGTGCTAGGCTGCACTACATTTGCTAGTAACATACTGAACCTAATCCAACTTAGGGGTTACCAAAATGGGGTCCATGTGCCCCTAGGCTAGTAGGGGTACATTTGAGGTTAGTAATAGAATGGAAAAAATATCCTTACGTATTATTCATTTAGAATTATTTATGCATACATCAATGAATATTATTTTCAAAATCATTATATGCTTATTGGTAAATACATTCTTGTTATTTTCCACAGCCTTTTTGTCACAAGAAAATGTAAGGGTACATGCTCATCTATCGAAATGCTGAAGGGGTATTGGCCAGAGAAAGTTTGATAACACCTGTCCTAAACCCAGTCCCGTCGCCACGGGGGAGCTTTGGTGGGCTTAGTCCCCCAAACAAAGCTCCAAGCCCCCCCAAATTGAAACACTATAAATCAGTGCGGTTTTCGTCAATTTTTAGAATGTCAAGCCACTCCGAACAAACGCAAAGCCCCCTATTGAAAACTTTCTGGCGACGGTTGTCCCTAAACCTCGGCGACAGACTATAAATGAAAGTGTTAGTTGCTTTGATTGGTTCATAACATGGTTCGCTGCTTTGCGTGGAAACAAGTGAAACAGAACATTAGCAGAACAGTAAAATGGAGACAATGGTAATGTTTACCGTGTTGCAAAATGTTAGCTAGTTACGATAAAATCACCCAAGAAATTGCTGTTCATGCCACCACGCTTGTAAAGTGTTCAGAATCTTCATTTACAAGTTTTATATATGTTCTAAACTTATTCTTCTTACACAATCATCCTAATAGCTAAGATGTGTTCTTCTCTAGCATAGATATGTGCATTTGTGTTGGCAACAATGGCAGTCAACCTGAAAAGGAGCAAAATATCGGGTCACGATCTAAAGTATTACATTGCTGTAAATAGGTCAAGACTCATGTGAGTAGAGGGAAAGGAGGCAATTTAATACATAGCATATAGCTTAACTTTCCACACTGGGCAATCTTCACTGCAGTGTGTTGTACTGAAAATACTACAACTTACTTAAACGTTTACAGCTACTAAAGTTACATTATGAAAACCCAAAATCCACTCCAGTGTGGACAGTTAAATGTGCATTGAACACAGCATACTAAGAAGAAATAGCAATATTGGACTGATATGCAAAAATACTGCAGCCTATATGATCAACTACTAAGGAATGGGTACAAATGCACATTTTCAATGACAAATGACTTATAACCTCAACAAGAATATTTTATAAAAATGGGAGTGCTTCACTGCATTAGCATAAGTGAATTATGCAGTGCAATAAATAGTACAGTTGCTACTGTTCATGAAAACTTCACTTCACAGCATTAAATTGACACAATAAAATTTGCAATTCCTTGCATGAAATAAACGGAAAATATGAAAACCTAAACAGTATAAAATCACAGTTACATTACCACCACGCAACATACTACAGCTGCAGTTGCAAGCGCCCTGCAGAGCAGCACTTACACTGAGAGCGCAAGGAGAAGCGCATACCCGGCCAAAGCATAACATCCTCGATAGAGAAATCACTATCAGAAGCTTCCTTTGGCCTAATGGGTTGAGGCGAAGTAAAACAGTTACGTAGTTAATTCTATTAATGAATACTTCATGGAAACAGATTTGTACTTGCAAATCTCACAGCATCAAGCACGTTTGAAACACGAAAACCTGGCAGTATCACATCACAGCTACCCCACATTACTACCACAAAACATTTTGCAGCTACAGCTACATTTTAGTTGTACACTTTACAGCATCAACGATTTGAGGTTTACAAAAATTAGGGTTAGTTGAAATGGTGAGTTACCACTGTATGTTCCTAATTTTGTAATGTTTCTAACTCTACCCAAATTTGAATGAAGTTGTTTCAGTTGGTCCAATTTTGATTTGGGCTATTGTAGTTTGCTCAAATATTTATAATATATGCAAATCTGAACGGCACTTTTCCAATTTGCCCAGATGGTTCTAATACCCGAGTTTGAATGAAGCTCTTTCAATTACCCAAATATGATTAAGGCTGTTGGAATTTGCCCAAATCTTTCTAAATGTATGCAATTTTTAATGAAGTGGTTGTATATTATTCAAATTGGAATGAAACTGTTTGAAGTGACCCAAAATTGAATAAAAATGTTCCACTTGCCCCGAAGTTGAATAGAGCTATTCTTGTTTGTCCAGAGTTGATTTTGTCTGTTGGAATTTACCCAAATTTTTCCACTTTGTGGAAACATTTTTAACTTCTCCCAAATTTGAATGAAGTTGCCCCAATTTGCTCAAATTTCATTGAGATTGTTAAAATTTACCCAAAGGATTTTGATTTCATCCAAATTTGAATAAAACTCTGTAATTCACCCAGACGTTTGTAAACGTACTAAAATTTTAATGGAGCCTTTCTATATAGCCCATCTTTGAACAAGACTGTTTGAAGTTGTCCACAATTGAATCAAGCTGTTGCAAATTGGCAAAATTTGATTTGACTGATGGACTTCACCCAAGTGTTTCCAGTTTATCTAGATGTTTTCAGACAAGTTTGATTAAAGGATTTCTTATTTGTCCGAATTTAATTGAAGCTGTTGCATCTTACCCAAATGCTCCTATTTTACTCAAATGTTTCTAATTATACCCAAAACGTTATTAAACTATTTTAGTTGGCCCAAATTCGATGAAGGCTGTTGGAATTGCCACATGATTCCAGTTCACTCAAGGGCAGTGTTTATTTTGCCATTAGGGGCAAAAAAATGGCAAAATAGTCTCAGCCGTTTTGGCCATTATTTTGCCGTTGATTTGGTTTTTATTTTGCCTTAGTTTGGAAAATAGAGACTACAGTAGCCTACCTCATTTACATGTGAATGTAGCTGTATACTTTTCCCAAATGTTGAAAATTTTAGCCCAAATAATGGCCAATTTTTCGGCGTTGAGGATGCGACCACATCCCCTGCATCCCCATGCCGTACGCTTATGTGTTCACATGTCATCGACATGCCTTTGCGAGCAAATTTTCTACTCTTATTGAAATTAGCTGGAAAAGGGAAACTCAGCAAATGATGTTGACATTCTCATAAGAGGGGAGCTTGAAACAAGGTTACTGTTACAGGCAAGTTTGCCTGTAACAACTTATTACAGTACAGAAAACAAACTTGCTGAAATATCCTCAAGCCTGAGACAGCCAGAACAGATTCAAAAAGATTACAGCCAATCAAAACGGATTATTAAGTCAGCTGACCTACCGAAAACGGCTATCCTAGGACACTAACCTCAAGTCACCCCAGTGACAACGTCATTAAAACGTCTGCAGAACTCACAAGACAAGCAGCAGAAATCGCATGAGGCTGATCACGACCAGGAAACGATAACGGAATAGAAGGGGAAAACCCAAGCACCGACAAGCACCTCAAGGTTCTGGAAGCACTTGAAATCAGCCAATCACCAAGTGATTCAACAAGCAATAACCAATTAGAACACCTGAAGTAAAGGGGCGTTAACAAGTCACAAGACGAACTAAGGGTATAAATACAGCCCAATCTGAACTGAAATTCAGTCTTTTTCAAGATTCATTCCTGCCATTAGGTTCAGTGGCCAAGGTTAAGTCGTTAAAAAGATTTATAACGATCAGGAAAAAACTGGCTTGTCCGAGTTAACCTTTGTCAGACCAGATTGTAAAAACTGGCTTGTCCGGGTTAATCCCTGTCAGTCGAAACTACAAAAAATGGCTTGTCCGAACGAAGTTCTGTCAGACTATTTTATGAAATTCCGACTATAAGGATGAAGTTTTGTCAGTTTATTTTATGAGAACCAGAGTATAAAAAGTGAAGTTTTGTCAGTTTAAATTACAATCACTGTATTGTACTATCGTGCTTTTGTCAGGCAAGTTGTTCAGGCTTAAATTGTGTTTATGATTAAATTCTATTTGCTTTACTAAGTTACTATACGGGTCCGAGTTCAGTCAATTGGTTTACTTTCTTCAGCCGTTGAAGATTTTACCTTCTTCCGCTTACCGCCTCGGGTGGCCGCATGGAAGGTGAGCAATGTTCCTTTTTGTACCGCAGTGGACATTTCCACACTTGGGCACGACTCACATGAAACTTCTCAACACGCGTGTACACCTTGGTGTATGCCCGTTCCTGCTCGGCATGTCGGTTACATCCCTTTGTAGCCCGCTTGGATCGAATCCAGCTTGGCAGTGGTCATTAAAAATATCTTTGGTCCCTCCGCGGATCAGCCCTTTTGACTGAACTTACTTTCGACTAATTACAGCAATATTTGAAGTTTCGACTAATGGTAAACTTCCGCCTGAGCTACTACTCCTTGCCGAGTGCTCCACCTAGCTCCGAGCTGCACAACTCGCGAGCAGTGAAACGAAAGCATGACGACTTTAAATCAGCATTAGCCGATTGAGTATGCATCTACTTATCGAGTATATTTATAGTTAGAGATGCCTTGCGATATAAACAGAGTGAGTTTTATCTATATCATACTTTGCTTGAAATAGGGGAACCGATCTGAATAGATTGTTGATCTCTTTATCGCAAATTACTAAGATGCAGAATTAAAATATGAGAGTTATATGAGCGTTGTGACATGTCGAGAAGTGCTTGAATATTATGATACATTGAATATTGGTGAGTACCAGTTTGTGTTATTTGAACATATTTATTGTGATGAATAAAAGCTATAAAACCAAAAATTGTATGCTTCACTGGTGTGTATATTTTATAGTGTGAACCGTTGAGAAATATTTAATATTCGAGCAATTAATGGGGGCTGTTGACCAGACATAGTTTCTGCGAGAACTTTTCTGTGGATCAAAAGCACCCTACGATGCCACCCTATAGGGGACGCATCTGGTGTTACATTACCAAAGGTGCCTTTGTAAAACTGAAACGGTTCCGAAGCACTCTTTTTTCATTACATGCAGTGGCGTAGCAAGGGGGCGGGCTGGGGCTGGGGCCGCGGGCCCCGGGCGGCACTTCGCTGACTAAAAATTAATTTTTGAATGGAGTTTAAAAGTTCTAGTTTTTCGTTATTATTTTAAATACATTTTCTACTGCTTTTCGATTTCCATGTTTAGAAGCTCTAGACTGGTAGGCTAGCCTAAAAGAACACGACATGTGACTTTGGAGTGAGTGAATTGATAAAATGTTTGAGGGGCGAAGAGTTTCCTGTTTCCTGAGAGTTTCCTGAGAGGGGGCCAAATTTGTCAAACTGTGTCCAATAGTTTTAAACTACATCCTAAACCTTTTCCAACTTGGAAATTCCAAGGGGTGCAAAAAATTTCCTGCGCCACCTATTTACGGGCATGCTTTTTTATTTATGTTTATTTTATTTACGGCCAACAACAGAAGCCCAGAGCCTGGAGTGCCATCTGCCGGGACCAGTTGCAACAATATGACAGTAAAAAGTCAACATATAGAAGCGAAAAAGATACATTAACACAGTTTTTTTTAAGGAAAATGTTAAGTACCCGGCGTGGACCTGTAGGGACCCGATTTCTCTGATTCTAGGGCCCCGATTTTCTCTGACTCTAGGGACCAGATGATAGGTTTTTCTGATTCTAGGGACCCGATTTTCAATTCTAGGGACCCGAATCGGGTCCCTAAAATGCCTTAAAACAACCTTGCATTAATAAATCAGTAATAAATAAAGACGCAAGAAAGAGGGCATGCTTACTTGAGGGCCAGTTGCGCCCCAGTCCCTACCCCTTCCTCGACAGACAAAGCAACTTCAGCCATCTCAGTCAAAAGTCCTTTGCACAAAGGAAAGAGATGACATTCGACAGCAGACTAAAAACGTTAGGACTCCAGTTGTTTTCGGTTATTATTACCCCTCCTCTCAAAATCTGATGAAAAAATTTTGCTTGAAATCACGGTAAATAGTCATTGCTATCTTAACCCTTTTTCTCGTATCGTTGGTTTCTCGGTAACGCCCCAACTGCACGTCATAA
>Ga0210059_1006978_pt1 | contig 18038 bp, 25 predicted proteins | sample Ectturendosymbi2_FD_188042 | JGI IMG/M metagenome (GOLD analysis project Ga0210059, IMG submission 188042) | Ecteinascidia turbinata endosymbiont from Florida, USA - Sample 2 (SPAdes) (version 2) | ecosystem: Host-associated > Tunicates > Ascidians > Unclassified | place: Key West, Florida... | reverse complement strand
GTGCATGCAGTGCATGCAGTGCATGCAGTGCATGCAGTGCATGCAGTGCATGCAGTGCATGCAGTGCATGCAGTGCAGTCAGTGCGTGCAGTGCACTGTGTGCAAGCAGTGCAAACAGTGCACTGTGTGCAGGCAGTGCACTGTCTGCATGCAGTGTACTGTATGTAGGGAGTGAACTGTGTGCAAGTGCAAGGAGTGCATGCAGTGCAATGCGTGCATGCAATGTACTGTGTGCATGCAGTGCACTGTGTGCAAGGACTGCATGCAGTGGCATGTGTACTGTGTGCATGCAGTCCACTGTGTGAAGACAGTGCATGCAGGGTACTGTGTGCAGGTAGTGCACTGTGTGTAAGCAGTGAATGCAGTGTACTGTGTGCAGGCATTGCACTGTGTGCAGGCAGTGCACTGGGTCCAAGCAGTGCAGTGTGTGCCAGCAGTGAGCTGTGTGCAAGCAGTGCACTGCGTGCAAGCAGTGCATGCAGTGTACTGTGTGCAGGCAGGGCACTGTTCGAAAGCATTGTTTGCATTCCACTGTGTGCAGGCATTGCAATGTGTACAGGCAGTTCACTGCGTGGAATCAGTGCATGCAGTGTTCTTTGTGCATGAACTGCATTATGTGCAAGCAGTGCGGTGCAGTGTACTGTGTGCATGCAGTGCAGTATGCGCAAGCAGTGCAAGCCGAGTACTGTGTGCATGCAGTGCACTGTGTGCATGCATTGCACTCTGTTCATGCAGTGCATGCAGTATACTTTGTTCATGCAGGGCACTGTGTGCAAGCAGTGCATGCAGTGTATTGTGTGCAGGCAGTGTGCTGTGTGCATGAAGTGCACTGCGTGTAAGCAGTGCATGCAGTGTACTATATGCAATGACAGCATGCAGCGTACTGTGTGCATGCAATGCTCTATGTGCAAAGCAGTGCGTGCAGTGAACTGTGTGCATGCAGTGCGTGCAGTGCACTGTGTGTTGGCAGTGCACTGTGTGCAAGCATTGCATGCAGTGTACCGTGTGCAAGCAGTGCACTGTGCGCAAGCAGTGCATGCTGTGTACTGGATACAGGCAGTGCACTGCGTGCGTGCGGTGCAGTGTGTGCAAGGAGTGCATGCAGTGTACAGTGTGCATGCAGTGCAGTGTGTGCAAGCAGTCCATGCAGTGTATTGTGTGCAGTGCACTGCGTGCAGTGCACTGTGTGCTGGCAGTGCACTGTGTGCAAGCAGTGCACTGTGCGCAAGCAGTGCATGCTGTGTACTGGATACAGGCAGTGCATTGCGTGATTGCGGTGCAGTGTTTGCAAGGAGTGCATGCAGTGTACAGTGTGCATGCAGTGCACTGTGTGCAAGCACTGCATGCAGTGCACTGTGTGCAGGCAGTGCACTGTGCGCAGGCAGTGCACTGTGTGCAAGCAGTGCATGCAGTGTACAGTGTGCATGCAGTGCAATGTGTGCAAGCAGTCCATGCAGTGTACTGTGTTCAGGCAGGGCACTGTGTGAAAGCAGTGTTTGCAGTGTACTTTGTGCATGAAATGCATTATGTGCAAGCAGTGCGTGCAGTGCACTGTGTGCATGCAGTGCACTATGTGCAAGCAGTGCATGCGGTGTTCTGTGTGCATGCAGTGCAGTGTGTGCATGCAGTGCACTGTGAACATGCAGTGCATGCAGTATACTGTGTGCATGCAGGGGACTGTGTGCAAGCAGTGCATGCAGTGTATTGTGTGCATGCAGTGCACTGTGTGCATGCAGTGTGCTGTGTGCAAGAAGTGCACTGTGTGCAAGCAGGGCATGCAGTGTACTATATGCAATGACTGCATGCAGCGTACTGTGTGCATGCAGTGCACTATGTGCAAGCAGTGCGTGTAGTGCACTGTGTGCAAGCAGTGCACTGTGTGCATGCAGTGCATTGTGTGCAAGCAGTGCATGCAGTGCACAAGATGCATGCAGTGCAATGCGGGCAAGCAGTGTATGCAGTGCACTGTGTGCAGGCAGTGCATGCAATGTACTGTGGGCATGCAGTGAAATGTGTGCCAGCAGTTCACGCAGTGTACTGTGTGCATGCAATGCACTATGTGCATGTAGTGCATGCAGTGTACTGTGTGCATGCAGTTCATGCAGTGTACTGTGCGTGTGCAGTGCACTGTGTGCCAGCAGTGCGTGCAGTGTACTGTGTGCAGGCAGGTCACTGCGTGCAAACAGCGCATGCAGTGTAGTCTGTGCAGGCAGGTCACTGTGTGAAAGCATTGTTTGCAGTGCACTGTGTGCAGGCAGTGCACTGTGTACTGGCAGTGGACTGCGCGGAAGCAGTGCATGCAGTGTACTTTGTGCATGAAGTGCATTATGTGCAAGCAGTGCGTGCAGTGTACTGTGTGCATGCAGTGCACTGTGTGCATGCAGTGCACAGTGTACATGCAGTGCATGCAATATATTGTGTGCATGCAGGGCACTGTGTGCATCAGGTCACTATGTGTAAGAATTGCATTCAGTATACTGTGTGCATGCAGTGCACTGTGTGCCAGCAGGGGATGCAGTGTACTGTGTGCATGCAGTGCACTGTGTGCATGCAGTGCACTGTGTGCAGGGAGTGCATGCAGTGCACAGTGTGCATGTATTGCAATGTGTACATACAGTGCACTGTGTGAAGACAGTGCATGCAGTGCATTTGTGAATGCAGTGCAATGTGTGCAAGCAGTGCATGGTGTGCAGGCAGTGCAACGGGGTTAAGCCTGTACACTGCGTGCAAGCAGTGCATTCACTGGATTGTGTACAGGCACTGCAGTTTGTGCAAGCAGTGCATGCTGCTTACTGGGTGCATGCAGTGCAAACCCTAACTCTAAACCAAAACCTAACTCTTACCCAACCCTAACCACAACACAAACACTAGCCCTAACCCTAAACCTTAACCCTAACCATGCAAGCAGTTCATGCAGTGCACTGTGTGCATGCAGGGCTCTGTGGGCAAGCAGTGCACTGTGTGCAAGCAGTGCGTGTAGTGTACTGTGTGCATGAAGTGCACTGTCTACAAGCAGTGCATGTAGTGTACTATGAAGTGTACTTGCACTGTGTGCAGGCAGTGCACTGGGTGCAAGCAGTGCACTGGGTGGATGCAGTGAGCTGTGTGGAAGCAGTGCACTGCGTGCAAGCAGTGCATGCAGTGTACTGTGTGCAGGCAGGTCACTGTGTGAAAGCATTGTTTGCAGTGCACTGTGTGCAGGCAGTGCACTGTGCACAGGCAGTGCACTGCATGGAAGCAATGCATGCAGTGTTCTTTGTGCATGAAGTGCATTATGGGCAAGCAGTGCGTGCAGTGGACTGTGTGCATGCAGTGCACTATGTGCAAGTAATGTATGCCGGGTACTGTGTGCATACAGTGCGCTGTGTGCATGCAGTGCACTGTGTGCATGCAGTGCACTGTGTGCATGCAGTGCACTGTGTGCATGCAGTGCATGCAGTGTGCTGTGTGCATGCAGTGCATTGTGTGCAAGCAGTGCGTGCAGTGCACTGTGTTCTGGCAGTGCACTGTGTGCAAGCATTGCATACAGTGTACTGCGTGCCAGCAGTGCACTGTGTGCAAGCAGTGCATGCCGTGTACTGGATGCCGGCAGTGCACTGTGCGCAGGCAGTGCTCTGTATGCAAGGAGTGCATGCAGTGTACTCTGTGCATGAAGTGCACTGTCTGCAAGCAGTGCATGCAGTGAACTGTGCATGCAATGTACTGTGTTCATGCCGTACAGTGTTTGCAAGCAGTGCATGCAGTATACTCTGTGCATGCAGAACACTGTGTGCAAGCAGTGGATACAGTGCACTGTGCGCCTGCAGTGCACTGTGTGCAAGCAGTGCATGCAATGAACTGTGTGGAAGCTGAGCATTGTGTGCAAGCATTGTATGCAGTGCACTGTGTAGGCAATGCACTGTGCAAGCAGTGCATGCAGTGTACTGTGTGGATGCGGTGCACTGTGTACATGCAGTCCACAGTGTGAAAACAGTGGATACAGTGTACTGTGTGCTGGTAGTAAACTGTTTGCAAGCAGTGCATGCAGTGTACTGTGTGCAGGCATTGCACTGTGTGCAGACAGTGCACTGGGACCAAGCAGTGCACTGTGTGCAAGCAGTGAGCTGTGTGCAAGCAGTACACTGCGTGCAAGCAGTGCATGCAGTGTGCTGTGTGCAGGCAGGGCACTGTGTCAAAGCATTGTTTGCAGTGCACTGTGTGCAGGCAGTGCAATGTGTACAGGCAGTTCACTGCGTGGAAGCAGTGCATGCAGTGTACTTTGTGCATGAACTGCATTATGTGGAAGCAGTGCGTGCAGTGTACTGTGTATGCAGAGCACTATGCGCAAGCAGTGCATGCCGTGTACTTTGTGCATACAGTGCACTGTGTGCAAGCAGTGCACTGTGTACATGCAGTGCTTGCAGTATACTGTGTGCATGCAGGGCATTGTGTGCAACCAGTGCATGCCACGTACTGTGTGCATGCAATGCACTATGTGCAAGCAGTGCGTGCAGTGCACTGTGTGCATGCAGTGCATTGTGTGCAAGCAGTTCGTGCAGTGCACTGGGTGCTGTGCATGCACTGTACTGTGTTCATGCCGTACAGTGTTTGCAAGCAGTGCATGCAGAGTACTCTGTGCATGCAGTATACTCTGTACATGCAGAACACTGTGTGCAAGAAGTGGATACAGTGCACTGTGCGCATGCAGTGCACTGTGTTCAAGCGGTGCATACAGTGTACTGTGTGGAGGCAGAGCATTGTGTGCAAGCATTGTATGCAGTGCACTGTGGAGGCAATGCACTGTGTACAGGCACTGCACTGCATCGAAGCAGTAAATATGGCGCACTGTGTGCAAGCAGTGCATGCAGTGCACTGTGTGCATGCAGTGAACTATGTGCATGCAGTGCACTGTGTGCATGCTGTGCACTGTGTGCGTGCAGTGCATGCAGTATACTGTGTGCAGGCACTGCACTGTGTGCAAGCAGAGCATGCTGCTTACTGTGAGCATGCAGTGCAAACGCAAATCCTAACGAAAACCTTAACTCTAACACATCTCTCACCGTAACCATAACCCCAACCTTAACCCTAACTCCAACCCTAACCCTAACACTAATCCTAAACCCTAACCCTCAACAAGCAAGCAGTGCATGCAGTGTACTGTGTGCATGCAGGGCGCTGTGTGCAAGCAGTGCATGCAGTGTATTGTGTGCAGGCAGTGCACTGTGTGCATGCAGTGTACTGTGTGCAAGAAGTGCACTGTGTGCAAGCAGGGCATGCAGTGTGCTATAGGCAATGACTGCATGCCACGTACTTTGTGCATGCAGTGCACTATGTGCAAGCAGTGCATGCAGTGCACTGTGTGCAAGTAGTGCACTGCGGGCATGCAGTTCATTGTGTGCAAGCAGTGCACAGTGGGCTGGCAGTGCACTATGTGCAAGCAGTGCATGCAGGGTACTGTGTGCTTGCAGTGCACTGTGTGCATGTAGTGCATTGTGTGCAAACAGTGCGTGCAGTGCAATTGGTGATGGCAGTGCACTGTGTGCAAGCAGTGCATGCAGTGTACTATGTGCGTGCTGTGCACTGTGTGCAAGCGGTGCATGCAGTGCACTGTGTGCAGGCAGTGCAATATGTGCATGAAGTGCATGCAGTGTACTGTGTGAAGGCAGGGAACTGTGTGCAAGCAGTGCATGCAGTGCACAGTGTGGAGGCAGTGCACTATGTGCAAGCAGTGCATGCAGTGAACTGTGTGCAAGAAGAGCACTGTTTACATGCAGTCCACTGTGTGAAGACAGTGCATGCAGTGTACTGTGTGCAGGAAGTGCACTGTGTGCAAGCAGTGCATGCAGTGCACTGTGTGCAGGCATTGCACTGTGTGCAGGCAGTGCATTGGGTGCAAGCAGTGGACTGGGTGCAAGCAGTGAGCTGTGTGCAAGCAGTGCATGCAGTGTACTGTGTGCAAGCAGTGCACTGTGTGCAAGCAGTGCATGCAGTGTACTGGATGCCGGCTGTGCACTGTGTGAATGCGGTGCTCTGTGTGCAAGGAGTGCACTGTGTGCAAGCAGGGCATGCAGTGTACTATATGCAATGACTGCATGCAGCGTACTGTGTGCATGCAGAGCAGTATGTGCAAGCAGTGCATGCAGTGCACTGTGGGAAAGCAGTGCACTGTGTGCATGGAGTGCAATGTGTGTAAGCAGTTCGTGCATTGCACTGGGTGCTGTGCATGCACTGTACTTTGTTCATGCCGTACAGTGTTTGTAGGCAGTGCATGCAGTATACTCTGTGCATGCAGTGCACTGTGTGCAAGCAGTGGATATAGTGCACTGTGCGCATGCAGTGCACTGTGTGCAAGCGGTACATGCAGTGTACTGTGTGGAGGCAGAGCATTGTGTGCAAGCATTGTATGCAGTGAACTGCGGAGGCAATGCACTGTGTACAGGCACTGCATCAAAGTAGTAAATGTGTTGCACAGTGTGCAAGTAGTGGATGCAGTGCACTGTGTGCATGCTGTGCACTGTGGGCATGCAGTGCATGCAGTATACTGTGTGGGGGCACTGCACTGTGTGCAAGCAGAGCATGCTGCATACTGTGAGCATGCAGTGCAAACCCTAATCCTAACCAAAACCTTAACTCTAACACATCGCTCACCGTAACCATAACCCCAACCTTAACCCTAACCCCAACCCTAACCCTAATTTTAAACCGTAACCCTCAACATGCAAGCAGTTCATGCAGTGTACTGTGTGCATGCAGGGAGCTGTGTGAAAGCAGTGCATGCAATGTATTGTGTGCAGGCAGTGCACTGTGTGCATGCAGTGTACTGTGTGCAAGAAATGCACTGTGTGGAAGCAGGGTATGCAGTGTACTATATGCAAGGACTGCATGCAGCGTACTGTGTGCATGCAGTGCACTTTGCGCATGCAGTGCATGCAGTGCACTGTGTGCAAGCAGTGCATGCAATGTATTGTGTGCAGGCAGTGCACTGTGTGCATGCAGTGTACTGTGTGGAAGAAGTGCACTGTGTGCAAGCAGGGCATGCAGTGTACTATATGCAATGACTGCATGCAGCGCATGCGGAGCACTATGCGCAAGCAGTGTGCATGCGCACTGCATGTGTGCATGCGGTGCATTATGTGTGCATGCGGTGCATTATGCGCACTGCATGTGTGCATGCGGAGCACTATGCGCAAGCAGTGCATGCAGTGCACTGTGTGCAAGCAGTGCACTGTGTGCATGCAGTGCATTGTGTGCAAACAGTGCGTGCAGTGCACAGGGGGCTGGCAGTGCACTGTGTGCAAGTACTGCATGCAGTGCACTGTGTGCATGTAGTGCATAATGTGCAAGCAGTGCGTGCAGTGTACTGTGTGCATGCAGTGCACTATGTGCAAGCAGTGCATGCGGCGTTCCGTGTGCATACAGTGCAGCGTGTGCATGCAGTGCACTGTGAACATGCAATGCATGCAGGATATTGTGTGCATGCAGGGCACTGTGTGCAAGCAGTGCATGCAGTGTATTGTGTGCACGAAGTGCACTGTGTGCAAGCAGGGCATGCAGTGTACTATATGCAATGACTACATGCAGCGTACTGTGTGCATGCAGAGCAGTATGTGCAAGCAGTGCATGCAGTGCACTGTTGGCAAGCAGTGCACTGTGTGCATGCAGTGCATTGTGTGCAAGCAGTGTATGCAGTGCACTGTGTGCAGACAGTGCATGCAGTGTACTGTGGGCATGCAGTGGATTGTCTGCAAGCAGTTCACGCAGTGTACTGTGTGCATGCAATGCACTATGTGCATGCAGTGCATGCAATGTACTGTGTGCATGGAGTTCATGCAGTATACTGTGCGCGTGCAGTGCACTGTGTGCCAGCAGTGCATACAGTGCACTGTGTTCATGAAGTGCACTGTGTGCAAGCAGTGCATGCAATGAACAGTGTGCATGCAGTGCACTGCGTGCAAATAGTGCATGCAGTGTACTGTGTGCAGGCAGGGAACTATGCGCAGGTAGGGCACTGTGTGCAAGCTGTGCATGCAGTGTACTGTGTGCAGGCAGTGCACTGTGTGCAAGCATTGCTTGCAGTGCACTGTGTGCATGCAGTGCACTGTTTGCTTGCAGAGCACTATGTGCAAGCAGTGGATGCAGTGCACTGTGTGCATGCGGTGCACTGTGTACATGCAGTCCACTGTGTCAAGACAGTACATGCAGTGTACTGTGTGCAGGCAGTGCACTGTGCGCAGGCAGTGCACTCTGTGCATGCAGTGCATTGTGTGCAAGCAGTGCATGCAGTGTACTGTGTGCAGGCAGGGCACTGTGTGCATGCAGTGCATTGTGTGCAAGCAGTGCATGCAGTGTACTGTGTGCAGGCAGGGCACTGTGTGAAAGCAGTGCACTGTGCACAGGCAGTGCACTGCGTGGAAGCAATGAATGCAGTGTGCTTTGTGCATGTAGTGCATTATGTGCAAGCAGTGCGTGCAGTGTACTGTGTGCATGCAGTGCACTATGTGCAAGCAGTGCATGCGGTGTTCTGTGTGCATGCAGTGCAGTGTGTGCATGCAGTGCACTGTGAACATGCAATGCATGCGGTTTATTGTGTGCATGCAGGGCACTGTGTGCAAGCAGTGCATGCAGTGCATTGTGTGCACGAAGTGCACTGTGTGCAAGCAGGGCATGCAGTGTACTATATGCAATGACTGCATGCAGCGTACCGTGTGCATGCAGAGCAGTATGTGCAAGCAGTGCATGCAGTGCACTGTGGGAAAGCAGTGCACTGTGTGCATGGAATGCATTGTGTGCAAGCAGTGTATGCAGTGCACTGTGTGCAGGCAGTGCATGCAGTGTACTGTGGGCATGCAGTGGATTGTCTGGAAGCAGTTCACGCAGTAAACTGTGTGCTTGCAGAGCACTATGTGCAAGCAGTGCATGCAGTGTACTGTGTGCATGCGGTGCACTGTGTACATGCAGTCCACTGTGTGAAGACAGTGCATGCAGTGTACTCTGGGAATGCAGTGTACTGTGCGCGTGCAGTGCACTGTGTGCCAGCAGTACATGCAGTGCACTGTATGCAGACAGTGCACTGTGTGCATGCAGTGCATGCAGTGTACTGTGTTCATGAAGTGCACTGTGTGCAAGCAGTGCATGCAATGTACAGTGTGCATGCAGTGCACTATGTTCAAATAGTGCATGCAGTGTACTGTGTGCAGGCAGGGAACTATGCGCAGGTAGTGCACTGTGTGCAAGCTGTGCATGCAGTGTACTGTGTGCAGGCAGTGCACTGTGTGCAAGCATTGCTTGCAGTGCACTGTGTGCATGCAGTGAACTGTGTGCTTGCACAGCACTATGTGCAAGCAGCGCATGCAGTGTACTGTGTGCATGCGGTGCACTGTGTACATGCAGTCCACTGTGTGAAGACAGTGCATGCAGTGTACTGTGTGCATGCAGTGCACTGTGTGCATGCAGTGCACTGTGTGCATGCAGTGCACTGTGTATATGCAGTGCATGCAGTATACTGTATGCATTCAGGGCACTGTGTGCAAGCAGTGCATGCAGTGTACTGTGGGCATGTAGTGCACTGTCTGCAAGCAGTTTACGCAGTGTATTGTGTGCATGCAATGAACTGTGTGCATGCAGTGCATGTAGTGTACTGTGGGCATGCAGTGCACTGTCTGCAAGCAGTTTACGCAGTGTATTGTGTGCATGCAATGCACTGTGTGCATGCAGTGCATGCAGTGTACTGTGCGCATGCAGTGCATGCAGTGTAATGTGTGCATGCAGTGCACTGTGTGCAATCAGTGCATGCAGTGCACTGGGTGCTGGCAGTGCATTGTGGGCAAGCAGCGTATGCAGTGCACTGTGTGCAGGCAGTGCATGCAGTGTACTGTGAGCATGCAGTGCACTGTCTGCAAGTAGTTCACGCAGTGTACTGAGTGCATGCAATGCACTGTGTGCATGCAATGCATGTAGTTTACTGTGTGCATGAAGGGCATGCAGTGTACTTTGTGCGTGCTGTGCACTGTGTGCAAACAGTGCATGCAGTGCACTGTGTGCAGGCAGTGCACTATGTGCATGAAGTGTATTCAGTGTGCTGTATGTAGGCAGGGAACTGTGTGGAAGCCGTGCATGCAGTGTACTGGGTGCAGGTAGTGCACTTTGTGCAAGCAGTGCATGCAGTGTACTGTGTGCAGGCATTGCACTGTGTGCAGGCAGTGCATTGGGTGCAAGCAGTGCGCTGGGTGCAAGAAGTGAGCTTTGTGCAAGCAGTGCACTGCGGGCAAGTAGTGCATGCAGTGTACTATGCACATGCAGTATAGTGTGTGCAAGGACTGCATGCAGTGCAGTGTTAGCATGCAGTGTACTATGTGCAATCAGTGCATGCAGTGCACTGTGTGCATGCACTGCATTGTGTGCAAGCAGTGCGTGCAGTGCACTGTGTGTTGGCAGTGCACTGTGTGCAAGCATTGCATGCAGTGTACTGTGTGCCAGCGGTGCACTATGTGCAAGCAGTGCATGGCGTGTACTGGATGACGGCAGTGCACTGTGTGCTTGCGGTTAACTGTGTGCAAGGAGTGCACTGTGTGCAAGAAGTGGATGCAGTGTCCTGTATGCATGGACTGCAGGCAGTGTACTGTGTGCATGCAGTGCACTATATGGAAGCAGTGCCTGCAGTGTCCTGTGTGCATGCAGTGCACTGTGTGCATGCAGTGCATTGTTTGCAAGCAGTTCGTGCAGTGCACTGGGTGCTGGAAGTGCACCGTGTGCAAGGAGTGCATGCAGTGCACTGTGTGCAGGTGGTGCACTGTGCGCAGGCAGTGCTCTGTGTGCAAGGAGGTCATGCAGCGTACTCTGGTCATGCAGTGCACTGTCTGCAAGCAGTGCATGCAGTGAACTGTGCATGCACAGTACTGTGTTCATGCCGTACAGTGTTTGCAAGCAGTGCATGCAGTATACTCTGTGCATGAAGTACACTGTGTGCAAGCAGGGGATACAATGCACTGTGCGCATGCAGTGCACTGTGTGCAAGCAGTGCATGCAGTGTACTGTGTGCATGCGGTGCAATGTGTACATGCAGTCTACTGTGTGAAGACAGGGCATGCAGTGTACTGTGTGCAGGTAGTGCACTGTGTGCAAGCAGTGCACTGGGACCAAGCAGTGCACTGGGAGCAAGCAGTGAGCTGTGTGCAAGCAGTGCACTGCGCGCAAGCAGTGCATGTAGTGTACTGTGTGCAGGCAGGGCACTGTGTCAAAGCATTGCTTGCAGTGCACTGTGTGCAGGCAGTGCAATGTGTACAGGCAGTTCACTGCGTGGAAACAGTGCATGCAGTGTACTTTGTGCATGAACTGCATTATGTGGAAGCAGTGCGTGCAGTGTACTGTGTATGCAGAGCACTATGCACAAGCCGTGCATGCCGTGTTCTGTGTGCATGCGGTGCACTGTGTGCAAGAAGTGCACTGTGTACATGCAGTGCATGCAGTATACTGTGTGCATGCAGGGCGTCGTGTGCAAGCAGTGCATGCAGCGTACTGTGTGCATGCAATGAACTATGTGCAAGCAGTGCGTGCAGTGCACTATGTGCATGCAGTGCATTGTGTGCAAGCAGTGCGTGCAGTGCACTTGGTGCATGCAGTGCATTATGGGCAAGCAGCGTATGCAGTGCACCGTTTGCAGGCAGTGCATGCAGTGTACTGTGGGCATGCAGTGCAATGTCTGCAAGCAGTTCACGCAGTGTACTGTGTGCAAGCAGTGCATGCAGTGTACTGTGTGCATGAAGTGCATGCAGTGTACTATGTGCGTGCTGTGCACTGTGTGCAAGCAGTGCATGCAGTGCACTGTGTGCAGGCGGTGCACTATGTGCATGAAGTGCATGCGTACTGTGCGCAGGCAGGGAACTGTGTGCAAGCAGTGCATGCAGTGTACAGTGTGCATGCAGTGCACTGTTTACATGCAGTCCACTGTGTGAAGACCGTGCATGCAGTGCACTGTGTGCACGTAGTGCACTGTGTGCACGCAGCGCATTGGGTGCAAGCAGTGCACTGTGTGCAGGTAGTGCACTGTGTGCACGCAGCGCATTGGGGGCAAGCAGTGCACTGGGTGCAAGCAGTGAGCTGTGTGCAAGCTGTGCACTGCGGGAAAGCAGTGCATGCAGTGTACTGTGTGCATGCAGTGTACTGTGTGCAAGGACTGCATGCAGTGTGCTGTGTACATGCAGTGTACTATGTGCAAGCAGTGCATGCAGTGTACTGTAGCAGTGCATGCCGTGTAATGGATGCCGGCAGTGCTCTGTGTGCATGCAGTGCACTGTGTGCAAGGAGTGCACTGTGTGCAAGAAGTGGATGCAGTGTTCTGTATGCAAGGACTGCATGCAGTTTGCTGTGTGCATGCAGTGCACTATGTGCAAGCAGTGCCTGCAGTGTACTGTGTGCATGCAGTGCACTGTTTGCATGCAGTGCATTGTGTGCAAGCAGTTCGTGCAGTGCAGTGGGTGCTGTGCATTGCACTGTACTGTGTTCATGCCGTACAGTGTTTGCAAGCAGTGCATGCAGTATATTCTGTGCATGCAGTACACTGTGTGCAAGCAGTGGATACAGTGCACTGTGGGCATGCAGTGCATTGTGTGCAAGCTGTGCATGCAGTGTACCGTGTGGAGGCAGAGCATTGTGTGCAAGCATTGTGTGCAGTGCACTGTGTTGGCAATGCACTGTGTACAGGCACTGCACTGCATCGAAGCAGTAAATGTAGTGCACTGTGTGCAAGCAGTGCGTGCAGTGCACTGTGTGCATGCAGTGCACTATGTGCATGCAGTGCACTGTGTGCATGCTGTGCACTGTGTGCATGCAGTGCATGCAGTATACTGTGTGCAGGCACTGCACTATCTGCAAGCACAGCATGCTGCTTACTGTGAGCATGCAGTGCAAACCCTAATCCTTAACCAAAACCTTAACTCTAACACATCCCTCACTGTAAACATAACCCCAACCTCAACCCTAACCACAACCCCAAAAATAACACTAACCCTGTTCCTAAACCCTAACCCTCAACATGCATGCAGTGCATGCAGTGTACTGTGTGCATGCAGGGCGCTGTGTGCAAGCAGTGCATGCAGTGTATTGTGTGCAGGAAGTGCACTGTGTGCATGCAGTGTACTGTGTGCAAGAAGTGCACTGTGTGCAAGCAGGGCATGCAATGTGCTATATGCAATGACTGCATGCAGCGAAATGTGTGCATGCAGTGCACTATGTGCAAGCAGTGCATGCAGTACACTGTGTGCAAGCAGTGCATTGTGTGCAAGCAGTGCGCGCAGTGCACAGGGGGCTGGCAGTGCACTGTGGGCAAGCAGTGCATGCAGTGTATTGTATGCAAGGACTGAATGCAGAGCAATGTGTGCATGCAGTGCCCTATGTGCATGCAGTGCAAGCAGTGCATGCAGTGGACTGTGTGCTTGCAGTGCACTGTGTGCATGTAGTGCATTGTGTGCAAACAGTGCGTGCAGTGCAATTGGTGATGGCAGTGCACTGTGTGCAAGCACTGCATGCAGTGTACAGTGTGCAGGTATTGCACTGTGTGCAGGCAGTGCATTGGGTGCAAGCAGTGCACTGGGTGCAAGCAGTGAGCTTTGTGCAAGCAGTGCACTGCAGGCAAGCAGTGCATGCAGTGTACTGTGTGCATCCAGTGTACTGTGTGCAAGGACTGCATGCAGTGTACTGTGTGCAAGCAGTGTACTATGTGCAAGAAGTGCACGCAGTGTACTGTGTGCAAGCAGTGCACTGTGTGCAAACAGTGCATGCCTTGTACTGGATGTCGGCAGTGCACTGTGTGCATGTGGTGCACTGTGTGCAAGGAGTGCACTGTGTGTATGCGGTGCAGTGTGTGCAAGGAGTGCACTGTGTGCAAGAAGTGGATACAGTGTTCTGTATTCCAGGACTGCATGCAGTTTACTCTGTGCATGCAGTGCACTATGTGCAAGCAGTGCCTGCAGTGTACTGTGTGCATGCAGTGCACTGTGTGCATGCAGTGCAATGTGTGCAAGTTTTTCGTGCAGTGCGCTGGGTGCTGTGCATTCACTGTACTGTGTTCTTGCGGTACAGTGTTTGTAAGCAGTGCATGCAGTATACTCTGTGCATGCAGTACACTGTGTGCAAGCAGTGGATGCAGTGCACTGTGCGCATGCAGTGCACTGTGCGCATGCAGTGCACTGTGTGCAAGCTGCACATGCAGTGTACAGTGTGGAGGCAAAGCATTGTGTGCGAGCATTGTATGCAGTGCACTGTGCAGGCAATGCACTGTGTACAAGCACTGCACTGCATCAAAGTAGTAAATGTAATGCACTGTGTGCAAGCAGTGCACGCAGTGCACTGTGAGCATGCAGTGCACTATGTGCATGCAGTGCACTGCGTGCATGCTGTGCACTGTGTGAATGCAGTGCATGCAGTATACTGTGTGCAGGCACTGCACTGTGTGCAACCAGAGCATGCTGCTTACTGTGAGCATGCAGTGCAAACCCTAAATCTATGCAAAACCTTAACTCTAACACATCCCTCACCGTAACCATGACCCCAAACTTAACCCTAACCCCAACCCTAACCCTAATCCTAAACCCTAACCCTCAACATGCAAGCAGTGCATGCAATGTACTGTGTGCATGCAGGGTGCTGTGTGCAAGCAGTGCATGCAGTGTATTGTGTGCAGGCAGTGCACTGTGTGCATGCAGTGTATTGTGTGCAAGAAGTGCACTGCGTGCAAGCAGGGCATGCAGTGTACTATATGCAATGACTGCATGCTGCGTACTGTGTGCATGCAGTGCACTATGTGCAAGCAGTGCATGCAGTGCATTGTGTGCAACAGTGCACTGTGTGCATGCAGTGCATTGTGTGCAAGCAGTGCGTGCAGTGCAATTGGTGATGGCCGTGCATTGTGTGAAAGCACTGCATGCAGTGCACTGTGTGCAGGCAGTGCACTGTGCGCAGGTAGTGCACTGTGTGCTAGCACTGCATGCAGTGTACAGTGATCATGCAGTGCACTTTTTGCAAGCAGTGCATGCAGTGTGCTTTGTGCATGAAGTGCATTATGTGCAAGCAGTGCGTGCAGTGTACTGTGTGCATGCAGTGCACTATGTGCAAGCAGTGCATGCGGTGTTCTGTGTGCATGCAGTGCAGTGTGTGCATGCAGTGCACTGTGAACATGCAGTGCATGCAGTAAACTGTGTGCATGCAGGGCACTGTGTGCCAGCAGTGCATGCAGTGTATTGTGTGCGGGCAGTGCACTGTGAGCATGCAGTGTGCTGTGTGCACGAAGTGCACTGTGTGCAAGCAGGGCATGCAGTGTACTATATGCAATGACTGCATGCAGCGTACTGTGTGCATGCAGTGCACTATGTGCACGCAGCGCATTGTGTGCAAGCAGTGCGTGCAGTGCACTGGGTGCTGGCAGTGCATGCAGTGTACTGTGGGCATCCAGTGCACTGCCTTCAAGCAGTTCACGCAGTGTACTGTGTGCATGCAATGCACTGTGTGCATGCAATGCATGCAGTGTACTGTGTGAATGAAGTGTATGCAGTGTACTGTGTGTAGAGAGGGAACTATGTGGAAGCAGTGCATGCAGTGCACAGAGTGCATGCAGTGCACTATGTGGAAGCAGTGCATGCAGTGTACTGTGTGCAGGCAGTGCACTGTGTTCAAATAGTGCATGCAGTGTACTGTGTGCAGGCAGGGAACTGTGCGCAGGTAATGCACTGTGTGCAAGCAGTGCATGCAGTGTACTGTGTGCTGGCAGTGCACTGTGTGCATGCATTGCTTGCAGTGCACTGTGTGCATGCAGTGCACTGTGTGCTTGCAGTGCACTTTGTGCAAGCACTGGATGCAGTGCACTGTGCACATGCAGTCCACTCTGTGAAGACAGTGCCTGCAGTGTACTGTGTGTGGGCAGTGAATGTGTGCAAGCAGTGCATGCAGTGTACGGTGTGCAGTCATTGCACTGTGTGCAGGCAGTGCACTGGGTGCAAGCAGTGCACAGGCTGCAAGCAGTGATCTGTGTGCAAGCAGTGCACTGCGTGCAAGCAGCGCATGCAGTGTACTGTGTGCAGGCCATTCACAGTGTGAAAGCATTGCTTTCAGTGCACTGTGTGCAGGCCGTCCATGCAGTGTACTGTGGGCATGCAGTGCACTGTCTGCAAGCAGTTCACGCAGTGTACTGTGTGCATGCAATGCACTATGTGCATGCAGTGTACCGTGCGCCTGCCGTGCACTGTGTGCCAGCAGTGCATGCAGTGCACTGTGTGCATGCAGTGCATGCAGTGTGCAGTGTGCATGCAGTGCACTATGTGCAAATAGTGCATGTAGTGTACTGTGTGCAGGCAGGGAACTATACGCACGTAGTGCACTGTGTGCAAGCAGTGCATGCGATTTACTGTGTGCAGGCAGTGCACTGTGTGCAAGCATTGCTTGCAGTGCACTGAGTGCATGCAGTGCACTGTGTGCTTGCAGTGCACTATGTGCAAGCAGTGCATGCAGTGTACTCTGTGCATGCGTTGCACTGTGCACATGCAGTCCACTGTGTGAAGACAGTGCATGCAGTGTACTGTGTGCAGGCATTGCACTGTGTGCAGGCAGTGCACTGGGTGCAAGCAGTGCACTGGTTACAAGCAGTGAGCTGTGTGCAAGCAGTGCACTGCGGGCAAGCAGCGCAAGCAGTGTACTGTGTGCAGGCAGGTCACTGTGTGAAAGCATTGTTTGCAGTGCACTGTGTGCAAGCAGTGCACTGTGTACAGGCAGTGCACTGCGTGGAAGCAGAGCATGCAGTGTTCTTTTTGCATGAAGTGCACTATGTGCAAGTAGTGCATGCGGTGTACTGTGTGCATGCAGTGCACTGTGTGAATGCCGTGCATGCAGTATACTGTGTGCATTCAAAGCACTGTGTGCATCAATTGCACTATGTGTAAGCATTGCATGCAGTGTACTGTGTGCCTGCAGTGCACTGTGTGCATGCAGTGCACTGTGTACATGCAGTGCACTATGTGCCAGCAGGTCATGCAGTGTACTGTGCGCATGCAGTGCACTGTGTGCATGCAGTGCACTGTGTGCATGCAGTGCACTGTGTGCAAGTAGTGCATGCAGTGCACAGTGTGCATGCAGTGCACTATGTGCAAGCAGTGGTTGCAGTGCACTATGTGCATGCCGTGCACTGTGTGCATGCAGTGCACTGTGTGCAGGCTGTGCACTGTGTGCATGCAGTGCATGCAGTATACTGTGTGCAGGCAGTGCACTGTGTGCAAGCAGAGCATGCTGCTTACTGTGAGCATGCTGTGCAAACCCAAACCCCAACCAAACCTTAACTCTAACACATCCCTCACCGTAACCGTAATCCCAAACCTTAACCCTAATCCGAACCCCAACCCCAACCCTAACCCTAACCCTTTTCCTAAACCCAAACCCTCAACATGCAAGCAGTGCATGCAGTGTACTGTGTGCATCCAGGGCGCTGTGTGCAAGCAGTGCAAGCAGTGCGCTGTGTGCATGCAGTGCCCTGTGTGCAAGCATTGCATGCAGTGCACTATGTGTAAGCATTGCAAGCAGTATACTGTGTGCATGCAGTGCACTATGTGCCAGCAGGGCATGCAGTGTACTGTGTGCATGCAGTGCGCTGTGTGCATGCAGTGCACTGTGTGCAAGCAGTGGATGCAGTGCACAGTGTGCATGTATTACACTGTGTACATGCAGTGCACTGTGTGAAGACAGTCCATGCAGTGTCTTTGTGTTGGCAGTGCGCTGTGTTCAAGCAGTGCATGCAGTGCACAGCGTGCAGGCAGTGCATTCAGTGGATTGTGTGCAGGCACTGCACTTTGTGCAAGCAGTGCATGCTGCTTACAGTGTGCATGCAGTGCAAACCTTAACTCTAAACCAAACACTAACTCTAACCCAACCCTAAACCCAACCTTAACACTAACCTTAACCCTAACACTAACCCCAACACTAACCCTAACACTAACCCTAACACTAACCCTAACACTAACCCTAACACTAACCCTAACACTAACCCTAACACTAACCCTAACACTAACCCTAACACTAACCCT
>Ga0210059_1006977_pt1 | contig 18038 bp, 13 predicted proteins | sample Ectturendosymbi2_FD_188042 | JGI IMG/M metagenome (GOLD analysis project Ga0210059, IMG submission 188042) | Ecteinascidia turbinata endosymbiont from Florida, USA - Sample 2 (SPAdes) (version 2) | ecosystem: Host-associated > Tunicates > Ascidians > Unclassified | place: Key West, Florida... | reverse complement strand
ATCAAAAAGAAACTTGTATAGCCTTGTGGCCTCTGTTGTCGCAATGTTGTAATAGGGGCTTCATGGTGACATTACAGTGCCACGCACAATGTCAAATGCCAAATTACCTTTCTGTGTTTTCCAGAAATCATGCGGAATTCTGCCTTTCATGATGTCTACATTGACTCTCTGACGCGCTCGGTCGCCGAGTTATGGTCAAAATTGCCTCGAGCCACGACAAGGGCTATTGCGGGTTTTACGGTATTGGTGTACCAGAGAAACCTTCAAGCGATTGACGTCCCTTCCTTGCGCTATTCACTTATTGTACGAAAGTTGTCACGTGATCCTGGTTGTGCACAGCAAACGAAAATGGATACCCGCTTACCACCCGTGAAACTCGAAACGGTACGAAGAGGTTTTAATGAAATTTTCTTGAAAAGCAGAAATCATTCCTTCAATGATGGTAAAGAGTGCATTGGTTAAATGTAAGCATTTGTATGCTTTGTCTTTGCAATATCATTTCGCAGCATTTTTAGATATTCTTTGATTTTTCGATCCACAACTCATTGCTTCAGGTTTGTAAACAGAACGATATGTTTCGTTGTGCCCAGTAGGAACACGCTAACTGGTGGACATCATCGGTTAAACGCAAGATCATAAGGACCGAATGATTGTATTCAGCTTTGAATCTGTTTGTTTCATGTGATTGAAGGTTTTTCAAAGTTTACCTATAACAATTTATGTAACAAACAAGGAAGTTTACTTTATAAATCTCGTCCGAATATTCCAATATATTTCAGACATCCAACAACGTGATCACATGAAAAAAATATACTTTTTAAGCTATATGTTTTATGGTTTTGTTTGTATCTGTGAACTAGCAACAACGATAGCGCTTTTATCACATAAAATCTTAAGCGAAAAGGTTAAAGACGCGATTGCGATTGTTTTGCACCAACAGTGCAAGCTTTGTCTGTAAACGTTTCAGTGTTTTACCTCATTTCTTTCCTTAGAAACTGGTCAAAGCTGCTGCAAATGTATGTCGATATTTGTTAAAATTGTTCATTCCAAACATTTTCCGAGCAATTTCAACCACAATTAAGGAACACATCTACAACCAGCACAATCAACATATGAAACGTATGCCTGACTTTCTGCTTAACTCTTCGAAACATAATTGTTGTCAAGCGCATGCAATCTATGAAAACATCATAGGGAATGCTTCGAATTAGATGCAGATGAAGGTCTGATCGCTGCAACAGTTACCCCGAATTTTTCATTAACATGGAGGTAGCATTTGGAACGACAACAAATGGCAACCTGTGCCCTGACATATTTATTCGCATAGTAAATCGGGTCAGTCGATCAATTACCCAGACAGCTGTCCTCAAGTTTGATAGAAAGAAGACTGAAGAAGTCCAACACAAGATTACATGAATCACTGAAACAATGCCACAAACTGATTGAAAACAAATGTGACACACACACAATTAACTACAATAGACAATGTTGTTGTAACGCCTTAAATGTTACTTTTATACTGGCATGAGGTTTTGGAAATACAGTAAGTGGCATTATTTGGTAAAAGTAAAGTTAAACGATGGAGTCATAGTGAAAACAAGATTTTACCTATGCACTGTGTAAGGTTGTCAAAAATACCGATAAGAAAAGACCGTCGACGATAATTGTTTCCAGACCTGGTGAAAGAAATGACGCAAGTTAGACATCCATTGAGTGTTAAGCTTCCACGATACTAAAGCAAATATCAAGATACCAATGTTGAACTCTGGTCGTCAATTCATAATTCATTAATTTCGATATACACTTTTCCTTTGTGGGAAACCGAGGGGCGCTGACGTGGGAGGACGCTACATACCAACAACAATCTCATATTACGACCAAAAGCAATCTCATATACTGTAGTACTGCTGGCGCCACACCAGAACGGGAGCAAGCAAGATGGGAGAACCATATACGCCACCTGGATTTTTGACATCTCTGGGCCGCATTTCTGTGGGTGCAGCCAGTAGCATGTGCCTTGCCAAACTTTCATAGGGCATTCTGTACGCATTGCCGAATCATTGTAGCTGTGGGCTCTCTACTTGGAAGAAAAGTGTCTCGACATTCAAGGATTTATGAAATTCACAGCTGCGCACTTTGTCGCGAAGTGTTACTCCGCGAACGCTTCCCAACAAGTCCTATCTCTGTCATTTGCACATGAGTTGGCAATATTTTAGTCATCACCCAATCCATGACCATAAGTGAGAATCGGGACACGACCGATTTCCAAAAGCACAGCTTTGGGGTCTTTCAAAGCTTCGGTTTTGCTAACACAGAGCTATAACGCTCCTGACGAACTTTATTTGCTTTATCAATGCGTGTACCAATTCCCTTATTCTGTCTTCCGTCACTTGTGGATACCTCCGCAAGGTACTTGAACTTCTCCACCAGATAAGGTGTATTTCAGCTAACCTGCAACATACACTGCCATTGGTTTCTGGAGAGACATAGCACACTGGATTTCAACAACTGTTTTTCATTCAGGCATGGTTGCACAAAACAGAAACCCGATCAAGTGCCTGTTGAGTCTGCTGAACCCAAGAGTGAAACCCTGGTCGACACGGCCGAGACTGCCTGTTAAATTCATGTAGATATTGACTATCAAGAAGATTGGTGACAGCACACACCGTTGTGGGATATCCACAGCCACACAAACCGCTTGAGATTTGATCCAGCAGACACGGATACAAACACCTGAGTAGCAGTATACAGTAACTTGACGGCCAGCAACAAGGGGCCGTCATCATCTTACGCCCAATGCACATCTCAAAAAGTTTTCACGATTAACTGGGTAGTACAGTACGCTTTTTCCAGTTCAACAAAATCTGTGCCCACATCCTTTGCATGAAATCAAGACTTTTCGAAAACATGCTGGAATGTGAAAGTTTGTTCTGCAGTGATACAGCCAAGGACGAAAACCGCTGTGGGTATCGTCTAGTTTTGGTTCAATCATGAATTATCGCAAAACATCTTTTTTCAGAGGCACTTGGCAAAAACCTTTACAGGAAGTTCTTAGGGGTGAGATGCCTCGGCGATTAACGCATTCATTCCTGTCTCCCAGTTTGCGTAAAGGGATGATCGTTATCTTCCCAGTGGTCTAATCCTTCGGTGCCTTCCCAGAACACCAGGCCACCTGGCACACACCGTCCAAGCATTCAAAATTTGAACATTTCAATTCGGATTTCATCGCAGCCAGAAGCCTTCCCAACTTTCCCAGCCTTCAGTGTTTTTACAACTACGAGGACGTTGGCTGCAGTGATTGTATTCTTCTCCACCAAACGCACATGTCTTTGAAATACTCTCTCCAACTGTGAAGGATGTCGTTCTCATTGCTCAGTGAGACACAATTTTGTGACAACAGTGACTGACTTCAGTTTATGTAAACAAATATCTCAAGATTGCATTTTGAACTTTTTCACGGGGACGGCTGCTAATGTTCACGCATCAGCGTACCGACAATGCGATAAAGAACTGGTTTGTTGTGACGTCATGACCTGCACGCTACTTCAGTTGCTTGAATAGCATTTTCTCTTCCTGGCTCCGCAAAAGGGTTACTCTGTTGCCATTAATCACCAACCCGTGTTGTCCATGTTACTATACCTGAATAGCACATGGAGTTATATCTTCTTTGAACAGTTTTCATACAACCACTCTTGAAGTCGTTGTGACAGCCGTTTACGCGTGGAAGTTGTGTCTCCCAGATTAGAAGAACACCCTGCTGTCTACCTAAACCTCTCCAGATGCGTAAAGTTCAAAACTTTGGGTCTTCAGATATGTATAGCTTGTGAGCGATTATGACGCGAATTTTCCGAAGGAGCGCACCTCCCTGATGCCCTAACACTGGCCTTGGTCATGGGCGCGACGACATATAAGAGATGCTTTTGTTTAATTTTGTGCATTTCATGGCAGAACGTTTTTCATGTTATGAAATTGAGAAGAGCAGTGGCGCCTTTTACACAGCAATTTTTTCGATTTTTAGTGGCCACAGCCGGATGGTGTTGCTGTGGGTACCTTTGTATGCGAGAATGTTTGAAATACTCCGCTTCCAAAAGCTCTAATAAAAAATTCCAATATCTACAAAAACTTTATTATATGTTACGAAAAGTTGAGTGTGACGAAGCATGAAGCAACAACAACGAAAATCCGAGACGCTAAATTTCAAAAACGTTCAAAAATGGCCGCAAAGGGCTTCTTGTGCTAAACGCGCTAGTTCGTTTGAACTTTTTCAAATTCTGGCGCTTGCCTCCACTTTGTTTCCAAGCGTTGCTGTGTGTCACAGACAAAAATAAATTGGAAACTTATTGCTTTGAGAGAATTATGTCAAAACTCTAAAAGACATGACAACAATGTGCTGCATAATTTTAGCACAAAAACATCTTCAAAAATCAGTGTTTTTCATTCAGAAGAATTTGTTTTAATTGAGAAGCAACTGATCAATACAAAATCTATTGAAGTTTTAGAAAAGTAGTTTTTTTAGCATAGAGAGTGTCCATTTTTGCCTTGGCAAAACAATATCCTGGTCATATCGTGGTGGAAAGCAATACATACGAAAGAAAATCTTCCTTGAACACTCTTGCGCATAACACATCACGTCATTTGAAGTAATCTCGCAATGCACTGATTAGAGCTGTGTTTAGTCTACATAGTCACACGTCAAAAGGAATTGGTAAATCAAGGATAGCCTAGAAAGGTGATTGCAAGCAATATTTTTTGCAGATATTGCTTTCTTGGACGATCACTTGTTTGGTCAACAGAGTATTCGTAGTTGTTTTATGAACAAAGCATAAGCACGTACCAAATATTTTTGAGAGCTTAAACCATTGGTTCATGATCGTGAGAGCGCGCAACCCAGATGGGCGTCGAAAAATGTATAGGGGCACGAGACCTTGCTGAACGCTGCAATACAATGAACATTTTATCAATAAATTTACTGAACAATGCATTTTCATTTAGAACTTCTTTATGTCCAAGGAGCTTGAAACGAAAGGACAAGTATGTGTGGTGAAGAAAGAGGTATATCTGGTAAAGAAAAGGATAAGAACCATAGGGTTAAAAAAGGCCTACATTGGTCTGCTGTACTGCGAAAAGCTCTAGTTGTGTCATTCCATAAAGTGCTCAATTTTGGAGAGAACTCATCAGTTACAAACTTATTTAAATTTGTTTTTGTTTGAAAACCAAATAAAACACTAAAATATACAATTCTCATTTTCTATAGAATGACTTTCTCTTTAAAGTTAGCATTCATCTGCGTCTCTGTTCGAGAAAGATTGAAAACTTTGAAAACCTCAAAGCCGCACTTGGAAAAGTGCAGTGAAAAGCATAGAAGAAGCATTTTCTAAGCACTTTACCATCCCGCAACAACTAAAAGGTCTAGCCAAAAGATCTGATTCATCTAAGAAGTCTTCACAGTTTCAAAAAAATTTGGCTCTGAATTTGCTACAGTAAGGCCATGTTTAAAAACATGACAAATTTAGATTAACATGTTACTTAAAAAACAACATAGGATTTTGTAGTTGATGTAAAAATCGACCTAAGTTTCAACAAACTTGGTTTTCAATTTGATTTTTGAAAACTGAAATTAAAATCTGGACTTTCTTTTGGAAGAAATTGGGGTTTCTTTTGGAATCAAGTGTGACATCAACGTACTACAGTGCAAGTAAAGAGAAAAATTTAAAGAAAGCAAAGAAAGGAAGAGGATCATTTGGAAATTCTCCTATTGGTTTGGATCTGTGTGCAAATTAGAGTCCTGCGAGGGGCGGGTTACCTGCGCGGGTTGCGGGTACCCGCACTGCTTTCCGTGCGGGTGCGGGCGGGTGCAGTTTGAACTTGTTGCGGGGTGGGAGCGGGTCGCGCTTGGCGCGGGTGCTGGGCGGGCGTGGGTTGAGAAAATCTTTGTGTGGGTTACTCAGTGTTGAGCCAAAGCAAATCAGCTCAAAAATCGCAAAACACGTGGATGTACAGTACTAAAGTTTTTGCCGGCATTGCGCTTAGGACAGTAGGCCTATAGGAATTTTACATTATGATGTCACATCCCAAGCGTGCGAAACATTAGCTCAGAATCCTGCCATGTGGTGGGTAGTGTTTCCAATTGGTGGCAAATTTTTGAAACCCGGGTTTCGAGAACCTGAGAAAAAAAACGGGAAAACTCGTTTTTTTCTGGTTTTGAAATGAATACGATTTTGAGCGATAAAAAATCAATATCATTGTGAAATTACTATTATTGATCCCTGCGCAAATTAGCGAAATATCAATTAAGTTAAGCACAGTTTTCCAATGATGTTTACAATACCGACGCATGGCAATCACAGCGCACTTTTATCATTCAATCGGTTTCTGAGTTTTGTGACCAATAGTCCCGTGGCTGAAAAAGCCCTCTCTGGTTCTATTGATTTGGGCTTAATTTTAATCAAGGCATGGAATAGTTTTTCAAGAATACTTTTTACTTCTTCTTTGTAGCCTCAAAGACACTCTTCACTTTATCACAATTCGTGATTGGATCTCCTCTGCCGGAATAGTTTTGTGGTTTTCACCCTCATGGATTCTGTGCTTTGATTTCCTGTGGTTGATCAAACAGTCGGCGCTTGAACCACCTCCTTTGGTATAACGGAGCACATATCACACTTTGGTGTTTGTTGAGCCTTGTTGCATAAGAAATGGCTCGAAGCTTCTGATTTTCTTTGATTACTAATGTCTTTTAACTGAATGTGTATGATTAAAAATCTACTTAAGGCCGCCTCTAAAGGAAAGACGAATATTTTGTGGAAAGTTGTTGCAAATTGAAAAAGAACGAATTGCGTTGCAAAAATCACAGCTTGTATATTAACTAACAGATAACAGCTTATAAACGAACTAATTGGAAACTATGGCGTGCCTTTGAAGAACTACCTCACGTGGCAGTTATTTTTTGATTAGGTTAGCGAAAAGAGAAAAGTTGGCGTAGACACCTATTATGTGCAAAATGACGCCACGTTCCGTCTAAATAGGTCAAATGAACGAAAACACAAGCGGACCAACAACGAACGTGCGTTGGTCACTGAGCAAAAACCGCACCCCGTGCCTCATGATAATAGTTGAAAGTTCAAAGGTGTTAATTTGGCTGTTACTCGCGCCAATCTGCAACTTCAGTGTTATCAGAATCACTAATATGTGAATGCAACAGCAATTCCAGGTTTCTTAAAATACTCGGGTTTGGTAGTTGAAAAATAACAGGTTTCGGGTAGTAGAAAATAGCCAAAAATCCGGGTTTCGGGTTCGGTAAAACCCGGGTCGGAAGCACTAGCAGTGTGCAATTGACCAGTTTAAAATGCTACCGCCGTACTTTCGGATGAATAATCAAGTATAGCAGCCCTATTATATGCATAAGACAACGCTTAACGCACAGCTTGTCACAACTGGACTAAAACATGTTCTTTTACACCTCAAATCTGCTCATTGCGAAGATCAGACATGCGGAAAAGTTTTGGTTGCCACTGAAAAGAATGAGCAGCTAGATTTTGCTGCTTGGTAGACTTGTCTTCAGGCTTTATGAGTTGGATAAGTTTTCAACTTTTTTTATAGATTCCAACAGCTACAGAAATACGCAGAATTTATTAGTACGATGTTTTAACTTGGTTGCAGGAATGCTATAATGCAACTTTTTCCTTTTTAACATGTAACTTTTATCATGTCAGCCTATTGCGCAGTATGTAAAAAGTGTGATTAAAAGAACATGCTTTGAAACTAATTCAGTCTAGTTTTGTTCTCTTTGATAACCGATTCGAATTGAATGATAACCTAGAAGCAATTGCAGAAATGACCCGGCCAAACATCAGTCCAAAACTGTACGTGAAATTGATAAATTGCCGAAGCTTCAGCATGCTGCGGAAATTGCAGGTAAAAGATCGTAATTACTCCCCAGGTAGTATTTGGAAATATTTAACATAACATTTCGATATCTCGCTTGACTAAATCACTGTGGCTTCAAATGATTGTGCATAAATGCAACTTTTAATACAACTTTACTAAAAATAAAATTCATATTTCTCACGATTTTATTGCAACAAAACTTTCCCTTGTTATGAGTTATTAGTAGTTTTCGGACAGGTGTGGGTATGAGACGGAAAAAGTGAGGGGCGGTCACGCGTTTGGATGGTCTACGGAGCTGGTGGGGGTTTGAAGTGTGCGGGGCAGGAGGGGGCAAAATTCCTCATACTCCTGTGGGTGCGGGGCAGGTTTAAATTTTGCGGGTGCATGGCTGGAGCGGACAAAAATTTCAACCCGCCCAGGACTCCAGTGCCAATGTAATAGCATCGTATGAAGAGATAAAAGACTATTTCACTTAAAGGTAAATTTCATGTGGAATTATGTTTAACAAATGAACGAACTGTCTTTCGTTGTGCAATAAGCAGATCATTAAAGATGGAACAGTTATTTGCCTCAGTCAAGAACAGACGAAAACACATTCTGTAAACTAGTTTCTCCAGAGATACAGTCTGAATACAAAGCACGCACATGAGTCTCAGTTTCAAAACACATTCGATACTGTTTTCTGGGTTACATAAGTATACCAGAAGTGATACTTACACTTGTTTTTAACGTGTTTTAAAACCCTGGAATACTTTTGTTCAATTTTTGTCACACTAACTATTTCTTCGGGTTTGACGAACCCAGTTTTCAAGAACAAAAAAATGTGCTTTCCTTCCACTGCAGATTATCACAAAAACTGCACTGACAATATAAGTCTCACTGAGCATTTTGAGCACGAACAAGGTTACTTTGTACTCTAATATCATACGATTTTTGATAAAAATGTGAGTAGACAAACATAGCGAAGGTGTCATATATGCCAGAACTGAATTACTCATAAACAAAAAATTTTGGGCCTGAAAAACTTCTTATGTTGTATACTGCTAACACGACCGTAGAAGCATGCGCTGATTGAGTTACAGCCACCTGGCGCTTATATCCCATTTAACCATAAGGTGGGTCTAGCGTGCCCATGCTACCTCACACTAACCATTTCGTCAGGTAAGCTAAACCCGATTTCACTCCCTTTTCAAAATCGATGAAAATCGTGGACGACCGCACGCACACCTACTAACTGGTCGCACAAAAATATGAAGCTACTGAAACGTGGAAAGCGCGCCAACGCAGGCTTACGTAGGCATCACGTGGAGACCTCATTTGACCTGGGTTTGACAAACCCACAAGTGCATTCCAGGGTTAATAAACAAAAAAATGGAAAATAACTGTTTAGGTCGAATTAATTTTTTACATCAATCAAACTTACTTCGAGTTGGTTTAATAATAATCTCACATGATTCCCCTTTCACAAAAATTGACATTTAGCCACGTCTTTACTGAGTGCAGTGGTATGCAGAGCATCAGTTCTCATTACCACAACAGGCGTATTCACATCATTACACATTTGATGGATAGCAGCTATAACTGAATTACCAATTCATAATCTACCCCATGGTCATGGAAGGGTAATGTCAAGGAGGGAAAGAATATTTTGAAGATTTTTATGTAGAATTTCAAATATTTTAATGATTAAATGAATACAATATTTGTACTTTTAATGCAAGCATGCAGCTGCATATTCGCTTCAAAATGCATTTCACAACATCAATTCGGGCAAACAGAAATACTTTTGGCCGCAATAACATATCCAAAGATTTCCAAAAACCAATTTTGTCGCTCTCTGAAACACAGAGAACATGAAGATCTCTAAAAGTACACCGCCTTTTCTCAATGGACAACATTTGAAAGACGTGACCATTTGAGAGCTGTGTTTGTTAAGAAACGTGATTAGCGTAAAGCTGCCGGGCATTTTAATTGCACAAAGGCTATCGTGATTGCTGAAGATTTTCCGAAAATAATTTTGAGGAAATTAGATCATGAATTTCTCAACACGTCTCCGACGGATATCACGTATATCGCAAATAGCTTTGTGTGCAAGAGAGTCACGCTTGCGTTTCCATTCTGCTACACTTGTTTTGAAGGCAAAGCTCAAAATCGTTTAGATTATTTTGAGACGCAATGGTTTTAACAAGCACATTGTGAAAAAAATGTTTTAATTTCCAGGGTTAATTTCCAACTGTATCTGATTTCAAAACAATTGAAGTGCCAAATCTACTTCAAATAATTATTTGTTTACTGCAGGTAAAATCTACAAATTTCAATGCAGTCTTGGATTGATGAAATGTTTGATTTTGTGAAAGAAACTCAATGAAACCTTGAGATGGACGTAATTTTTTTAGATTTGACTAAAAAGAATGATTTTAATGTGGGCTGAGTTGTAAAACTGTCATGCTACTCTGTTCAGTGATACCGAGTGGGTATGAGTTTGTTTCAAGCTAAGAATTAGGACAACCTGGACATTACATTCCTCAAATTTATACCAGTGAACTACAAATAGTACAAAAGTTATTTGATTTCAAAAACTTGATTCCACTGAAAAGACAGGAATTTAATTACCAAGACTACCGCAGGTGAGCTGCAGCAGTGAAACCCTTGAAGATCAAATCTTGTATTCCGTAGTTTTACATCAAGTATTGACTTTGCCGAGATTCAAGAAAATCACACCAGAAAAAAATCGGTTTTAATTTCTGCGGCTCAACCTACTCACATTCGTCACACGGTTCTACACATCATTTTTATCTTCACGGTGCACAGTCCAGTTGAATTTGAGCAATAACTGCAAGGAAATTTTATCATGTTGCATCGTGAAGTACAACCACATTTTCAGCTTCTGACTTTAAAATAACCGCAAACCTCCATGCTCAAATGCAAGTTGACTGCAATGAGTCAGAACAAACCTGCACAAATGACAGAATGGCACTGAGCAAATACTGCTTCGCAAAACGTTTTTATGAAAGATTAGGAACAAATAATTTTGATCACTGACATTTTTCTGTTTTCCGACGATCACAACTGTTGATGCCCATTGTAAACGCTACTGCGTTTATAGCAACTTGTCAGTAAATCAAATATACCTATTAATTATAATGTAATGACATAATGGATGCATAGTAAGTTATAGATTGAGAGGGAACTATGACGTAGTAAGCATGCAGTTTTTAGCAAGGTAGCACTATAATATGACATTTGGGTTAAGTCAAAAATAATTAAAGAATGTTTCTGTAGCACTGTCGATGCTGAGTCAGTGTATAAAAACGAGAAATAAGGCTTGTTCTTCGGTGGGTTCTAAAGACACAGCCGTAACAGCTGAGCCTATGGGTCAGCCTCCCTTGTCCAGATCTTTGGAAAATGTTTCTATGTGCCATGCTGAACAACAATGAGCCTGGTTCATCGTAAACTCTATAAAGATTTAATGCAACATCGCTCATATCAAGAGAGAAATATCATCGCTGATTCGCGATTATAACTTCTTCATTACATAAGTTGCCGCGTTAAGTTAGGTTTCACACATATGTGTTAATAAATATGAAGAGAACGAGACCACTGAGATGATTATGTCGCAACCAAAAAGAAAAATATCAACTTTGGGCCAAAACACGTTCCCCATTTGGTAAAATTCGGTTATTGGGAAAAGGTGCTGTGTTATTCAAAATTATATTTTGGCAATCAGAAACAATGTTCGCCACATGCCTTTCGTGTATTTTGCGCCCATGTATGCAAAATGTTTTCTGTGCTCACAGTAACGGGGAAACTTTTTTGAAAATTGTTATAACAAAGATGCGACTATTCCGAAAGGCTAAAATATGTGCAACACTGCTTCCTGAACGGGCATTTTCAATAAACCATACACCTTGTACATTCTTTCAACACTAAAATGTCTGTATCAACTGCACTTTTGTAAATCGAATTCATTGCTTATGCCAGGGAATAACTTTAAAATCAAATTGTTAAACCTGTCTTTCTTCATGCATCCTTCGTTTCTTTGATGAAGGAAGTTGTTTTTTCTGCCAGCAGACCCGATGCGTTTTGTAGATTAAACGTTTTTCACAGTTCATTCAAGGTCTGCGCAGTTCTCAACGTTTGCATTGCAAGTCACCTGTTTCATTGATAAAAGTGTCTTCTTTCATTTCCTTAAGGAACTCCACTACATTTTAAGTGGAAATCGATCTGCAGTGCAAACATTCAGAATCAATAGGAACTCCATCGTTTGTAGAGAATTCATGGAAACTGCATAGCTTTATGTTTTTTCAATAAGAAAAGTTCACATGCCAGCCTTGCATCCAACAAAACAACCAAAAAACACTTGAAAACAAATTACAGCCAAAAATTGCTTGAAGCAAAGCTTTGGACGGATTTTCATGGTCAAGAACTATTTTCCCTTTAGATAGCTCATGTTCCGAAATCGGTAAGATATGTCATTACAGCATGTATGAATGATGGTGAAAACTTACATTTTTGTGAGAAAATCTCGTTACCGATATCGATAGACTCATGCCAGCATTTTATTGTAAGTACATCATTTGATACTGAGAAGTGTTTCTGAAATTCTAGTAGCTTTAAGAAGTTGGAGTAATACTGAAATGAAGGTCATGTTTACTACATGTGAAAATATCCCCTAGGAGGGGATCTAGCTGAACAGGTCACGAATACGTCTGAGAACTTCGGTCTATAATCATCTTTACCTCATTATATATTTATATTGGTTCATTCTATGTTGCTCGTTTTTATGCTGTTCCTCTCCTCTTCATTTGTATCGCGTTCTTCCCGTTTCTGTGCAATGGTTGTGTTCAGTCATTGATCATCTCACGCCTTTCGTTGCCCTGATTCCCATTTTCTACTAAACAATTAGCAAACAGGTTTAAAATACAATGAAGGTCCGTGAACAAAACATTCCCAACTTTTGCAGTCTGATGTGAAACATTTTCATAGGTATATTCTTTTAAACTATCTTCGATGTTTTTGATAATATTACAACTTCCAAATGTTTTAACTGCGCAAATGCAGTAATGCGTGAAATTTATCAGACAAAGTTTGCAAACGGGAGTTTCCAGACACACCTATCATTTTATTTTTCAAAGTTGCCTTTGCTCTGACCCTCACCAAGGCTGATAACACATGCTGCATGGAATTGTTTTTTGAAGTTTTTTTGTTTACAACACCACATTACTTTTTAAATATTTCAAATGCCTGTGTTTCTCACATTCCTGAATACTAGAATTTTGTAGGGAGGCTTTAATTCAAGCACTTGCACAGGGCCGCTCCAGATCTCTGCACACCCCTGTCCTCAGCTATGGCCGTGCATCTAAGATTATAACCGCGGAAGTTTTATATGAACTACAAGCTGCATAGATTGGGTTTTGAGAGGCGTTCTCAGATTTACGCGATGAGACAAAGTTACCAGCTATCAAATTTGTAAAACCATGAAATTCGATTCATTTATTCGATTCAAAAGATCCAAGCTACGATTGCTTTGCCACATGGTTTGAAGATAGATAACTCAATGAAAGGTTGATTTGGCGAGTCCTACTGGCTACACGCACCGGGAAGCGAAGGAGAAGCTGTCTTTGAACCTCGTGTGATTACATCATCCACCTGGCTGATGTGTAGAACATGGAGAACTGTCAAAGGTTGCAGAAAAACGTGAGGTGTATCGGAACATCCAAAGGATGCTCGACTGCGTCGCTTCTGAGGCAAAGTTCGATTTGAAAATGAAAAATAGAATCTTACTATGCTAATTTATCACCATATAATTTAAAGCGGGAAACAAGAACCATTTGGGAAAGATTTTAACATGCGTTTTTTGTACTATATTACGTTGGAGATACTCTCAATGGAGGAATCGGGGCTCGGTCTTTGTCATCAAGCTATTGAAATAAATTATGAATGTTTGACCTACTGCAGCATACATATCTTTGATTAATTTCATTTTGTCGCAGTCGTAGTGCGATTGATTGTGAATTAAACCTTCTACTGAAAGACGATCCACAACAGAAAGTGCTGCCGCACCATCATTCTAAGGGCTAAAAATATATTTCCACACCTTCCGGCAGACACATTAATAATGAAAATATTTTTTCACATTCTTCAGGAAAATGTGATTCGATACGAGAAGAAGTACTATCCTTTCATTAACGTCTTTACTGAGCGGCTTTCAAAGCAACTCAAAATTTAATATTTGCACGGCTTTTTCCTATAGACTCAAAATCTTGAATGCAGATCAAGCAGAAATCATCAAAAGGAAAAAGTGCCCGATTCGAAAGGATGGGTGTTCCCATGTTATTGCCGAAGGTATGGGTTCAATAAGTAGTCGAGTTTCAGGTGGAAGACTTGTAACATTAGTGTTGAAGGAAAACAAACGCAGTAGTAAACAAGCGAAAGATGTGGCAAATATGCCTGCAAAAGAAAGAATAACACCAAACGCGTCGCCCAAATAAACAACGCAAGGTTCTTTTAACACTGCTCAGGTAACCTCTGCCCCATTTGGGCAAAGGGTTCTTTTACTTAAATTAAAAATTATTTAGCGTTCACCTAGAAAGCTGGTGGTTTTAGCAGCTGAATTTTTAGACGCTCTTTCGGTCAGTCCTATTCAAATTTGCGCAAGTTTTGTTATTTCCCATGGGGAACAAAAATTTGCCCAAATTGTCCCATGGTCACGTGAAGTGTAACAAAATTCCTTCACAAAGATCTCTCCTAAGGTAACGTTGACCATTCTGGGCAAAAGACATTGGAGCATGTAGGTTGTGGTGAATGTATGACTGCCTTGTCCTTGCCACGTAGTGGCGCCTGCAATCTTGCAATCCTTAATTGCGCCCCTGTGTTCGCCCCGCGGCTGTTGGGTTGTGCTTGCTGTCTCGTAATGCAATACTGCAAAGTGTTCTTTTAGTGCAGTTTGCCCGCCCTGGGAAGCATTTGATCAGTTACGCTGTTGTATTTGTTTCAGAGTTTCATTTCTCGCTTGTTCAGCTCCATGATTGAGCGGTGTCCTTAGTGAATCAAAGCCTGGCTTTCTGCAGGTAGTGTTTAGTAGAATTCGCAGGCGAGAGCACGACATACTAATAAGCCACGCCAGCAACCTTTGACCGAAGCCAGCAGGGGAGTAGATCACACGAGTGCAAGCCCTGACGACACAAATAAATTAGGCGCAAGCGAATCCTGCTCACCTCGTGGTTTTCATTGAGAAACAGGCAGAAGAATATGCGAAAGCTTCTCCGTCAGAGGAAAAGACATTGGAGCCAGAAAGGGCCTGCACCGTGCGCACTTGTGGTAAAAGGTCAAAATAATTTATTGAGGACATGATGAACCTTGTGTTTCTCTTTATGCAATTAAAGTTTCTAGAACTTTGGTTTCGCCAAAAAATGCTTGCTCCTTGTTGTGCGTGCACTTGTGGTAAAAGGCCAAAGCATTTTATTGAGGACGCGAACTTTGAGACCAGACAACGTTGTGGAACCTGTCCGCCATCAAAACAAAACAGAGAGGTTCAGGTTACAACTGCCAACGATGGTGAGCACTTGTCTGCATTGATCACTTTTAAGTTTTCTGCAAAGATTACTCACATCCCTGGAATACTAACCCCGGGTGATTTCCACCTAGGCAGATCTGATAGTCACATGATCCCCAGCAGAAAATCACCCGACGTTATGGTTAGTGTGAGTTCGGGTGAAAATCACCCCACGTTATCGTTAGTGTGAGTTCGGGTGAAAATCATCCCACGTTATCGTTAGTGTGAGTTCGGGTGAAAATCATCCCACGTTATGGTTGGTGTGAGTTCGGGTGAAAATCATCCCACGTTATGGTTGGTGTGAGTTCGGGTGAAAATCAACACATGTTGTGGTGGGTGTGAGTTTGAGGTGAAAATCACTCGACGTTACGATTAGAGTGAGTTTTTGGTTTCCCAGTAAATGCCTTGACATTGTACAAATAGACAAAACTCCACTAATTCATATTTCAATTTGGGGGGCTTGGTGCATTGTTTGGGTGAGCTAAGCCCACCCAATCACCCCTGTGGCGACGGGACTGGGCATGTCTGAGACATGAAAGTCCATAACAGTAGCGCGATCAATCTGTTTGCTCAGCAATTCTTGCAAAGCATTTGCCCATACTGGGCAAGTTTAACTGATGTGCCTGATTTTCGAAAAAAATTTCCCATTTCAGGCAAGATTGTTTAATGTTGCTGAGAATTGCAGTGAAAACAGAAAAATTCCATTTCTAAACCTAATTTACGTTTACTGCAAAGTGGAGATTGAAGCACAAGCTTAAAATGGGGTTCTCTTTCAACCTTAAACTGACCACCAATGACATCTGTTGGCGGGATTTTTTGATTTGTTTGTACTTTTTCGTTCATTTGTTATGAGCAATTCCCACATTTTTGTTTAGAAAATTGCTTTGCTTTTCATCAAATGAAAATTTTTCCAAAATCACACGTTGTTTTTTTTGATCGGATGGGCTTGAGAAGTCTTGCTAAGTTGTAAAAAAAACGCGCGCGTGTTTAAACCTGTCAGTTAATCCAGTAAGCGTATAAAAAAATCTGCCCATTTTTGGCAAGGACAACAACGGTGTTTGTCTTTAGAGGTAACCTCAGCAGTGTTAAGCTCAGGAAAATATCAAAGACATTGTGTAAGCAAAGTTAATGATGGAAGTTTCACTTGTACTCTACTTAGCAATCGCATAAAATCAAAATAATCAAAAATACATTCACATAGAGGTGCGTGTGTCTGTTTTCTACCTTTCAAAGAATTGCATGCATGTTAATGGTTAGGGAACCTGTAGATTTCAGTTCAACTGAGGAAGGCGGTTTGAAAAGGTTTGTTCTGTTAGTGATCAACGTAAGCAGAGAAATATCCGTTTTGATCGACGGGTGCAATAATAAAAATGTGGTTACAGCAAAAAATTTTTTGCAAACATTATTGCAGCAAATACGTTCATGCGAATTTAGTTTAAAAGTGCACAAATGTTTCAAAGTTAAAAAAGGTACATTTCACAAATATATATCCACCTTCACTTTTCACTTGTGATTGATCAGTTTGATAAATACTGGGAAAACAACATTCAGGTTGAGTTGTATTAGGCATGCAACGAAAAAGGAAATTTTTCTTATTGATTTCGTCAACAGGGGATTTGCAATGTCTTAGTTTGTTTGCGCTTATATCAAAATCATTGTTAAGACTAGCTACGAATCCGGCGGCACTCGGGCTCCTCCTGCTCAGCCCGAGTCTTCGGTGACGACTTGTATTGTAGAACGTGAGCTTGCTTACTTTGTGCATATGTGCTGCCACCCACTTCACTGATTGAGGTTGTTAACTCGGGATCCTTTCATTGGGCCTTGTCAGTGCTCATACATTTTCGCTTCATGTTCTGCATTTCGCGTTCAGTTTTCAGGTGACCTGAATCAAAAATTAACATTCGTAACAAGGGTTCTCTCGAATACGTTCAGTCGCGCTTTATTCGGTTTCATCCTTTCTTTAGAGCCCGAGATGCCCTTTGCGATTAGGTAATTTTTCAAATCTAATTTATATCATATTGAATATTTCGTTGGAGCAATGGGTTTGCATAGAGCATTGAATTTAAATTCCAATCCAATGCCAGTCTCCAATGGAGATTAATTTGAAACGGACAATAAATTGTCCAGTGACTAAGGCTAACATGAATGGCACCAGTGCGTAGAGGTTTCGTCGAGCTCATCCGTAAGAGCGTGAGCTTCCCTTTGCAATTTAGTATCTTTAAAACATAACCCGATGTGCAGCTGGGCGGAAAGACGTTGTAACGACCTTCCCACACCTTTTTCATGTTTTGCTTTGAACAGATTGAATGCTTTTTGAAGCAGTGGATTTGCATAGAACAGTGAATTTGAATTCCAATCAAACGGACAGATCCCATTCGAAAATGATTTCAAACGAGCGAAGAACTCTCAGTAACTCGGGCTAATGTGAATGATACTTGTGGGCAGAGGACCAACTGGCGTTATCATTTCTATGTGGCGTGTTTACGTAACAATAAAGTTGGCGTGAGGACATTTTTTCATTATTGCGTAACTGAAATCACAGAGCAACGACATTGCTAGATAGAATGACAGCAAAGGGAAAATTCAGTGATGGATGCCA
>Ga0210059_1006976_pt1 | contig 18039 bp, 13 predicted proteins | sample Ectturendosymbi2_FD_188042 | JGI IMG/M metagenome (GOLD analysis project Ga0210059, IMG submission 188042) | Ecteinascidia turbinata endosymbiont from Florida, USA - Sample 2 (SPAdes) (version 2) | ecosystem: Host-associated > Tunicates > Ascidians > Unclassified | place: Key West, Florida... | reverse complement strand
GTTTTTTGAGATTTTCGCCGAGTCGCTAGAGCGAACAGGAGCGGAGATATTCATCCGCAAAGCCACGTTCGAAACAGCTGCTTTTTGCGAACCGCTTGAATTAACCCGGCTCTCAAAGTGTTAATAAACAAAGAATGCTAAAATAACAAAGCAATACGAACAGAACGCTGAATGTAAGAGAACTGCCTATGGTTTTCAAACCCGAAAAAGCAAAAACAGTGCTTGAAAGTTGAAAGATACTGAACAACAAAAAGAAGGTACAAAATGGAGCATCAAGTTGACACTTTGCCGTCCGGCTGCTTTCGGGGATTTTCGAAAAAACGCTTGAACACATCTGACTTTGTGCGGGAATATCTCCGCTCTTGTACAGGTTACGGACCTGGTTGAAGCGTCAAAAGCCGCTGCAAGTCTTGTAGTCTGCACTTGAAAAAATTTTTTTTGTGAGTGACGTCATAAGTGGAAGACTTTTAGGCCACCTTGGCCCACTTTGCCTGGCCCTGGACGCCAACTGTTACATGGTAGTATTACGCTGAAGTTTTTACTGGAAACTAGGCTACAATCTGAGTCTTTTGATACTTTGGATGACCTGCTGGGGTTCCGGGTTCAAAAGTTGTGATGTGAGTTAATCAAAATATTTGAGTAATGAGGTAATTAGATAATTAATTAATGTGTTTATTTTAGATCATATCTTATGAACCAGAAACGCTAGAAAGTCGATGAAAGGCTCAAAAGACTTGGACGCGAGCCTAGTTTCCAATGAAAATTTCTGTGAAACACTTTGGCCTAGCGGTTGGGCCCTAGGCCAGGCAACATGAGTCAAAATGACCCTAAAACTACTGAACTCATGATGTCAGTCACAAAAAATCCACATCCCCCAAACAAAAAATTTTTTTTCAAGTGTAATCTACTAGACTGGCCGATCGGTTTGAGCCCTTGAACAGCTCTCTAGCGCAATCGGTGGAGGAGCTAGGGCGTTGGTAAGGCAACCGAAAACTGCTGTTTTTTAGGCTGAAATCCAAGTACGAATATATCGTAGACCAGCTCTCAAAGTGTTAAAGGTCTGCTGTTGGGTCGTAAATGTGTTCAATTTAAGTGATTTTCAATGATATCTTGGTTCTTAGATGATGTCAGGATAGAAACAACCATCTTCGGTTAACCTGGACATTTGCCTAAACTGAATAAACTCGTCTATCAAGTTGAATCCTGATTAACCGAGGTTTACTATATTTAAATATGCTGAAGAATCGTATAACATGGAATCCGCACAAACCTGGGTCACTAAAATAGGCTACCTTGATTTTTTTCACAGGCAGCCATCTGCTTTCCGCACAAAAACCTGAGAGCCAATGTTGCGTCATCGACCGGTTTCTTGGGATGATTGGTCTGAATATTGCATCATAAGGAACCATACAGAGAATTTGTGTTAATTAATCAGAGACGAAGTAGCAACTTGGTTACTGAACACTCTGTGCAAAAAACTAGCAAACCAGTTTTTATGAGCAAATATTGCCGATATGCTCTATGTTGGCAAAATTTTGCCGATGTGATACTTTGAAAATGTAAGTGAAATGTAGTTTTATGCTGAAAAGTGATTTGAAAAGCTGCCCTTCCACGACAGATCCCTTTTTTCCATGCTAAATGCGCCACTTATGTTACGCTTCATTGAACATAGAAAGTAGATATTTCTGTGGTCCATAACTTTGCGAAACCTCAACCAAAAGACAAATTGCGTCGTTGGAATCACCATGAAAATTTCTATGTTTGTTAAATTTGTCGAAAATCTTAGATACTGGGTTGACTTTGCCTTTTTCTGGTTCATTTGACATGGAATGACCACCATGAGCCACCAAACGAAAACTTCGTGAAGTTCAACTTAGGCCATACATGATCAACCAATTAATGGATAATTTGCATGTGCTTTCTGGAACATTTGAAAAATGTTCTCTTTAGATATCTTGTCAATTCAATGCAAAATCAGGCGTGATCGACTGAGTGACACTCAGTGATCATCCTGTTGGTCACCCGTGGTCTATTTCAGTGTTGAAGCTGCATTTGTTTTGGTTAGAATTTTGAACATTCTTCCTCAAGTTTTATACAGTTCAGTGTTTGCTGAAAGACAGGTTATGTTTGTACTTTTTGCAAGCTACATAGTTTTGCTATATTTTCTACTCTTAGTGTTACAAAATCTATTTATTTTATTTTACCAATTGATTGAATGCTGTAGATCTCTTGCCATTAGCTGAACCAGATTGGTTGAATTCGTCACATGACAAAGACTACATCCTTGGATTAGTGGATCGTCTTTGCCATATAACCCAAAACCCTAACCCAAATTGTTAACCTGTGTCTGCTTTTCAAAACTTATTAAAAAAAGTACTGTAGCTTACATCAAAATTTTCCTATAAAGAGTCATCTCTATTAGCCAAGCTGAAACAACAGTGCTGAGAGCCCAAACGATGACCACTTGCACAGCAAGAATTCTCACTTGACCAGGTTCATTGTACCAACGGCTAGTGCCATGAACTCAGTGTTAAACACTACAGTTCAAATGGAAAAATAACCATAGCAGAGCTTTGCTATACCTCTGACAAAATACACACTACTTTTCTGTTTTTCCAATTTAAAGTGCACAACATATGATGTTATTTTTATGATTGGGTAAAATAATGACAGGGTGTTTTCGTTTGGAAGTGGCTATAGATCTGATGACGGTGACACGGTTACAATAAAACATTGAGTTTGTCACATTTGCAGCACTGTTATGGTAGTAAAGTAGTCATGTGTTACTGTGTGAATGGTTTTTGTGTTGACTCTTGCCATGATCATGCACCTTTCACTGGTAGTGGTTGCACTTTTCAAGGCTCCAGTTTTTATTTGTTTTTTCCAAAAGTTTCCAAACTTTTGTGTTCAGATTTGTGGTTTGAATTTAGTGACTAGGTTCAAGGGTTAGGTTTAGGTTGATATGCTTTTACCAAGCGTAGTGCAGTCCTCTGCATACTTATAATGGATTAGTGCCATGTTACAGGTGACGGATTAATAAGTTTTCAAAAATGAAGGTCCATTGGCTGACGTACAACCATTGCCTGTTTGTTTTGTATTTAGCCAGTGTCGCATTTGGATACGGATGGATATCTGATACTAAATTTCTGAAATTTTTGGATAAAGTTGGGATATGGATATGCAAAAATTTTTTGGATATGGATCAGGAGTTGCAGTTCCTCAACTGGTTGCAATTGAGAGCTGTTCAAGCCCGCACAAGTCTTGGAGTCTGCAATGACAAAATTTTTTTTTGGTTTTGGATTTTTTTGTGAGTGAAGTCATTTAAGTGAGGAAGGTTTTTGGCCAGTTTGGCTCATGTTACCTAGCCTAGGGACCAACTGCTAGACGGAAGTATCTTGCTCAGTTTTCATTGGAAACTAGGCAAGAATCTGAGTCTTGAGCTTTTGATTGAGTTTCTAGCAATTCTGGTTCAAAACTCATGACTTTAAAACAACCAATTAATTATCTAATTAGTGGATTAATTACTTGTTGTTTTCAGGTCATAACTTTTGAACCCGAAACACCAGCAAGTCATCCAAATTATCAAAATACTCAGATTATAACCTAGTTTCCAATAAAAGGTTTAAGTGAAGTACTACCATCTAGCAGTTTGCCAGATAAAGTGGGCCAAAAAGGTATAAAACTATTCCACTTATGATGTCACTCACAAAAAAAATTAAAATCATTTTTCCTTAGACTTGCTGAGTCTTTTGAACATTTGAACAGCTCTCTAGTGTAATCGGTGATGGAGTTACTTCCTGCACAAAGCCACATGCAAAGTGCTGGTTGTAGGCTGAAATCGTACCAGCTTTCAGGTGTTAACTGTGGTTTAAGTAATGTAGAAATAATGGTGAATTGGTTTGGCAGTAAAAATTTATATAATCAGTACCAGTCACGGAAAATCTTTCATCAGTAAACTCTAAATAATGCAAATTGGCAAGGCTTACAAGAGCCCAAATCACAGTTCATACGTTTTGTCCAGCCTTTGTTTTTGCAGTGTAAACTCTTTACTGAATCATTTCAGCCTTGATGCTGTTTTTGCCTTGCGATGCTGACTCCACTCCAAGCTAGAAGCAGCAGAGTTGCCTGTTATCTTGCCAGCTAAATAATTAGTATTTCATACTGGGTGCATTTTTTTCAACCATAGCATACCATTTTTAAAATTATATTACTAAATCAAAAAGTGTTTTTGAAACAGATGGAAACGAGGAAGTCAGGTGACATTGATGATTCGAAGATTGGAGGTAATGCTTCAGCAGAAGATACTGGAGATTATGCTACAGAAGAAGGTGTTCAAGCAGGTTGCAACATAGTCTTAAACCACCGCTTAGTGGAGTTTCCACAATACACAAAAAAAGATCTGCCGCTTGCCATGAAGACCTACTTTGGAAAGTATGCCCCACTGTTTTCAAATGTGGTTGTGGTTTGTATTCTGAATTGCTAAATGTAAATGATTTCTTTTAGGAATACATGTCTATGCAACTTTTTTCAATCAGGGCAATTTTTCATTGCTAGCCATTCTCATTTTGTGTTGCCTTTCACGCTGTTGGCTTCCATGGTGTTTTCTGTTTCAAAATCTTTCTCAAAAAATTAATCAGTTTTTTATATGTTGTAATTAGTGGTTGTTACAATGTACCCATTCTTCATTGTGGAATGGAGAATTTGTCATTGTATGTCATAATAAATGCTTTTCAATTGTAATTCCTTTTACTATATTGAAACTATTGTTGCAGACAGCTTTTGGTATGGTATGCATAAACTGATGTTTCTAAGCATGAACTGATGTTTCTAAAGATTTTCGTTGTGCTGCCACATTCATGCAACCCAGGGAAGGGTTGCGAAGGGTCAATTAATGTGTTGTGCAGAGATGATTCAAATCTGGGCTGTATGTTTTCAATGTTACCACTACTTGTTGTGTTTGTGTAAAGCATATATACATAAGAAGAGAGTAGATTGCTAACAATAAAACGAACTTAGTGCAACTCATCTTTTCAATCAATACATTTCTCATGTTAAGATATGGTGTTTGAAGCTTGGGTTGTGAGATGTTCACCAAACTCAAGATTTGGGTCGTGCTCAGAAAAGTTTGGGAACTGCTGATGTAAAACCTGCCAGAAACTCAGAGTGATCTTAGACACCTAGCTGCCACGTTTTCTTACCCAAACGTGTTTCGTGTTGGTCAAAATAGTACTATGTTTACCACTGATTTTATTTGTCAAATTCATCTGGGTTGTACTGAAATAACAGAAATAATAGCAAATGTGCACACATTACAACCTTGAAATCAACAGAAGGGTCATTCCATAGAACTTTTCATGCTGATTTCAACAAACAAATTATTTTTGAAATTAGTTAAAGGTTTCGCAAAGTTATGGAACATACAAAATGACTACTTTTTGTGGTCAATGAAGCATAATGACTAGCCAGAAATAAGTTTAAAACTAAATCATTGTTACTGTAATTAATTTACTTGTTATAAAAGCTTGAAAATAAGTTGTCTTAAGTATCTTATCTTCACTTGTAAAGAAAAATTTCAAAAAATCCATATGCTTGCCCCAATGTTGGGGTGAAGAAAATGGGTATTCATCAAAATCACTTAAGCGTGACAGTAATTTTGAATGCTAATGTCTCGACAAGCACACATGTTATTGGCATATGCAATACATCATCTGAAAGCTCTCATTGAGGAGTTAGTTTCTTTTGAGTAAATGGCCCACAAATTTGTGCATAAGATTTCAATGTGCTGCATTATTCGGACCATAACGCACACCAGATTTTAAGGTGCAGTATAAAAAAATCAATCTTAGCTGTTCTTTTTTCATACATAAGGCACACTAAATGAAGCAAAACTTAGGTAAGTCTAATTATATTCAACTCTTTCACAGTAACTTCCAAGTGCTGTAGTCGCCCAAGTGCCAGAGTCACTATTGGGAGTTTAATCTGTCATTACAAACGAGAGAGTTGGATATGTAACACATGCCTAATCTGCCAGACACGAATAAAATATAAGTATGCGCGTGTTTGATTCAGTTTGCAGTGCACCAATGTAGTCACGAGCCTCGCAGATACGATCTGTGGTATGTGCTGGCTGCTCATTGCAATTCTTGGTTTATTACATAATATGATTCTGTTTACAAAAAACTCGTTAACTAGCATTTAAGTAAATAACACCATTTACCAAGTACAATTGGTTCTAGATGAGAAAGCACAAACAGATACATACATTAGGCGGACCACATCATAAGGCACACATTCAATTTTTGATAAAATTAAATGATTTCAAGAGCGCTTGGCTTTGTGGGCTGAAAATTACGGTAGTAACACTGTAACCCTTTCAGTCCTGTTTTGCCTAGCCCCCACATTTGACATGGTGCTTGAAGCCTTGGTTTGTTCAATGCTGATCAAGTATTTTTGATGGAGTAACATTTTCAGTAAATTGAAAGTTGTATAAGTACCTGCAGTGCCCTAATGTTTAAACCAAGTGTGTTATCAAACTTTTACACAGGCTTATTGCCAAGCTTAAGGAGAGCGGTAAGGAAGATCAAGTGGAAGAGTTCAAAAGTAAAAGTGTAGCTGGTGTGAAGTATCTTCGTGGGAACATTCAAGATTTTCAGGTGATATATTTTTTGCTGAAGTACGCAGATGAATGCGCCACTGGTATTATGGATCTTGTGGTTTCATTTTCTATAAATGAAGCATATGTGAACAATAGTGTAAGTGGATTGAAAAATCGATTTTAGAAATTCTTAAACATGTAGTTCTGACAAGTGGGCCAATGCCCCTAAAAAAACTTAAAACTCATTTTTGTTGGTGGTTCCGTCCCCATTTTCCTGCTGGTTATAGGACAATTGCCAAACCATGGCCTACTCAACACTCATGGCATACATGCATAAACTGTTAAAAACCTGTAATAATAGTATACCTGTTTCATGAATTAGAAATGTGTGCTATAATCATGTTTACAGTCAACAGCCTTCATATATGATGGAATTTGAATGCCACTTTACACTTACGCCAGTGTACACTTTAAAACTTGTGGCATTCTAACAGTTATGACTTCTGAATTTGCAAGGGTTGGTGATTTCAGTCCACATGTTATTTTTTCAGTTACATCACATAGAATATGTGCGCTCACAGTTGCTATGCAAGTGGTGTTTCCTTAATCCTTGTGTCATAATAAGAAATCTTTGCCTTCTGCACTAATACTGTATAGGCATCAGAATTGTAATTAAATGTGTCATAGACATCACACAAAGCTCTAAAACAACATGATTTTTTTGATTTTTATTGCATAATTTAAATCAATTTTTATAGCTTAATTTAAATGATTTAAGTCAATCAACCCTGCTTCTGTGACACATTAAAGTAAGTGGGACAAACAGATAAAAAATCTTAAGTTGAAAGTTTAGGAAGCGATCAATATCCTGAAATAGTGAAAGAGTCCGCTGAGTTGGTAGCAGCGCTTCCCTCAACACGAGTAAGTGTTCAACGTCTGTCTTCAGCACTAAGGCTCATCAAGATGGATCAAAGGGCCGAAATGAGGAAGAATCTCACAGAAAACAATAAATGTGCACTTAATATTTAAGGTCAACAACGAGATTGTAAACCAAACATTAAACGTAATGGTGAAGAGGAATCAGAACGGTGGTCCAGTTGTATAATGAGTTCCTTTCAGCATGTTTTCTGTAAGACGAGAATATGTTCTTGTGTTCCTACTGTGCTGTTTGGTGATCTAATGGACCACAAACTTTACTGCAAGTAAAATGTTTTGTTGTAATAGCTGTTGTGCGCTTCCTGTTTGGTCAGATGATACACTGAGTAGCTATGCAGGTGTAGTTCATTCTGCATGATTTTCTGTGTAGTCGGAAAACTAACAAAAAGTGCAAACAACCATACTGTCCATATGTACGTAATGCTAATGAATATGTTGCTTTAGTCAGTGAAGGTGCAGTGGAAACCGCTTGACGCTTTGAGAGCCGGCGTACGATTAATTCTTACCAACCCCATAGCTACTCCGCCGATTGTGCTAGAGAGCTGTTCAAGGGCTCAAACAGATCTCGACTTCTGTGCTTTCTATCTGACACCGTTGGTATGGTATAGCTTGACACTGAATGTGGAGATTTCTAGAACTGTGGGATGCAAAAGTGCTTCTAGATGTTCTAAAAATCCCTTGCTCCTAATACAGTATTTTAAATTCTGAAATCCTTCAGTGTTTAGCAAACGAACGGTCATCAGTTGAAACGTAAATTCGAAGTTGTGTGTGACGTAATAATCGCCTGTATCAATCTTGGAACATTTCCCACACTCTCAGCCATTTTTCTGCTTGATTTGGACTGTGCAACGCAGGTATGAACATGTTTATGTCTCACAGCTGTCGTACATGAAGATGTGTAGAACTGCGGGATATAGAAATGCTTCTAGAAGTTCTAAAATTTCGTGGTCCTGATACAGCTGGGCGCTATACGTAAAGACTTAACTGATTTGTTAGCCTGTGGCGTCATGAAGCTTTTATAATCCCAATGGCGTTTTCATGCATCATTCGGTTGGAGCATTCGCCAAATGAATCTTACTGATGTGAAAAAACAGAGTGAAGTTAAATAAGTATTGAAGTTGAAACAGTGCATTGTCCGCGGTAAATGCACGGCATAATTCCGCATTTTAAACTGCTAAAGACAGCACAATTCCCCGTTTGACGACCGTTAGTTTTCTGCTAGACACAGCATAATCACGCATTTCAAACTGTGAAGTGTACAGTGCGCAGTGCTTCGGAAAAGTAGCAGTCGTCAAATGGAACTAAAATTCCAAGTTGGTGTACAGTAGCACCATTGCACCATTTTCTGTTCTGTAAAGAATTTAACACATCTTGGGCAAAGGAGGTAAGCATAGTTGCATGCTTCGGTTCCTTATCCAATGCCATAAAATAAACTTTGAAAGTGCTGCTTCCGAGACAAAGCTTCGCACCCGCAGGGACGCGACGCAACCAGACAGCCCTGCATGCAATGTGCTGATGCCTAGAAGATAAACGCGCGGTGTTGATTTTGGCAAGTCGGCGAAGGGAGTCGTTTCAGCAACAGTTGCTTGATCAGATTAATGGCACCGCAGCTTTTCGCACTATCTGAGCAGTGTGCTTTACACTCTTCTTAAGTTCACTATGCGATTAAGCGTTGTAAGTTGCAAATATGCAGTACATTTCTATGCGAATAAGCGGTTTAAGCAAATAACCAGTATGGGATTAACTGGACTGTTGTCTTCACGTGTGAATAGCTTTGGCTTGGGATTATAGAATCGTATGCAATAAAGCGGTTTGTGCGTTTAACCGGTATGGAATTAGCCAAAGTCGTCTGTATCCCACGTGCTAACTGCATGCAAGCCATGGTGCTGCTACATGTCTAGCTACTCTAATAAAAGGTGTGCCTGCTTTAATAAACAAAGAATTTATAAGAGGAAAAAGATAGGAACCTTTTTTTTCAGCCGAAACTGCTCGAATAAGCGGTTTGCTCTATACACCGATGCTCTATTACGACGTTTCCACTGTACTATTATTATTACATGCTAAAATAAATTTTATGAATTTTTTGTTATGTTTTGCGTTGAGAAAGTTTAATATTATCCAATCTGTAGTTCTATAGCAAGCTACTCATGTTATATACATACCACTTACAAAATTTCTTGAATGTAGTTCATGTTTTACTGTTTAATTCAATCACGTTATAAAAATTGTTGACCACTTTTGTGATCGGTTAATGTTCTTTAAATAAATAGCTTAATTAGAGATAAATAAATTAATTCAAAGCATCTACTGACAATAATGAAGTGCTTGTTTCTAAAATAATTTTAGGTTGCTGCTTTGCCAGTGCTGACAGCCAAACTTCATTCACATTGTGTTAAGCAGTCAGAGCCCAAAAATGTGAAAGTGGTGATTCAGAAATTTTACCTCCGACTCTGCAACCCTGCTCCAAATATACCCATAATTGTGGCTACTTGGGACACAACCATTGCTTTGAAAAGCGTTAGCAGCATTTAGCATGACAAAATGTATTTAATCAGATGAAATAAATCCTAGGTTACCAGGGTAACATGGGACACAAACAGGATTTCAATGTAAATACGCTAATACATATTTACAACACTTTGAGAACCGGGGTACGATATATTCGTACTTTAAAATCGGCCTGAAACCAGCAGTTGTCAGTTGCCTAACAGTTTTAAGGTAGTTTTCAGTGCATTTGTCCACATTTTGGAAGGATGCTTTCGAATTTCCAAAAAAATTGTTCAATCCACCTTACATTGCACGTGCTTCCTCAGCAAACCTGTTTTTGGGCAGTTCAGAGTCAAAGTTTAAGTTAACATCCATTGAATTTTTAATTTTCTTTCAAATGGCCTCATATATTTCATATGTTTGTCTGCAAACTAATGGCCAATTCTCTGTTTCATATGTTTACTTGCAGTTAGCAAGCAAGTTGCTCCCATTTTTGTTGTTCACCTGAGGTTGGGTCACTGTGTGCGCTATAACCGGTCATCCGCTTCTGACATAAAAACGTATAACTGAAGTTTTAATATCTTGATTTCATTAAGAAAAACAACGTAGATACGGTAGGCAAATTTGTCTTATAAAGCAATTATTCCTTGGTATTTCCAGGTTTTTGTGGGCGAAGGCCAAGATCCTGATGGTTCCATGGGGTTTCTTAATTTCGAGGAAATTGATGGCAAAGAACGACCCTACATGCTCTTTTTCAAACATGCATGCGTCGATGAAAAGGTGTAACTGGTATGAAAGAATTTTGATCACATTACAATTTCTTTTCTTAATGTGCACAAGACCTATATCACTCATTAAGCTGGTGCTTGGCACACTTCTACTCTCTAACAGCGCAAATGTGCAGTATTTTGTCCAATACTACCTACAAGTGTAAGAGTGTTACAGAACAGTGTGCTGTAATGTTATTGTTCGCTCTCCACTTTTACTTCAGAATACTTCAGAAACTTTGATATTCACTTGTAAGAACATCTTACCTTTACTGAACATATAGAGTACTGTATGTGAAAATGGAATGGTGAGGTCAACAATTTCGTTGGTGATTAGAGTGCTTGAAAATGTTGTTTTCGCTTCTCTAGTTTTGTTTGAATGTATGCCGCACGACCTGCGTGTTGTGTGGCCAAGCGCTTATTTTATGAAAATTTTTTTGATGGTAAAGGCAGCAATGTTTCGAAACTGCTTAATATGGTTTTGTTTTTCAACCCTGCTCAGGTCCAGAGGCAATGTTAACACCATTGGAACCATAGGCCAAACTGGCCAGAATTTTGTCCCTTCATCGCCGAGGCTTACTGAAATGTCTTAACTGCATAGGCGGGTTTTTCAACAACTCAGCAATTATTCTCAAGCTAATCTGAACCGATAAAACAAACTTTCTGGATTTTGAAGAAGTTTTATTTTGTTAAAAACAATTTTCCCAAAAAAGTGTAGTGAAGTAAGTACCCATACTATAGACATCATATAAAGAAATTCTGCCAACAAACCTTATTGGCAGTCAGTTGAAGGTCAATCGTATTCTGCTCAAAATTTGCAGTTCGACATGCAACAGAGGTAAGATAGGTTGAGACAAAATATGTTATTTTCAAGGATATTTTTGCCTTATTCACCCACGTAAGGTTCTGCATGGCTAAAAGATGTAGCTCACAAACATGTCAAAAAGTTGCGCAGTACTGCTGCCAATACATGCACAATTGTCACACATGTATCCATGCCCAAAGTGGTCAATCATTTTGTTACGTGACAGGTGACCATGGCCAAGATGGGCACACGACATACCTAAAGTAAAATTGACCAATTCATCCCCCCCCCCTTGAAAAATACAAACTGTGTGCAGATTTCAATAGGACTGCTTGACAGTGCGTATAGAAATGCAGCTGCCAATTAAGTTATTGGTGTTTGGCCAATTAGGTCACGTGTTCTTGAGCAGGGTTTGATTTTTGTGCCTTTGTTTTGATCCGTCTTTGCCACTTCATTTACCATTGCCACTGGTATTGCCTTATTCACCTGCGCAGTATTATGTGTCTTTACAATTTCGTATCTCATAAACATTATTGTACTTTTCAGATTATCACTATGAATTTAGTAATCTCGAACTAATTACTTCAATGGCTACAACATGCAACTTGTGTTTTAATGCAGTTATCCCCAACCTCCGGGCTGTGAAATTACAAAATGTATACTGGTACTCTCTGGCAGTGGCAGACCAGGTTGATCCAGACAAGACGTTTGGGGGACAGTCAAATAGGGGGTACCTATTTGGTCTTCACTTTGTAAATACCCAAGGTTGTCTACCACAATCGCAAAGGTGTTTACCTTTTGTAGGTCAAGAAGGTGACTATTTTTGTTAGTCTATTTATGTGATCTTTCAGGGAATAACCAGTTTAAAAACGCTTCATATTACTAAACTAATTCAGTAAATGTTTGAACCGGGCCAAAAAGATGGCCTCGTTTCACACAAGCAACACATAACTGAGACCACTGTTGGTGTCCCAAAAAATCCCTCATAACTTCCAAATTGAAAAGATAGACTTTAAAGAACACTGTGGTGTGTGCTAGTGCTTGTTTATCAATATTTTTTAGGGGGGGCTTTGGGTTTTTGCGGGGGGCTTGATACTCTAAAAATTGACAAAAACCCAACTGATTTATAGTGTTTCATGTTTCAATTTCGGGAGGGGTTTGGAGCTTTGTTTGGGGTGGCTAAGCCGCCAAAAGCCCCCCCGTGGCGACTGGACTGCTTGTCTAAAAGGCGTGGAAGTATGCCCCTCTTATGTGTAGTGCTCCCTCAAAAATCCATATTTTGTTGTGCCGACTTTGGTTCTAGAATTGCGTTAGATCTTCAGCATAAAGTAAAACCTTTCCTACATTATTCTAAAAAACAAATGACATTGCAATGTTTCCTTGGAATTTATAGCTCTATCGTGTAATTCAGAGGTTTTCTTTGTTAAATTTCCGTGATTTCTAGCGTTTGAATTATGTTTGTTCTTCGGATATATGGTACATTTTCATGCAAGACGGTGTTGCCGCCCTCGAAAATATCTTACAGCTGTGGATCTGACCGTAACCACATATTTTATGAATCAAAGAAGCACAATTCATTCAGTGGACGCACGGCTTATTTATGCTGTTTTGAAGTTGTCATTTTCCAAGCAATACAAAATACAGTGCTTTAATCCTCTATGCCATGCAGTGGCATTACTGACATGGGGGCAAGGGAACGAGCCGCCCCCTTGGCAATATAAATGCAAAAACTGGGCCCCCTTTTGTTGACATTTTGATATTTAGTATTCTTTAGGTTGTTTTTTGCGTTTTTCGGGATGGTCTCGTTTTATGAGCTGGTATAGACATCCATAGATGCACTATCATTTCTTAACTTTTTTTCTGGATGTTGGCTAGTGTTAACCCTTCAGCTAAGCTTTGCCCCCTTGGCTCAAACCTCTAGTTACGCCACTGGCCATAGGCCGATAGTAAACAGCATGAAAACAAGTTCTGCACAGCAGCAAAGCACTGTTGCACCACCCTCAGTTAACTATGTGAAATAAGCCCAGTGTAGACACGTTTTTCCAAGTAAAACTCACGAGAAACTGATCTAGCTCATTTAGCTAACATAGAGTTTCAACAAGAAATCTATGTTGCAGGAAATCTTGCAAAAACAACCAAACGTAGGATCCAATACTGAAAATATTGTTTTCATCGGAGTTTTGCAGTGTCTGGCGGTCTTGCGTTATTTCGAGCTTTTTGTCTGTGGCAAATTGAACATCAATTAAGTACCGTTTTTTTCTTTTTATGTAACCACTTTCATAAATACGGCCTGCATCTCTCACGCCCAGATCCATAGTATTGTCGTTGTTACTGTACTGATAAGTCTAGGGTAGACATCTGCATTTCCGCTCCTTTCAAGATAAATTGTGAAGTGACGCCTCTGCGCAGTTTCGCAAATTTTTAGTTAAAACGCCCGCGCGGGCCACTATAGTGGCCCACACTCTTGGCCATAACTCGCCAGCTGCTGCAGCTAGACAGGTGTTCGAACCCTCTACCGATTCAGCCAGTCTAGTAGTTCCGAGTCAAAAAAATTATCATGTTTTGGGTTCTCTTGGGGGGGACGTCACAAGTGGGGGTGTTTTAATGTTTTTATGCCTACTTTACCCGGCCCTGGACGCCCATCAAATGGGCCCACATTTTATCCCAAGTATTTTTACAAAACTACGAGTTTTTAGAGCCTTTGATTGGCTTTCTAACATATCTGCATCAAAAATTATGCCACAAAAAACAAAGTAGTCCAAATTCCTACCCCTTCAAACATTATCGGGTCCCTAAAACGCCTTTAAAAAACTCTGGATTATAGTACCTTGGTTGTTCCGCCGGGTTTCACTCTTATCGTTTGCTTTACAGGAACTCACTGATCTTGTTGCACAGTTCTTCTCAATCACCGTAAAAAGCTGCTCCGTCTATCGATCGCGTAGTGTTGGAAGAATGTCCTGCTTGTGTTATCGCAATAAATCCGGTCGCTCTCCAAGCACTTTGTGAAATACTTTGAAACGCCACTATGATGGCCGGCACTTTTTTGGCCATAAATCGCCAGCCGCTAGAGCTAGAGAGCTGTTGAAACCTTCTACGGATTCGGCAAACCTAGTTTCGGTTGATGAAAAAATTTTCAGTTTTGGGTTGGGGGTGTTTTCGAAATTTTGGCCAACTTTATCTAGTCCTGGGCGTCAAACCAACGAGCCATTGCTTGGCTCGTGTTTTTTTTTTTTGGAAACTAGGTTAAAATCTGCGTCGTTTGAGCTCATGGTTAGCTGTCTAGCACTTCTGCAGCCAAAATTGTAACACTCAATTTTCTGCAAAAACAAAAGTTGCACAAAAGGTAACATTGGCCAGTCATAACTCGGCAGCAGATTGAGCTAGAGCAGGGGTCACCAACACGGTGCCCGCGGGCCTGTTTTGAAAATAGCATTAAGATCATGAGTGTCGTCACCAGAGCCGGATTAAGGCTTGGCTGGCCCTAAGGCACAGTTTGATGAGTGGCCTGAAATTGCGGAAATTTTCGGCTCAAAAGAAAAAAGTTGGACCTGGCAACAGAACATGTATTACACAATATTTTGAACAGTTATTTTGATATGTAGCCTTCATATGCCCAGCTAGATTATAATTTTGCGCGCTTTTGAAACAGCAAATTCATCAACTATTTTTTATTGTCAATATTTTGAAGCAAATTTCAAAACACACAAGTGTCAGTGTACCAAGACGTTGTTGGTCGTTTGACATCTTCAATTCTTTTTAGTTGCGAAAAAGAGCGTTCCCCTGACCAATTCGTAGCCATCAGAGATAAGTAAATTTGGAGTGCTACTTCCGTGTTCGGAAATGGCACGATAAACGCCAGTAGTGTGCAGGATTTGAAACATCATCTGGGCACTTCCAGTTATGTTATTTCATTGTGTCGCTGCTCTTCAATCCAGCATATACATTGACGAAATTCTGCTGGGAAATCGGAAGACAGGTCCTTCGCATACACACCAACAAGTCCTGTTATAGCAACGTCAGTATCTTCATCTGACATAGATTCGTACTCAGTTAAAACACCAAATCTCTGCAGCACCAGAGAATATGCCTCAATACGTTTCTCTAGTGCGCTTTTCAGTTGATCAATGATGACGTAAAAGGTGGTGACTTTAAACGTTTGCTGCCTCGACATCCCTTCCACAGCATCTCCATCACTGAGATACCTCTTACGCATGGGTACTCGCTGACTTCCAGATCTGTAGGTACTGCTGCCACAGCGATCACCTGCCTGCTGCTCATAATTTTCAAATTTGTATCGGAGTTTATCCAAGCTCTTCATCAAGCCAATAGCTGGTGTTAGTTCGATGGTATTACTTTGCAGCAACTTCTGCTGTTGAAGCGCTGCAAAATGTTATTCCAAAGTTCACACATGAGGGCAATTTCAATGGTGTTCATGTGTTTGGCCAATGCATTTGCTTCATTTCGTGTGCTGCTATTCTGAGTAGCATCCAGGGAGATCTCCTGGAGAGCACTTTGAAACTGGTGATAATCCTTGTAAAATGCTTCTGAGGCATCAGCTCGAGCAGACCACCGAGTATCCGATGGGTGTTTTGGAACAAGGCATTCAGGTTGCTCTCTAACATGGGTCATCAGGACACCCCAACGATGTGTTGATACAAAGAATGCATAGAGGTAGGTGCTGCAATAAACCAAAATATGAAACTGCTTCGACGCAACAATTCACAGCTGACTGACCAACTAGATTCAAAGAGTGACCAGCGCAAGGAATATAGTCCACTAAACTGTTCTCGTTTTTCAAGATGCGCTGCATGCCAGTGTATTTACCAGACATTGCTGGCATTGTCATACGTCTGACCACGGCAATTTTCGAAGTTGATGCCCCGATCTAGCAAGTATTGAAGTAGAGTGTCAGCACAAGATTTTTCCCCGTGTAACTGGAGATGTTGATGAATGTCAGAAAACGCTCCACAGGCTGGTGATCCACCATATGGACATAGCAAAGAATGATGGTTTACTGTCAGTATGGGTTATATCTGGAGTGGAGTCCACTGAAACTGGGAAGTACCGTGACATTACTATCTCATCCTTGATACCAATGACTCGTTTACCCATTGTAGCAACTAATTCTTCGCAGACTGTACTTAACAAGTATGAAGTGCGACCACGTCTGCGATTGGCATGAGTACGGATGTGTTGCGACAGCAATGGATCAAATTGCCCAATCAGTTCCAAGATGCCCAAATAATTACCATGTCTCTGGAGCCAACAATTTCATTACTGCTTCGAAAAGCCAAACCTCTCTCACAGGGAAAAGTAATCGTCGCAACACAACGTGACAGAACATTTTTCCAGTAGTTGCGCTGCTACAGCACATTATGATGCAGTTGCTCGTCAACGCGCCTAGCAGCAACACTCCGCTGACATAATGTCAGAAATGATTTGACATGTTTTGGATTGATTTCATGGGATTTTAAGTACTTGGCCATATTTTTCCAATCTGTAAATCCTGGGAGAGAAAGCTGTACACGATCAGAGGAAAATAGAATGCACGGGAAGCAGGAAACACAGGGTTTGGCTGGGGAATACAACAACCAGTCACGTTCAGTTAACTCTCCATTTGGTAAAACCCGTTTGAACGCACTGGAATTTAAGAAACGATTCACTCCAGAGTAGTCACGCTTTGTTTCTGGATAGCTGTCTGCCAAGTTTCGAAAATGGCTCGCTCCAAAGCTGATGCACATCTCACGTAAATGATCCGTTGTGTCACCAAGTAGCCCAACATCATTTGAAATAGTTCCGGAAGTAGGTTTAGCCCTGCCTTCTACAGTGTCAGCTAGTCCAGCTTCAACTGCAGTCCGCACCTCTTCATCTCTGTCCACCTCAGATACCGAAGGTGAATCAGCAGTAGTAGTAGTAGATAAGTTAGATCTGGTGATTTTTATTGTTAGCCGACGTTTCGCCACCTATTCAAGTGGGCTTCCTCAGTGCAATGTTTTTAACCACGTATAACATGCTTCATGACGTAACAAAGTTGTTTACTCTTCGCTTGCAAAGTCTTAGCTGTAAATTGCTAGCTAGTCCACAAATTGTAGCAGTTCTCCAACTGGACTCGATTTTTCTAGAAAGGCTTTGCACACGTGATCACGTTGTGAGTTACTATAGAAGCAAAAGAGGGGAAGTTTTGAGAGTGTAGTAGTGTGGGGTTGTGCTGTTTCAAGCAGTTTATTCTGTGAAGCTGCTCCATGATAATTTAGTTGCATTTGGGCTATTAACATACAAATGCCAAAACGTAAAGGTGGCTGGGAGCGAGCAAAGGAGTTGTAGAAGAAAAATCGTGATGAAGCTGATCAGCTCAAGAAGACACATAAAGTGACTTGATTTTTCTCTGTCCTGAAGAACGATGCCACTGGTGCAACTACTACTACTACGCTGTTCTTTTTGCTACTCAT
>Ga0210059_1006975_pt1 | contig 18043 bp, 7 predicted proteins | sample Ectturendosymbi2_FD_188042 | JGI IMG/M metagenome (GOLD analysis project Ga0210059, IMG submission 188042) | Ecteinascidia turbinata endosymbiont from Florida, USA - Sample 2 (SPAdes) (version 2) | ecosystem: Host-associated > Tunicates > Ascidians > Unclassified | place: Key West, Florida... | reverse complement strand
GAAACTGATTTTGGTATTTTCAGTAACCCTTTTCCTGTCAATGCTGAAGAGGTGCCACAAAATATCAAATGGAACTAATTGAGTTACAGTGCAACAGTGTTCAAAGCTAAATTTGAAAATGTTGACATTAAAATGTTTTATGAATATATTGAACCAACCTATACCCAAATAAAGAAATGACATCGAAGACCATGACAACGTACGCTACTGCTTATATCTGCGACCAACTGTTCTCTTTGATGAACTTAAACATGTCTCGATTCCGATATCAATTGACGGATGCGAATCTCAACTCAACGTTAATAAAGTTGCGACTACACAATCTTTGGTACCAGATATTAACATGCTTGTAAATGCCAAAAGATGTCAAGTTTCTTCGAGTCGCAGTGCTATGAATAAATGGTAAATGAAAATATGAATCATATCATTCCATTCAAAATTGTCTGGCCCGCGTAAAATCTAAGTGCGTACATGTGGCCCACAGCACCAAATGAGTTCGACACCCCTGCCATAAATACACTGATTGCCTTGCATGATTAAAGAGCTCAGTCTGCCCTGCTTTCGAGAGAAGCTTGTTCCAAACACTGCAGAAATTCTGAGAGTGTAGCTTAATCTGGAACCCTTATTTGCAGCGATTATTATAACCAGGGTCGAACCCACCTGATATTTTCTGGGGAGGCAAAATGAGGGGGGCAACTGCCCAGTTGCTCCCCCTGGTTTCGGGCCTGATTATAACAACACTCTACCAATAAAGCAATAATTTTTCATTTTTAGTTCTTGTCTTATTATTACTATCTTGGCCCGATTGTTTATGTTTCCAAATATGTAAAATACTTTCCTGAAATAAACAGCGTTGTACGACATGAAAAGTACGGGTACATGTGTTGGCGCGTTAAAAATTTAAGGCCACAGTCATTTACAGGGCATAAGCGTAAGCATTGCTCACAAAAGACACTTTATTTAGTTTGTTTTTTAATATTTTTAAGTCAAACTAGGTTAGTTAACAGTTGTATATCCTCAAAACTCCAAGCCTCTTTCTCTTGCATGTATTTCGAGTAGTTCGAATTATTCATCACTTTGCCGCTTTTTATACCTTGTAAACTTTTCATAAAATATCTGCTTCTGTTTCATATCGTACCCGGATGAAAAAGCATTTTATCATCACCCCATTCCAATTTAAAACGGAATCCTCAAATATTAACTGGCAACTACTAAACAATTAATTTGAGTACTTCGTCCAAAAGGGAAACGCCAACGTTGGTTTTCACTATTTTTGGCCAGGTTCATGAGTGATATTTTTTATCGAACAAGTTGCTGTGGCTGATTGTTAAAAGCACTGTGTTGTTTCAAGCTATGTTTGACCATTGTACATCAGTACAAAACATTTTGTATATGGCATAAAGTGGCGATACGAAACACTATTACGGCGCTTCAGCACCTGGTATTTAGCAGTAGTGCTCTACTTTTAAATCTACTGTTGCACCAGGTTTGCAGTAGAACTCTTGGATTTGCGCTGCACTTGAATGAGAGCTGTAGAGGCGACTTACTGCCTGCACATACAGGTCAGTTATACTCAATCAGGGCAGCGTCTCTGACAAATTGAGTAAAAAATCCGCAGGGTGGCAAGCTTTGTCTACTGGTGATGTGCATGATGTCAAGCAAATGTTTTTGTTCCGTTTTGCGGATAAATAGTTTCAACTGGTAAATAAAATGAATCGCTTACATTAAAGAGGGTATAATCAAGACTTCATGCGTCATCTAAACCAATTATAAGGCTCTTCGTATTGTAAGTCGCGCTTCTGCCGCAGATGGACGATTGAATCACAACTTTAGATGAGCAACATGAACATGTGGTTAATTAAGTCCCGCAACTCTCGCTATGAACTAAAGTCAACTGGGGGCAAGTGTTACACCCAAAAAGACGTACAGGTCGAAGAAATAGGCTTACAACAAATTTTTATAGCAACTTATTGTAAAGGTTAGTTTTCACCAACGTTTCTTTTCCTTGGAAAGCAGCCGTAAACAATCCTGAAGGAAACTGCATAATACGTTTGTTGAAATTCCTTATTTCGTAGTTGTAGTTTTTTGTACCAATTTTTTAAACGAAGAGTTTTTAAGTTTTTGCAGCAAAGATATTGTTATGTCAGTTCTGATCTGTATCCGCGGTGTTAATGTCTGCTGTTGCGTTATATTTCAAAATGCAAAAAGTCTGTTTTTAAGTTTAGCCTGAGCAGCGAGCATTGTTTGTTAATGAAACAAACGCCTTTAGTTTTGATTTTCCAAAAAGGTAGCTGAATTTCTTAGTTAGATGTGTGTTTTGTGAATGATCCGAGTTTAACAGAAAAACACAGAGTAAACACTTTACTTTCGTAACGAAAGAAATGATGTAGTTGCTTATTGTAGGTTTTTCGGAAGCAACAATAAGCATAGAAGGATATCTATATTTTTGAATTGAAATCATCAAATTGAACGTAAATTATTTTTGTCTTAATACGCCATTTTGTTGGGGCAAGCCTGACGCTTTTCAGCGGGTAAACATGGATACCGCGGCGAAAGCCACGCATCACAAACAACCGGCCCAAGCAGTGTCCATTTTGTATGACTACGTGGTAACCCACGTGGTGGGATAGAGCAGCATTTGACTGTTGTCTGAATCGAACGCTTTGAGCATTCAGACTGCTTTTGTAATAAAGATAGTCTAAAATGCGAAGGTATCTGCTTAGTTTGACGTTTGATTCATGCAAGTGAAGTGATACGTATAATACCAACTTCATATTGACAGGCTGAAGAAAAAAACTTTTATCAAAAAATTTTTGCAAGTGCAGTGATATACATAAAACGTACTTCAGAGTGACAATTTTTCTAAAAGACCAATGAGTAATTTAACTTTTGTGGGAAGGTATCGATCCGCATGCAAGTGGTGGTTCAAGTTGTTCTAAAATAAATCATCAATTCGGAACTTTTTTCTTAGACTGTGAGAAAAAGTGGAAAGACTTGTTTGTAACCATTGGCAAGCATCTTAAAGAGGAATAAATAAGCCTACAACAGATTAGCTGTTGCATGCTGGACATGGTGAGATCACATCTTCAAATTCTTTTTTAATCAAGAAAAAAGAAAAAATGTTGCAAAAGGTTTTGTTCAGAAAGGAAGTATGCTAGCTTTGAAAACTTGCTGGCCGCAGGCTGATCAGTCATGTTGGTTATGGTCCAAACGCTCAGAAAGTGCTGTCAACTTCGAAGAAGAGACTCGTAATGAGCTATTGTGATTTAGCAGGGCAAAAGATTCTTATTTTTGCTAGTATTACCCTGTGAAAGATGATTTTAATGTTGCTAACTATCAGTGGTTCGCAACAGAGCTTAGACAGGTCAGTCCTTCATCAGTTAAAAAGTTGATGTCGATTGATTAAGTAGTTACCAACGGGCTATCTTGTCTAGCTAGTTTCAACCACAACAAATAGTTTCTATTAGGCAAGCCTTATCAATTCTGAGAGGTGTCGTACCTTTCTAGTATAACAGCTTTTTGCTGTACCTCTGGTAGTTACTAGTAAAATTTATTGATTCAACATCAACACTTTGCGAGTAAATTTACCTGCTTTACCCTTGTGGTTAATTGTCACTGAAACGTGGGTGCGTGCAGTCAGAATCATTGCAGAGTTATAAAGTTATGAAAGTACAGAATATCACGCAGATTCCTCGAAAGCTCTAATTCACTTCTCAGCATCAACAGCGCAGACATGCGATAAATAATATAACTAATCGTTTTCGAGCAAACCTACGTTCCGCAGGTGTGAACTTGATCGGAATCTACTATTTTTATAAAAACTGGTAGCTTTCTTTTCGTAATGAGCAAATTTAACGTAATTTCTTTCCAATTTATTTGATGTAACTGCGGTAAAAACTGTGTTTTTTTCGCTGAAACATTTCGGTCATTTGTCCCGTAACAGTTTTAAAACTCGCCGTCATAGTATTCCATAGTGACTAGTCTATACTTTCGGATATTATGACCGAATTGACTTAAATTTTTTCGGTCATTTCAAATAATTTCGGTCTATGACAGAAAAAAGACCAGCCTCCGATTGCAAGGTGACCGTGGTCAGTTTTGTTAACAAACCAACATCTGTATTGCGAAATCAAGGAAACAATTTTTTGCCGAATGGCGCACAAAAGTTGTTGTGGTGATTGTACCTAGTCTGCTTTTTTACAAGTTTTCATGTTATCTAAGGTAACATTTTATTCCGCCACGCCCAACAGAGCGCAAACTTTCGATTGTTGACATGTGGAACATACCAATTGTGACGTGCTTCACAGTTTCACACTTGTTACTTTGCATTAAATAATATCCTCGCCTAGTTCGTGTAACCGCCCTTTATCTCCTTAAAAATTTGGTTAAATCGCTCACCAATACTTTCTCCAAAGCATCGTGTAAAGTTTGAAGTTCACTTTTCATACAGTTTAATCGCATTTTGCAATCTTCCGTTTGGTTACTTAGTTTGAATTTTCGCCTATATTATGAAATCTTGCCTAAAATTTTTTGCGTCTGTCCTGTTGAAGCTGTTGTTTGTTGGTTGTCCAGAGCGCATTGACTTGTTGTCAAACAAAAAACTAAAAAACAATGTAGATCTTGCTTATTAGAAAACATTAAGTTATTTAATTACAGACTTACTTACAACACGAGAATGTTAACTGCGATGTTAATGACAATAGATTAAGAAGATATAAGCAACTTTCTTTATTGATGTTTGTTTGCAGCTTGTTTGCACAATGTTCTCGAACTTCCAGTGAAACTCGTTTCCAAAAGTTTTATTTTGTAAATGCCGATTTCACTGCCTTGATATCAGCCACTGTGATTGCTTTTCCAATGGAGGTTCAAGACAATAGCAGAATAAAGAACAAAATAAGGATGCATTTTTGTGGGTTTTGTGCAATACGCTTTGCCATTTCTAAAAGCAACATACCTCAAAGAAAAATTTTTTTCTGTTTGTGTTTCCAAACGCCATCATTCAAATACTATAGGTATCGTCCATTTCTATAGCATTCTGTTAAACAAAGACAACTAAAGATAAAAAAGATTTTAAACTTACCCGCAACCTTGCATGCACCAATGGATGTCGTAACAATCGGGAATTTTTTTTAATGTGTTACAAAATTCGTGAAACTGTATGAAAGGTGGCTACAGATCGAAACATCAGAACTTATGTTCTGTTAAGGTTTTACAAATACGGCGTACCTAAGGCAACGATGAAGTTGTAACTGCAGTGTTTTATTACAAAATTTTTATCTCGTACTGTTTCTTTGATATTGTTCCAAAAGCCTATATAAAGAGCACGTACATTGTTGATAAATCAGAGTTAAATAACCTTCGACTCTGACTTTGCAGCTCCTGTAAGACGGAAACCTCTCCTTCCATGTCCTACTTCTTCCACATTCTATTCGTCGATTATATGGAGCCGGGTTGTTAATGTTTAAAAGTAGCAAAACAAAATTTTGAACCGAATCATATGTTGGAAAATCTCGACTTCATCCCACATCGATTTCGTTGTTTAATGCAACTTGTTCAATATTTCACGCAATTCAGCAATTATGTGGTGAATGTTTATTCGACATATTTCATTGCAAAGAGTTTTGAATTACGCTAAATTTGGGATTGACGCGACACATAAGCATAATTGCTTGGTTATATGCAAGGTTTTCATTTTATTTATTCCATGTTACAGCAGTACTTGCTTTTTCCAACTTGTTCTTTCTGGCTATTGAAAATTGACGAAAACTTTGAGAAGAGCAAATGGTGAAGTTTAGGGCTGCTATCGCTCAAATTCGAGAGTGGATAATTGACTAAGGAAACGCACTTTTTTCTTGTATTTTGTTCAGATATACGCAAAAGTCGAATTTTTTTTCAAAACTGAAACTTCTGCATATTTCAGGGGGCTATTTGTCTAGTCCAGGGTCCATCAACCCATCAACATGGTACCCGCGAGAACCAGGTCGTCCGCTAAGAGCACGTGGGTCGTCCGTGGGCCTGTTCTGCAGTAACTATAGCATTAGCATGATCAGTGTTTTGACATAGATGATTATCATTAATAATAACATAATTGCTCAATTTCATTGAAGGTGAATTGAAGAAAATTTCATTTCAGAAGTCTGGGTCGAATTGGTGGTGCTTCGCATTAATCGGTATTCAAGAAGTAGCTTTCAGTTTCAAAAAGGTTGGTGACCCCTGTTAGTCCGCCCCTTTAGTGGGATCCTTACGAGGTATCGGCAAATCAGTGTTCTCCTTGTCGGTAAATTCTCCAAAACACATACTTGATAAACGCTTATCGAGAAAGCTGTTCTTCTGGTTTCGCAGCACACGACTTTGCTTATCGAGATGACATGAGCCGAAAGATAAGTCGCAGTCTGCAAACGTGTGATTAGTATCGCATCAAATAACCGATTCTTCCGCATTAATGTTAGTTTTCGGAGCTTTGCATTTGGCTTGAAAAGAAATTATTGCTAAAGACGAAAAGAGCCTCGTGTGGGTGACGAGCTCATCAAAGCGAAAAAGCGATGGAAACTCGCAAATTCATGGCGAAGGCGCGATCATTCACTGCTGCAATTTTGACAGTTTGCTTCAGTTACAAAAACATGCTCGCGAAAGGTTGTGTTTAGCTTACACGTATGATAAGCTGCTTGCTTCTTTAAAAAATGAGTTATGCAACATCAAGCGCAGACCCAGTCGTATTAAAGAAAACTTTCGTTGTGCTCCCGAAGTTTGTTGGTTCAGACGAATTTTGATCCTGATACCACTGTACTTCGTGTTTTGCTTAGCACTGCATTTGAAGTGATCATGATCTAAAACTTCAGGAAATCTCTTGTCTAATCTTTTTGCTATCTAATCCAAAAAACTGTTCCTTTTATCTCCAGAAAATTTTTGAAAAGTTGCAAGATGCGTTTTTTCATTGTTTAGCTAAATTATAGTTAAAACACAAGCTTTTTTAATGAACGTGAAAGTTTGTTTATTATGTGTTTACGTTAATTACTTAACTGGGTAACTTTCCAGCTGAGCTTTAGGAAGCAAAAGACTTCATAAAAAATGATTGAAATTCCATCTTTGCTATACGTTTTTGTTTTCACTTCAAATTGCGATCTAATTGGATTTTGAAAAGACAAATCAAATTTTATCTATTTTCACATCCCTCAAGATCAGGATCAAGCAAAATGAACTACTTGGTTTTCACAGTCACAGAAGCAGAATACTTATTGGGGCTGCAAAAAATTCTGCTTAAAGAAGATCTTTTTTTATATGGGATATCAAAAAAAATACTTCCACATCTCCGTGAGTTCATCTACAGTGGCGTCAAGAAGGGTGTTCAAAGATAAAGCGTACCCGGAGCGCTACGTTTGAACGGCATCAAAGTGTTCTTTGTGCGGGGGTAATGAGGAAAACGAAACATACCCTTTCGACTGGGGTCAACAAAAGGGCCTTTATCCCCACGTTATACTCGTTTAGCCACGGCTTAACTCATGCTGTCTAACGTAACAAGCAACGACTGAAACAGTGCCGACCAGGAACAATTCAAGTAAGTTCGCCCTACTGTCAAGAAATGAGTTTAGGGCTACATCGCGCTTTTTACAAAATTCTTCCTCCTTTTTGTAATGCAACTTTTTCGTATGCCAGATGTTTAGTCTATGCTCAGTTTTCAATACCCTGCATTGTTTGAAGTCGGCACTTCTTTTTTTCAAACTTAGCGAGACAAGAGAAACACTTTCAACAAAGGACGAATGATATTTTTGACGCCGACCACTAAAGTTTGAAAAATGTGTATGTTGTGCACTAACGGATACCTAAGTGAAAGAACCCGATTTGTGAAATCCGTTTGTCGGAACCAATTGAAGGGCCAGTTTTACAACAAAGTAGATATTTTCTTATTAAATCGTCCATTGCATTAAGAACAAACTGTTAGTTTTGAAATAAAGCGGCATGGTCGAAACAGATGCGTAACTGCTTTAATAGGTTTAATTTGCAATCAGCCAGTTTTCATTCAGATTAAATAGATCGAAAATCGGCCCTTGCATGGACTTGTCGAGCCATCTTAGGCATGGTTTTCTTTTCGGTCACTTCCAGGAGTTAGAATTTATCTGCTGCTCGTCCATAACTTTAACAGGACGGTCGATATGCAAAAACTTCAATTGTTGCAAAACGTGACTGTTGTTCATTCAGTCATGAGACACCAGTGATGTCACTGTCAATGCCAAAAATTGTCTTTTTTAACAGAACTGATCCCAGCAATTTCAATCATCCGTGTTCGCACCGTGTAAGTTAACCTTATTCCCTTTTTGTGCAGCTCTATACGACGGCGATCAGCTGTGCGTATTCAAAATTAAATTAGCTGCAGGCCACATTGAACATGTAGCGGTTTTTAAGTCGCCAACGTGACAGATGTTTAAAATTTATTTGCTCAAACGTGATTAGCTGCCAGGAGTGACAGCGACGTCTCATTTTTTTGCCACACTGTACAGCCAATATAAAATAACATGTTTGCGAAAGTGTTCAGATGTAAGATTGATTAGGAAAAGTGATAAATGTCGCCCTCAAGTACTCGCGCAGGTGGATGATGTGGTCGCATTTATGATTAGCTGTTTGCGTGAAATATCGTCTATTTCAGGATTGTGCTTGCTCAGAGGGCAAAGTCTCATTAATGAAGGAACAGCCGATTGTCCCACCGCCTCCAGCGTCTGTAGTACAGTACCAAGACCTGCGAGGACTAGTGCCTTTTTTATGGAACTAGGATATGCGACTTTTAGGATCGCTGATGAGGATCAAAGATCTGCAAAGGCGGGTCTTTGTCAAAGCAAGACTGTGCACTGTACCTGATGATCTCCGTGGTCCGCGCAGAGCTTATTAAGTCCAGGGCAGAGGCTATGCAGGTCAGGGTATGCCACTTCGATAGCAATTACACCAGCAGATGCCTGTAAAGCATGTAGCATATTTCAAACGTCGCAAAACGTGTTTAATTCTGCAGCTCAAACACTGTAAGTTTCATGAAGATGCCGTCAGGCGGCAGCGCAAAAACAATTCAAATATCGGCTTCCTTTAGTTCTTGTGAAGTACTTTGTTATCTGTAGTATCAACGTTGAAACTAGTCAATTGACTGTGGTCTCTTGGACAACTTACTGATTCTTTTCTTCGTGAATCGCTGTGGCGCTGATTTTTAGTCAGTTGGCGCTTGGTGGCATGTGAGGAACGGCTAACAAGTTTCGCGTGACTTCCCTTCCTGAAAATTTTCGCGGGACAGGAGTATCACGTGCTTTGGCGCTACTCGACACTTATTGTTTTTACGCGTCTTCACTTAGCGTGCCACCATTGCCCGTACCATTTCGACGCTCACGTGAACAAAGTTTGCGAAGGATTGACAGAAATGAGTTGTCTGTTCAAACTGTTCAAACTAAGTTTTTTCGAAGAATCTTTGCCGTCTTATTGTTCTACATTTTGAATGAGAACCTTTATGAGTGCAATATAGATTGCCAAATAATTAATCCAATGTTTTCATTATTGTTTTTAAACAAAGTGCCTGGAGAGCAGTTCTATGTAACCTGCTATAATTCAGTTCGTACCAGGCCCACAACCAGGTTGGGACACCAGGTGGGGCGAAGGGGTTTCTGAAAGGGGCCCAAATTTTTAAACTATGTCCAATAGTTTTAAACTACAGTATGTCCAACACATTTCTACAGGGGGCAAAATCTTTTTCAGGTGGGGCTTCGCCCTCCTGCGCCTTCCCTAGTTACGGACCTGGTTCGTACATACACGTATCGGCGTATGGAGAAGCGACAACCGCATACAAGCACGGTAAATATCAAACCTTGGTCTATGCGTGTTTACTGTTGGTGCAAACGATTCGTAAGACATCCAACCTAGCTACATAAGGTGAGATAAAAATGGGAAAAAATAAACAACTGGTCTACATGTGTTGAAAACAATCTACGTGGGAAATTGAACGAGGCATTATCGCACTCAAGTCATGTCACAGTAAGACCAGCACATCACTTAAAAATCCAGATATTTTACAAGCACACAATTAAAAGCTGTACGTTTATTGCTGCATGAAGTGGTTAGTTTGTTTGAAAAAGCAATCGTTTGGCTGTACGTAATGCGAAAAACTTAATTTGTTTTGAAAATGGACGAAGTGACAAGTCCGAAATATTCCCCTTTCACTTTGTGTTTCAACATTCTTTCCCCTGCTTTTAATTACGTTGTGCAGGTTCCCAAATGTCGCATGTTCTTATTCACTAGCTAGCCAGTTAAATTTCGTTCCTAAAGAGAAAGTACGAGGCCAACGATAATGTGATATAATCTTAAACTATCACACGAAATTTCGAAACTGATCCAAAGAGCAAAAAGTATAATTTCTGCGTCTGATTACAGCAATATATTTTTCAGAAAGTGCAGGAATCACATCACCTCTTGTTCAGTTAGTTTGGCGATTTGCAGATTAGACTTGGTTGTTTGTCATGTTGAATGTTGTCTCCAGTAGAAAGTTGAGTCGTAATTAGCAGCATGCATCAAAATTATACGACATTGTTACCGGAAAGTTTGAATAAGCGCACGTTGTGCAGTTGTCTTTGTGCTGAAGCTTTCAGCAAAACTGCAAAATATTTCTGAGTGTTGTTTTTCTCTTCGAGAAATTTCCTGTTTTATTTGATTTACAAGCGTTCTTGCACATGCCAAAATCATCGTGCTGACGTTATTAAAAGATTAACCATAAAGTAATGGTTTTTGAACATTAGTTGCTTATTTTCTTTGTACTGCTGAAAACTTTTCTGTCAATTTGGGACAGCAATAAAAATCAATGCCGTATGGGGCAAGCTATGATCTACGTCTAAGTCTTTGGCGGAATGACGTGGAAATTTGGTTCTGAAATTTCAGAAACGAAACGGAGTTGCGCTCAAATTTCAAAACCGGAGACTAGATCCACCTGTTCATGTCTCATCTTTCAGTTTACGTATAGTCTGCGTATGTTACCGCTGATCGATGAGCTGTAAAATGCAAATGCAAGTTTTTAAGTTTCTAGTTTCATAATCATTCTGGTGGAAATCGTTATTTTCCTTACTTAATGTTTTGACAGGACCTGCAGCCGTCTTAGCGTACGTATACCTGTAGTTTTGCTTCCTACGCTACTTGCGTTTATGTAGACGCACATCAGCCTGCTGCCATTCTGGACAGTGTTTGTGCAGTGTGCAAGCTGATGACGCGTGTGAACAACAATAGTAGAACTGCTGCGCCTTGCCATGAGGAAGTATTAGAATATGGGCGTTGCGCTTGATTCGGCAAACGTCCCATCGCTTACTTTCCTTGAGGACTGCTTTTATCGACGACAATCGCGATCGGTGGTAGTAAGGAAAGCAATAGCATTAGGGTTGGGGTGCGGTTCTGTGGTGAAATCTGCAGCGGGTAAGGCGGCGGATGTGGTGGTGTGTTCGTATATAAACGTGAGCGGAGGTGACAGCCTTTTGGCGACTGAGATGAGTCAATCGCTTACCCCTATTACCAGAAATTCGTGCCTATCGAGCGAACAACAGCGGATGGTTGAAGGAGGCAACGCTGAGTACCGGACAGAGTGCCAGGCAGCACCGCACCGATACCTACCATCTGTCAGACGGGAACCGTTTTCGCTAATGGAAGTACGATCATCTCCTTCGCAGGATCTTTCTCACTACAGCAGCGCAAGTTCGCGGCTGCACTGCAACGAGGCTACGAACGTTAAAGGCTTTCCGCATATAATGCTGTCTTCCCGGCGTTCTGCGCCGGCAGATTGGAATATGCCTGACGGCCACCAGCAGGCTTTGCACAGCTCGTCGTTTTTCGATGAAAAAAGTAAGACGAAGAATGGTGAGGACTATTCCGCTTGCAGCGGCGATCAACCCAACTACAGCGCTTACAACGCCTCCCTGATCCAGGAGTATCGTCAGCATCAGAGCTCGTTGCCGTCGGATCCAGCGTCTGCCTATTCGCAAGCGGATTACCATCACCCACTGCTCCCATCGGTGGCAGGATACGGCATGTACCCCCTGTTGCAGAAGCAGCGGCCCTTCCCTGTGAAGCCCGAAATAGGAGAAACGATTCCGTGGGACAAAAAAGCCATGTTTGCCGGAGCAGGTTCGAGCAAGCTTCGTCCTGACAGAGATTCATCGTATTTAAAACCACCGCCGGTCGATCTAGACGAGGTAAGTAAAGTTTTGTTGAATCGCAGCATTCTAATTAATCGAATTTTCTTTTTCTTGCGAGCTGATTGCTCCGTGTTGCCGCATTTTCAGTGAAAGTGTTGACGGTTTTGAGCAACAACTAGCAAACGTGCGTCTGGTCCGGCTGCTCATGTTACAATCGCTCGCCTTGCTGAAGTGGCTCGAGCTTACAGGTAGCAAGCTAGACAACCAAAACTGTAGCTCGGCAATAACATCGAGTTTGTCCGATGTGACTCATTTCGCTTTTGTAATTCCAACCACCATGCAGCTATCGGAGGATGAGCGCGAGAGAATGCGAGTGAAGCGAGAGAGGAACCGCGTCGCCGCCGCCAAGTGCAGGAACCGAAGACGAGAGCTGCTGGAACGATTAGAAAAGGTATTCCACATACTGCAGTGGTGCGAGCTGCTGTGAAGTAGGATGGCTCGCGTTAATTTTCGAGAATGTGTTTGTGAAAACATACGAAGCAGTTGCGTGTTTGGCAGCAAGCACACCGGCCATCCTACAAAGTTCCTCACCGGATGTGACGCATTGATGTCACTTTAGCGGCTTCATACCTTAGACAGTTTGGCGCGTTGCCATCAAAGCCAGTCGACGTATAAATATAACTTCGAGCGAAAAACATGTTTTTGTCGGAGTGTCAGAAGACACGTCATCTGCGACGAACAGCCGCGTGCGCACCTTCGCTTTCGCAGTGCAAAAAAACAAGCAAACACAACATCAAAAATCTGAGTTAAGTTGCGGTAGCTATCTTGTTTGTTCTACTGGCTAGCTATAGTCGGTGGAAATCCTACCTCATTCCTTCTTCCTTTGAAGGTTCAGGTGCAGGCTTTACCAAAACCATGCACAACTGCTGCGTAAAGAAAACAGATAGATGCTCAGCCAAGTAGTAAGACGCAGGTCGCCATGATGCATATATCTCATTGTTGAGATATGCGCTCGCAATGCAACGTGGAGATCCACTTAACTAATGCGCGCATTCAATGGCATCTCTCTTCTGATGTTTAATGCTTTGATGTTCCTGGTGATTACTGATTTCTTCCACCGCGCGTGTATACGATACATTCTCGCTGGCACCGGAAAAAGCGGCTCTTCCAAAGTGTGCATCAGTTAATTACCTGTAGTGAGGGATTTGCGCGATGTTTAGTTTATCTTAACAAACACTTTAGGAGAAATTTTTATGTGCTTCCCGAAAAATATCTCTCCTGCCATAATCTTTTTGCTGTCGACACTTTAACTGCTTGCTGGTAGTTGAGGTTTTCCGTCGCCAATACCTTCTTGGAAGAAAGAGTATAATCATTTTGCAGACAAGAGCTTGGTTTGTTTCCATTCCTTGGTATGACGGGCCACGTTTGTCAGAGCGGAACATTAACACCTTGCCGAGTGTGCTGTCTCACAAGAATTGCCGCTAACGACAGCGTCACTGACCGTAACCTGAAGTCGGACACTTCGTGAGTCACACGCAGAAGCATTCAGCACGGTGTCCATTGCTAGCGTGTGGTTTGCGATATTCTCTTCGAGCTTTGCAGTAAGCATTATGCAACCACCTGAGGCGAGTTGCTGTTTGCTGACGTAAGTGCCATGATCAGCCTAATCTAGCAAGCTGGTGATTGTGGATTACGCTCGTTCTACAGGATGTTTTCCACTGGTAGGTCGCATACAATGGGTTAGCAGAACGTTGAGCGTTGAATGTGTACGACAGAAATCTGACATAGCCATTTCGTTCAAATTAACCGTCATGATATCGCTTTTTTGAAGCAGCGCATGCATGGTGCCCGCAGGTGAAGGACAAAAAGATGCATTCCCCTCTACATATTTCACATGACATCAAAACCTTAAAAACTTCTTCAAAAACAGGTCAACGCTTGTACTGAGCAGTGGCAAAGACCAGGATGTTGTGTGGGGGTACTGAAGTTGGAAACCTGCGCCACTTGTTCAACATGCAGGAACATCACAAAATTCATTGAAAAAGAGTGTATAAGCTATTATTTCAAACAAGAAACCACGTTGGTGTTTATGAAAAATCCGCGTATTCTCATCGTAGACTGGTACGTGTTTTTCGTCGAATTAGGAAACCTCGGGCACAATCGTTGCGCTGGTGGTAGCTAGATGTACTCTACGTTATTTTTAGTGTTTGAAGAAAACCAAAGTTTAATGAAAATTTGCAGGCGAGTCGCAAAAATATCCTATTTAAACCGCGGCTTATAAAGTTTTTTTTCATCATTTCATTCGGCTTATAATCAAGGCGGCTTACATTTTTTGTTTCTTTACATTATTGAAAGGTGTAGGTGACGCTCAGTCTCCCTTGGCTACGTTTTTTTTCAACTAAACTCTCTTTTTGCATTCTATTCCCTTCAGCATCACGTGCACATCCGTCACAAGAGGGATTATTATGAACAGAAGGCAGTTGTAGTGGTGAAGTATCATTACATCATTACCAGGGTTACCAATTCCTGCTGCTTACAATCAAGGGCGGCGAACGATCGAATAAACATGGCAGACAAGCTTTGCGCACACTGCATCGTCCCCCGGAAACTTTTCTATGTGTGCAGAGATATGCAGTGCACGTATGAGCGCCTGAGATGTTTTAGTCAGCTAGTTATAAATTTCACTCTGATTGCACTAATTTATTTTCGAATTTTACACATTCGTGAACCTTTTGCATTTGAAAAAGCTTGTGAGTTATGTTATCTGCCACATTTGATCATTTCCATCTAACAAATTCTTCAGTTGTCTAAGCCGGTGGTTCTTAAAGTTTTGTTTTCATATTCCCTCCATACAAACCCGAACGCTCTCAATTCCTCTCCAACAAAAATCACAAAAAAGATAATTGCAAAAATTTTACACTACCTGGATTGACCTTCAGGTCTTTTTGAAGATTTATCTCATGAATATATGTAGACTTTCCCATCTAAAACCAACCTTGTGATGCAGTGCAGTTTTTAGGTGTTGCATAAACAAATAATACAAACTTTAGGTTTTTCAGTCATCAGCTTTTCCTCCCCAATTCCTCTATGGAACAAATTTCCTCCCAGGAATTAGAAATTCCTCCCTTAGTGAGCAAAGGGACACCCGTTTGAGAACCACTGGTCTAAACCGTTGGTAAGTGTAAGCTTGTCTACACAAAGCCTAATACGTAGTAGCTTACCTGCTGAATAATGGAAAGTGGAGTTAATTCACCGAAAAACTTCGGTCATTATTCAAAAGTGCATACCTTTAGTACTGGTAAATTGTAGCTGTGGATTTGTTGGGTTGACCTTCGTCAGTTTCAGCGCAACTTTTCTACCACCAAAAGTTGGTCAAAGAACAGTGCAACTTTTTCCACTATTTCTGTGACAGAAAGAAAGGTGTCAAACGTATCCATACCCTGTTTTCCTGAAACCCGTGCAGGCCTGAACATTTCTCGCAGTCAGGACTTTTTTCATGGGACACGTTAGGATGTAGAGATATTTTATTGGTAGTTAATCCACACCTGCTTATTTTTGTAACTCTGACCCTTTCCGATGTGACAAACGAAATTCTTGATGAGGCAATGCCAGAGTCAAATAATTCTTATACCTGTGTGACACAACCCATTTAGTTAAGTGAAATTTTTGAACTGTTCATGCCTGAGCGAAATCATGCAAAGGCTTTATGCTCAATAAAGCCAGTGCTTAACTTCTTGAAAAAAACGCCTGGGATGGTTTGTTAGTTCGCAGCTGTTACGAAAAAAGCAGGTTTTACCTCGCTGTCATTCACTCCATGAGAAGAGTGATGACAGGAAGCCGCATTTTTTCATTTTCGTTGATTTATTTTTTTTTGGAGCATAAAATTGGGATAGACTTAACAGTTTCATCAACACTAAAAAAGCCTTCAAAACACTATACATTTTTATTTTGAGACGTTTCGGATTATTCTTAATCCATCTTCAGTTAAAAAATAAAGCAACACTTGGCAATGCTAGCAATTCAAAACCAAAAGACTCTGTGACGCAAGAAATAACAGTGTGACGCAAAAGACGTCAAAAGCAAAACCAAGACCGCCAATCCTGTCAAATTCGCTAACAGTGAAAGCAGGACCAACAGGTATGCAGAAGGTGCTAAAACACAACCTACATAAGGCATAAGATCGTAATTTACGTAAATAAGCCAAGACCAGCAGCAAAAGACTATTCACAGAGCACTGCAAACGAAGGATGCAAAAATTTTGTTTAACATTTTCAAGTTCACAATCAGCACATGTCTACGTCAGCACCAACAGCAATGCACCCAATGTGTATTAACATAAGAACTGAGCATCAACCAATTATTTGACATAAAATCTACGCATTGAAGAGGTATAAAGGGGTGGAAAAAATTGTCTACATTAATCTCGGGTTGCTGTTCTTGTATCAGAAGTGTCTCTTTAATTAATAATTCGCGGTAGTTAAAAGCAGATGCCAAGATTTCAGGATTTTTAAAATCCATGAAATGATCTGGATATGTGTATAAACGTTTGACTACATCGGTAGCTTGGTGACTCGATTTTTTAGGATTGTGTTCATCCAGGCGAAATTTCAAATTTCTTTGAGTTTGTCCAATATAAGAATGACCACACGAACATTTAAGTTTATATCCACATTGCTTCGTTCCAGATGTGCTTGCTTGTCCTTGTACTTGAAATGATCTCCAATCGTATGTGCTCATCTGTCTCTCATTCATAAAACACATACGATTGGAGATCATTTTAAGTACAAGGATCATTTTAAGTAAAAATGTATAGTTTTTTGAAGGCTTTTTTAGTGTTGATGAAAAAGTTGATTTATTTGCTTTTATATTTAGACTGCGGTTCCTTTCATTGACCGACTCAGAAAGTTGCGCTGACACCAGCATGATTTTTTGTCTGACGTCTAAGGAAGGCAATAGTGACGTTTACTTTAAGCCATCAAATGGGATCTAGCCGCATGATGAAGTAAGCTGCATCGTATAAACTCTGTGACCTCCGATTTGGTACCTACGTAAAGCTTTAAAAAATATGTATTGAGACAATCTCTGATCACTTTTTCGCCACGAAGACAGTTACAACTGATTTCTAATACACCGTCTGCATAATTAAGCTCAAGCAGAGAGAGGATGGGTATTTTTGACATTATATTACTTTTTGTCTTTAATAAAATCATTGCTCATCTGTGATTTTTTCCGTTATGTGAGAAATAAAGGCATTTTTATAAAGATTAATTTCTGTCAGGTTAAACAGCAACCCCAACAATATATTATCTTTGTTCCGTCTACAGTAATGATTTTTCCTTTCCTGCTTGTATCAATGCAAAATGCTTACCTACAAGCATTTGAAAACCATCTAATTCAGCGGTGTCAAACTCATTTGGTGCTGTGGGCCATATGTACGCACTTAGATTTTACCCGGGCCAGACAATTTTGAATAGAATGATATAATTAATATTTTCATTTACCATTTATTCATAGCACTGCGACTCGAAGAAACTTGACATCTTTTGGCATTTACAAGCATGCTAATATCTGGTGCGAAAGATTGTACAGTCGCAACTTTATTAACGTTGAGTTGAGATTCGCATCCGTCAACTGATATCGGAATCGAGACTTGTTTAAGTTCATCAAAGAGAACAGTTGTTCGCAGACATAAGTACTAGCGTACGTCGACATGGTCTTCGATGTCATTTTTTTATTTGGGTATAGGTTGGTTCAATATATTAATAAAAGGTGTTGATGTCAACATTTTCAAATTTAGCTTTGAACACTGTTGCACTGTAACTCAATTAGTTCCATTTGATATTTTGTGGCACCTCTTCAGCATTGACAGGGAAAGGGTTACTGAAAATACCAAAATCAGTTTC
>Ga0210059_1006974_pt1 | contig 18043 bp, 15 predicted proteins | sample Ectturendosymbi2_FD_188042 | JGI IMG/M metagenome (GOLD analysis project Ga0210059, IMG submission 188042) | Ecteinascidia turbinata endosymbiont from Florida, USA - Sample 2 (SPAdes) (version 2) | ecosystem: Host-associated > Tunicates > Ascidians > Unclassified | place: Key West, Florida... | reverse complement strand
TCTCATTACTGAATCAGGGACCGTTCTCGCAGAAACTATGTCTGGTTAACAGCCCCCGTTAATTGCCCGAATATTAATTATTTATCATCAGTTCACACTATAAAATATACACACCAGTGAAGCATAATTTTTGGTTTCATAGCTTTTATTCATCACAATAAATATGTTCAGAAAACACAAACTGGTACTCACCAATATTCAATGTATCATAATATCCAAGCACTGCTCGACATGTCACAACGCTCATATAACTCTCATATTTTAATTCTGCATCTTAATAATTTGCGATAAGGAGATTAACAATCTATTCAGATCGGTTCCCCTATTCAATCAATTTACTATATAAATAAGACTCACTTTAACTGGCTGCTGCTGTAATTAGTTGAAAGTAAATTCAGTCAAAAGTGCTGATCCGAAGAAGGACCAAAGAATTTTTCATGACCACTGCCAAGCTGGATTCGATCCAAGAGGGCTACAAAGAGATGTAACCGACATGCCGAGCAGGAACTGGTATACACTAAGGTGTACACGCGTGTTGAGAAGTTTCATGTGACTCGCGTCCAAGTGTGGAAATGTCCACAGCGGTACAAAAAGGAGCATTGCTCACCTTCTATACGGCCACCCGAGGTGGTAAGCGGAAGAAGGTAAAACCTTCAACGGATGAAGAAAGTAAACCAATTGACTGAATTCGGACTCGTACAGTAGCTTAGTAAAACAAATAGAGTTTAATTATAAACGCAATTTAAACCTGAATAACTCGCCTGGCCAAACTTACGGTAGTACAGTAGAGTATCTCTAATTTAAACTGACAGAACTTCGCTTTTCATAGTCTGGTTTTCACAAAACAAACTAGCAAAACTTCATTCTCACAATCTGAACAGTCTGACAGAGCTTCATGCGGACAATGCCACTTTCTATAGTTTAAACTGACAGGGATTAACCCGGACAAGCCAATTTTTACCGTCTGGTCTGACAGAGATTAACTCGGACAAGCCAGTTTTTATCCTAGTCGTTATTAATCCTTTTAACGACTTAACCTTGGCCCACCGGGCCTAAAGGCGGATTGAGTCTTGAGAAAGACTAACTTTTCAGTCCAGGTGGAGCTTGTATTTATACCCGTAAATCGTCTTGTGACTTGTGAACACCCCTTTACTTCAGGTGTTCCAATTGGCTATTGCTTATTGAATCGCCTGGTGATTGGCTGATTTCAAATATTTCCAGAACTTTCAGGTGATTGTCGGTGCTCGGGTTTTCACCTATGGTTTCGTCATGTTTTTCTGATCGTGATCAGCATCATATGATTGCCATTGTTCGTCTTGTGACTTCTGCTGACGTTTTGGTGACGTTGTCACTAGGGTGACTTGAGGTTAGCGTCCTAGGGTAGCCGTTTTCAGTCAGGTCAGTTGGCTTAATATTCAGTTTTGATTGGCTGTAATCTTTTTGAATTTGTTCTGGCTGTCTCAGGCTTGAGGGTATTTCAGCAAGTTTGTTTTCTGTACAGTAATAAGTTGTTACAGGCAAACATGCCTGTAAAATTCCTCCGGGGTTCACGGGAATTGATTGTCTTATCAATTTTTATCCCTTCAGGATATACGTGTTGTGAATTGTGTTCTGGAAGATGTTCGGTTTCAGTTTCTTGTTCTTTGTCGCATTGATCTTGGAGGATTTCTTCGTCTTCTTCCACTGTGTTGTTAGTTAGAGTCGATCCGTATCCAGAGGAGGAAATTATTCTCTGGAAGTAGTCTTCTGGTAGGGTGAAATTAGAACTTCAGTTCTCGGTGTGTGGAATGTCTAATGTGTTCTCGTGTCCTTCCTTTTTATCGTGATGTCTCCTTCTTGATCATTTGTTGGAGGAGGATGTGGTGCTACTTATTCGTACTGAGTCAGAGCTTAATATTAGTATAATCAGGATAATAAGTGAAAGTCCAATGAATGTCGTCACGGTGAACCAAGATGTTCTCAGTGCTTGGGGAATCTAGAGTGAAATATCTGGAGTGAGAGTATGTTTTATTTCTTATAGTATTTACCGTATTCATTCCAGAAGTGTGGATATGTTTGTACATTCATTGCCATATTTGCTTTCGCATCTTCGCGTTTTCTGGCAAAGAATTATTTTTCAGCAGTGAGGAGTACTATTACTCCTCCGGTAATGATTGCAGCAATAGTTTCAATTTTTATTGCTTGTGAGCTTTCTGCAAGAATTCAAATTCTCTCAGTCTATAGGACTGGTTTCTTGCAATTACTGGGTGCTATTTTGACCCAATTGGTAAAGTTTTGACGTCCTTGCTGCATCAGTCGATAAATTTCAGTATTATGTGTGAATCCTTTTGTGATTTGATTTCGATAAATTGTATACTTTCTCAGAGAAGGTGTGTTTTTCAATCTTTTCAGTGCTTGCAAATTAGTTATCGAGAATTATATTCTTCCATGCAGCGTTGTTTTTTCGAGCATTTTGACTCATGATTACTTTTCTGTTTTCAATAGATCTTCTCGTGGTTATAATTTGTTGCTCAAGAAGTTGTCTATTAAAAGAAAACATGAAGTTTTCAAATCTTTGTTGTCTGTTTGCCAATTTGGCTGTTACTCTTGAGAGTGTGGCGATAGCATTTGCCAATTAAAGTTGTTGTGTTTGTAACTCAGTAACTTGGTCTTTCACTTGATTTAATTGTAACTTGGATCGATTTTTCAAGTCTTTAAATTTGTCATTTAACATATCATTATATGTTTTCATTTGAACTTGGATTATGCTACCTACTAATGCATCTACTAGGACAGAGATTAGTATGACTACTGTAAGAGTAACTTCTCTGTTTGTCCTAGGTGTTTCGTGATTTTACTTTACAATTCCCTATGTAGTACAATTATTTGTTGGGAAACACACATTAGCATAAGCAATTAAAATTTAGTTGTATTATGTGTCCTGAAGAATTACTGCACGTTTTGCGTGAACCTGTATCGGTCGAAATGAATTTATGTTTTTCTATTTATCCCTGAGAAAGTTTTTTCTTTTATAATCCTGCGGTTATATGTGCAGTTGGTGAGGAGATATCGCAAATATTAATGCTTTCTATAGCATTTATCCTTCTATCCATCAGGGAATTTTGATATAAGCATGTCGAATGTTATATCATCTTTTTCTAAGTGTTTGGAATTTGATTACTTCAATTATGTGGTTGTCATGTAGGATTTCTCCGAACCTTAAAGTGGTTCATTGTAATGCTGGATTCCAGATAATTTGTCGTAAAAATGGACACGTGCAATGTTGATCAAATTTTTTGAATTAAATTGTAATGCCTTCCTTGTGGGAAGTATTGCTAATTATAAGTTTTGTTCTGGAAACCTACTGAACCATAATGCGAAGATTTAGTGACACTATCGATTTTTGAAAGATTGAACGCGTGTGTCATTAGTATGTGTATTGGAGTTTGTCTGCTTTCCTGTTGCTGTCGTGGGATGTGAGTAGTGTCATATCCCAGCGGTGTAGCATCTGGTCCGGAAAGGGATTGGGATGTACAGGATGATCAATTAACGTTAACATAAAGGTTATGTATAGAAACATGATGTTCTTATGTTGTTGCTTACTGCAGCAAAAAACAATTTGCATGTGAAAAATAAAATTCTTGGTTCCGCTTCAAAGTAGGGAACAGATTGCAACAACTGAGGAGTAATCGTTTATTAATCACAAATTATGGGCAAATGATTCAACATGTGCTCATTATTCTCGAGCTGAATTGCCCTTGAGCTTCCCTTGTAATATCAGGTACATAGACATTGCACTGACGCCAGGTATATAGACATTGCACTGACGCTAGGAATATAGACATTGCACTGACGCCAGGTATATAGACATTGCACTGACGCCAGGTACATAGACATTGCACTGACACCACGTATATAGACATTGTACTGACAACAGGTATATAGACATTGCACTGATGCCAGGTATATAGACATTGCACTGAAGCCATGTATACAGACATTGCACTGACGCCAGGTATATAGACATTGCACTGACGCCAGGTATAAAGACATTGCACTGACGCCAGGTATGTAGATATTGCACTGACACCAGGTATATAGACATTGCACTGACACCAGGTATATAGACATTGCACTGACGCCAGTTATATAGACATTGCACTGACGCCAGGCATAAAAAAATTGTACTGACGTCAGGTATATAGACATTGCACTGACACCAGGTATATAGACATTGCACTGATGCCAGGTATATAGACATTGCACTGACGCCAGGTATATAGACATTGCACTGACACCACGTATATAGACATTGTACTGACAACAGGTATATAGACATTGCACTGATGCCAGGTATATAGACATTCCACTGACGCAACGTATACAGACATTGCACTGACGCCAGGTATATAGACATTGCACTGACGCCAGGTATAAAGACATTCCACTGACGCCAGGTATGGAGATATTGCACTGACCCCAGGTATATAGACATTGCACTGACACAAGGTATATAGACATTGCACTGACGCCAGATATATAGACATTGCACTGATGCCAGGTATATGGACATTGAACTGACGCCAGGTATATAGACATTGCACTGGCGCCAGGTATATAGACATTGCACTGACACCAGGTATGTAGACATTGCACTGATGCCAGGTATATAGACATTCTACTGACACCAGGTATATAGACATTGCACTGACGCAATGCATATAGACATTGCATTGACGCCAGGTATAAAGAAATTGCACTGACGTCAGGTATATAGACATTGCACTGACGCCAGGCATATAGACATTGCACTGACGCCAGGAATATTGACATTGCACTGACGCCAGGTATATAGACATTGCACTGACTTCAGGTATATAGACATTCCACTGACGCCTGGTATATAAACATTGCACTGACGCCAGGTATATAGACATTGCACTGACACCAGGTATATAGACATTGCACTGAAGCCAAGTATATAGGCATTGCACTGACGCCAGGTATATTGACATTGCACTGACGCCAGGTATATAGACATTGCACTGACGTCAGGTATATAGACATTCCACTGACGCCAGGTATATAAACATTGCACTGACGCCAGGTATATAGACATTGCACTGACACCAGGTATATAGACGTTGCACTGAAGCCAAGTATATAGACATTGCACGGATGCCAGGTATATAGACATTGCACTGATGCCAGGTATATAGACATTGCACTGACGCAAGGTATATAGACATTGCACTGATGCCAGGCATAAAGACTTTGCACTGACGCCGGGTAAGTAGACATTGCACTGACACCAGGTACATAGACATTGCACTGACACCAGGTATATAGACATTGCACTGACGCCAGGTATATAGACATTGCACTGACGCCAGGTATATAGACATTGCACTGACGCCAGGTATATAGACATTCTACTGACGCAAGGTATATAGACATTGCACTGACGCCAGGTACATAGACATTGAACTGACAACAGGTATATAGACATTGCACTGATGCCAGGTATATAGACATTGCACTGACGCCACATATACAGACATTGCACTGACGCCAGGTATATAGACATTGCACTGACGCCAGGTATAAAGACATTGCACTGACGCCAGGTATGTAGACGTTGCACTGACACCAGGCATATAGACATTGCACTGACACCAGGTATATAGACATTGCACTGACGCCGGATATATAGACATTGCACTGACGCCAGGTATATAGACATTCTGCTGACGCCAGGTATATAGACATTGCACTGACGCCAGGTATATAGACATTGTACGGATGCCAGGTATATAGACATTCCACTGACGCCTGGTGTATAGACATTGCACTGACGCCAGGTATATAGACATTGCACTGACGCCAGGTTTATAGACATTGCACTGACACCACGTATATAGACATTGTACTGACACCAGGTATATAGACATTGCACTGACGCCAGGTATATAGACATTGCACTGACACCAGGTATGTAGACATTGCACTGACACCACGTATATAGACATTGTACTGACAACAGGTATATAGACATTGCACTGATGCCAGGTATATAGACATTGCACTGACGCCAGGTATATAGACATTGCACTGACACCACGTATATAGACATTGTACTGACAACAGGTATATAGACATCGCACTGATGCCAGGTATATTTACATTGCACTGACGCAACGTATACAAACATTGCACTGACGCCAGGTATATAGACATTGCACTGACGCCAGGTATAAAGACATTGCACTGACGCCAGGTATGTAGATATTGCACCGACACCAGGTATATAGACATTCCACTGACACAAGGTATATAGACATTGCACTGATGCCAGATATAGAGACATTGCACTGACGCCAATATATAGACATTCTACTGACGCCAGGTATATAGACATTGCACTGATGCCAGGTATATGGACATTGCACTGATGCCAGGTATATAGACATTGCACTGACACCAGATATATAGACATTGCACTGACACCAGGTATATAGACATTGCACTGACGCCATGTATATTGACATTGCACTGACGCCAGGTACAAAGAAATTGTACTGACGTCAGGTATAAAGACATTGCACTGACGCCAGGCATATAGACATTGCACTGACCCCAGGTATATTGACATTGCACTGACGCCAGGTATATAGACATTGCACTGACACCAGGTATATAGACATTGCACTGACGCCAGGTATATAGACATTCTGCTGACGCCAGTTATATAGACGTTGTGCTGACGCCAGGTATATAGACATTGCACTGACGCCAGGTATATAGACATTGCACAGACGCCAGGTATATAGGCATATACTTTATAGTAAGTAGAAGTTGTAATGTGAAAGGGCTCACATCCTTTTGGAGTGTGCCAGATATGTCTCCACAAAAAGTGTGGGATTTCGCAGTCTCAACTCTTGTGTGGTCGGTTGCCAATTGACATATTAGGTGTCGAAAATGCATGTTACTACATGGAATTGTCGGGGTCTGAGTTGATAAATCAACGAAAGTTAGTATTGCGACGCTAAGTTCGCGTCATGTTTGACTTGCAACACTGAATTTCGCTTCGGGTTAGTTGCAGATTAGTGTTTGCATTCAATTATCGTTTGATAAGCCATAGCGTGAAGTTGATGAAGTTTGTCCTCAAGCGTTGTTTTTTTATTCATTGTCTATGGTTTTAGGAGTTTGGTATTAATTCGTTTGATTCCTGAAATCTGATTTGTTTATGGAATCGTCTTGAAACAAAAACTGGGGATTAAGATCTTTTTGGTGTAAGCGGTCAGTATAAGAATTTAAATTCCTCAGACTACTATAGTTAGGTTATCTGTATGTAATATGTATTAATTACTGAGTTTAGTGCATGAATTATTTCAGTAAGAATTTAAATGCAGTGTAGTAGTGATGTGTAAAGCACCAAGATAAATGTCTCTCGGGAAAGCTACTTGTTGTGTCGTAGCCAGGCGAGTTAATCTTATCTTGATACCATCATCCACTGCCACTTTATCTTCAACTAGTAGATCACTGTATGTCCGTGCTGGCGTGAAGTAAAAGTGCACTCCGTTATTCTGAATGACATGAAGACCAGGTATTTGCAGAAATTTTGCATAGTCTTGGGCACGAGCCAGCATCGGCATGACGTGGCCACGCGAATCGCGCCAGAGTGGATTGGCTACATATCTTCGTGGTGTTTTAACGATGATCTTCTGATCCACGTCAATCCATTGTATGCAATTTGGATCTAGAATGCGAAAGACAACACGTGCTGCGGTAGGTGTCAGTTCGTGAGTGAGTGCAGACTTATATGGTGGTTTTCACCCTATTAGAGGTCTGGGTCTTTGTTGAGACTCATTCCTCCGTTGTGACCGGCTGATTTGAGCCAAGTCTTCGTGGATTTTGTCAAGCTTGCGATCCAAATTTCGCAAGATGTGACGTGTATTACGTGATTTGCCTCTGTTTCTCTGAGTTTTTTTGTCTTGTAGCTCTAGTGTGTGTTGTGTATCTGGTATCCTATCTGCTAAGTCGTGTTGATCATTCTGTGTGTCCGCCCTTCGGACTGATGGTGAGGTAGGCATGATTTTGTTACCAGTATTATCTTCCAAAAGATTATCATTTAATTGTAAAAGTTCTAAGTCTGGAATATGTTCAGCCATGATTTAGTTTCTAAAATAGCTGTGAATGGGCGAAAAGGAAAAAATGTACAACGTTAAAATATCTGGTTAATATTGGCTAATATAGTATAAATAAAACCGCTTGTTTATGGAACTTGGGTATGAGGAATAAAACTTAGGTTTAAAACTTAGTAGAATGGTTGGAAGGTTGCATTTTTTCAGGTTGTTCAAATAGTTGCCAGCGAATGGTTCCAATTCGTTGTCCGACATTAATGAGTTTGTCCTTCATGACTTGAAAATAGAGAATCGCTCCATTTAATGTCCAATCTAGTTTTGTCGCTAGAATGTTAGGTCCTGGTGTGAATCGGACACATAAACTAATGTCTGGCTTGAGTAGACCTCTTAAGTGTATGCCAATTTGACTTTTGGTGTACTTTGTGATGACTATGGGAGAATTGATGGGAATTGAGTCATCAACTTTCGGCATGTAAGATGCCGAATTTTCTGTAAGTTCTAATCCGTTCATTGGTATTAGGTTTTATGAGGAGAGCTGTTATTTAACATAAAACAGAAATCATTTGCGTGATAACTGTACGACAAAGTGGACATTTATTGTGACACCGTAGTAGACATTCTCTACAGGCCTTAAAATGTTTGCATGGAAGTAACAAAGTGTTTCGTTCTTGGTCGGTGCAGATTATGCATTGTATTCGTTGTTGCAGGTTAGCTATTTCATTATCAGTGTGTTGTTGTGCATCTTCGGGAGGTATTTTTGAAAAATATTGGAGTATTTTGCTGAATATTTCACTTGTCATGTTAAGGTGTTGTAAGAGGATAAGGGTGTTTCCAGGGTTAATGATTTGTCCTAGTTCTAAACGAAGTAGGTCATTATGGAAACGCCGTATTTGTTGCTGTAAAAATCGGTAATACGTGGTATATCGGGGCGCCTTGTCGTGATTCTGTTGTAAAATATCTTTAGCGAAAAATTGTTTTTCCAATTTGTGACGTGTGGGAATACGGAAAATATTGTGCATGTATTTTCCATGGATCGTCAGTAAGTCGCCATTTGTTGTGTATTCCATGACATGAGAAGCACTTATAGTAGGTTTCATGTAGATTGGTAATGCTAGTGAAACCCGTCTCCTTGATGAGGTGGTTTAGTCGTACTTCAGGTGTAATTGCTTGGGAGTCTTTTGAGCTCTCAATGTTGCGTAGTCGTGTGGAGCGATTTGTACCATCCGTTTTGTTTGTCTCATCAGATTGAATAAGATGTTTGCAATTGGGAGACGCAAGTAGATGGATGATGAAGCTAGAAGTGTTTGACGGAAATTTGGTTAAGATGGTACCACATGAGAAACATTGGATGTGATTGTTGGTGGTGGAAAGGAAAAAAATCCTTCGTTCGCTAGATCCTTTGTGTCGTATAAAGCCTGATACCTATTTGCATTAAAAGTACGCAATCTATGTTGTTCATCCGTTAAATCGAATGCACAGTACTTGCGTCATTCGGTTGAGGGGTGTGTGGTTGTTTCAATCTCAAGTATATTGCAGTTTCAGCAGTTATGCATGCTGTGTGTAAGTGGTATTGTGAGGCTTTTTGTATAGATAATTTTAAACGTCGGTCATGTGGGAAGGGAAGCATCTTTATCTTGTGTTTTTAATTACCAAGTAGCAAATCGATTTGAGGATTTTGTCTGTGTTATAATTTAGATGGCAAAATACGACTATGCTTTAATACAGCTAAAGATACTACATGCAAAATTTAACTAGTTATCAATAAATTGCATTCAAGTAATGTGAAACCAAGTGTAACACTCAATGAATATTCTTGTTTTTCGGCTGTCTCTCTTTTCAATCTGGTTAACACTGTGTCTGAAACATTGTAAATTCTTTCAAATACTTTCGAGATTAGAGGATTGCGCACGTGTTGTGCCTGGGTTAAGGCTAGTAATGTCACCAGAAGTGTGACCGCAAAAAAAATCAGCCGCAAAATAAATCCCGTTGTGAAATCTCAGCATCTCTGGCAGATGAACACTACTTGGCAAGTACTTCAATAGTTCGTATCGCAAGCAATATGTTAACATCCACAGAAACATGTAAAAAAAAAAATTAGTTATAATTCGTCTAGCGTGCATTATCTTAACAAAAGGTGATGAATATTTGTTGCTTGACAGTAGCTTTCGGCGTTCACTATGTAAGCAGAGAGTATTTATAAGGTGGCTTAACAGTAGCTTTAGGAGTTCGCTATGTAAGCGTGGAGTAGTAAATGAAGGTGGCTTAGCAGTAGCTTTAGGAGTTCACTATGGAAGCGGGTTATCATTTGCATAAGCAGAAAATAAATGTCAAAGTTCAAACAAAATTGTAGGACCACTTCTGACAACTGTCTTCTTACCTGAAGTTGAATTGTGCCATCTTCAATCTCGTCTTGTTTTTTGTACTTTTGTTCGATGTCTTGCTCTGAAAAGAGTCTTGCGAAGAGTTTGACCCATTGGTCTGGAATTCTGGCGATCTGACGTCATGTTGTTGTGGAAATATTGAATTGGTTTGAGATGAGGAGCACTGATTTTTGCCTATTCGTTGTTTTTGCACATCATTGTGTCTGGTATCACTTTGTGATGATGGATGTTCATTCAGTGAGTGGCTGGATTTTGGGTTAATTGTCTGTTGAATGTTGAAGCGTTGACTATGCTTGTTTCGCTGATTTTGGTTGAAAGAAGATTTGCTTTCTCTGCTATCACGTGTTGTATTTTCTGGGTTCCTGCAGTGATTACATTTATGCTTTACTGCATGATTGAAAACTGATTGCTTGAGCGAGACGGTATCTCTTCTGACTTTCGACAGAGTGGTGTTAATGTATCGTAGTGTTTTGGTCATTTAGCACAGCTGCTCAGTGGTAGCATGTAGATCCTCACGTGTTTCCCAGTGACCCGTATCTTGCAGACAATGTAATCCTTCTGCTTTTGGTGATTCCTTAATCTGTGTCAAGTCAGTATTGTTATCAGGTTCGTAAGCAGGATTTGTCTCTAAGGGTGTGGAATCCTCCATGGATTGTTCAGTGGATGTTCCCTTAAGATTCGGAAGTTCAGCATCAGAAATGTGATTAGCTACGCTATGTTAAAGCTATGTTCTGAAAAATGTGAAAAGTTAGAGTTATGTCTTTGTAAGCAATTGCAAGGAAAGATGTGGGTGTCTTACGGCTTATTGAAGTTGAATGGTATGAGCCTTTGAGTTTTTACTAATGTTGCAATAGTCCACAGTATTGAGCTATTTTGAGTGGGTGTAGCTGGCAGGTAAAGACCGTGAAATGACAGTTTTCACATTACGAGGATAAGTTTGATGCGTCTTTATGTACTTGAAGTTATTGAATGGTAGCTTCTGTAAAAATATTAAAAAATGTGTCTTGCATGACTAGGACATTGTATCATGTCTCTAGTTAAGTCTTGTTAAAGCGTGTGTGCTGTATTCGAATTAGTGGACATATAGATTTAGGGTGTCATTTTTCGTCTACATAAAAACAAGTTCTGTACTTGGGAAACATGCTGAAGTGTTTCCCCAATTGTATTGCTAGGATATATCGTGAACTCGTAGTTAATTTCCTTTTCTGTGGATTGCGGGCAATTTTCTATGAAATGGCCCGTTTGTCTGCATTTATAACAAAGACGATATTGATGACGCCGTCTCTTTTTGTTAGGCTGGGATCCATGTTTTGTTGTTTGTTGTCGATGATTGACCTGTTCAGTGGTGATTTCATTGGCTTCACCAACTATTGAATGGCTTGATTCATGTTGTGGGTGTTGCACTTGATGAGAGGTGTTTTGTGTCTGCGGAGCCTTTGGGATTTATTTCCTTTTTGTCGCTGAATTTGAACGTTTGTAGTTAAGTATTATTCCATCCTCCTGTTCCTGTGTTGATGTGGCTTTCGTTACTTTTTAAAAAATGGCCTGGTATGCTTTGGATCGTTGACTGTGAGTCTATTGTATTTGCTTGTTGTTGAGTGACCAATGGATTTGTTTCTACTGGTAATGGAGGAGACGATTGGGACAGAATTTCAACAACCTTGCGTTGTTTGACAAAAATGCTTGAAGAGTTTTGGCTGCGATGTTTTAATCCATTTTATAGTTGCAATGCAGTTGTAAGGTAGAAAAAAGGCAGTAATGTATGAAAAGATATATCATAGGATTAATTTTCAAGCTTGTGCGTCACATATTGTAGGTTGAAGACATTTTTATGATCTGTCAAACAATTGCAATGGTTTCTGCAAATGTGTAATGGTTAGTGGAGTTTTTTTGCAAAAGAAATTTTTTTGAAGAAATAAGACTGGAGTGGAATGATGTTGGAATTGTCTTTGTTTATGTCTCATAAAATTTCAAGCATGTGATACGGAGATTTCTCCAATCTGTGTTTACGTATGACCTTGTCGAAATGACTCGGCGAATAGCTAATCTTCGCTAGCAACATGAAAAGATTTGCACAATCGTAAAAATTTTGTAACTCGTGCGTACACTAGCACTGTGACACAGCTTCAGTAAGGTATTCTACGTGCAATCTCTAAGATTTGACAGCTATCTGCAAATTTCTTACATTTATATGCATATTATGACTATTGTCTGCTTTTAAAACGTAGTATGGACAGTCTTCATTTCGCCTGTCATAAAACTGGTGGGTGGTTAAGAAAAAGCAGACGTGTTTTAAAACGTATCAAAAAAATGATCAGATTTGTTAAAAATTGTGTCTAGCAATTAAGAGCGATATGCCACTTTTACTTTCGATATGTTCCTACAACTCATAAAAGTCGGAAAAGAAATGAATTTTGTATCCTAGAGAAAGACTGTCGTAAAATATGCGAACTCAAAATCGGGTGTGTATGTGGCACTAAACTGACATTGAAGCTCTCGTTGTATAAGTTTTTAAAATGGAAGTTTGTGCTTGGCGAGTAAAAAGTAGTGTTATATGTAACGTCTGACGCACTGGTTGTTTCAGAAAACCTGCGGTAGGTGACGTACGCATATTGTTATTATAAGTGGCTATCACATAAAGATTGCTGCACACTCTTGACGGACGGTTGGGATGGTTGAACTAAATATAGAATTTGAAACTGCTTTGTTGTGACGGCTATGATATGACATGCCCTTATTGCGTCATGTAGGTTTGTGTTCAGATTTAATTGTTGATTTTCTTCTAAAGTGATTGGCGTCGAAGGGAAAAACGTTGGATTGAGATTAGTGGGTTTAAAACAGGTAACACCAGCGAGTAGAAACGCGTGAAAAAGAACTGCATTCGCTGATGAGTGCAGTGCCTTGCGCGTCAAGCGGTCTGAGTTGGAACAAAGAGGAAGTCACGATTGAAGTCTGACTTGATGCGCTTTGCAGAGCACTGTTAGCGTAGTGGCAACGCTATGTTTAATTTTGTATGTTGTTATTTGAAATTTGCGATTCTTGTATAAACCTTAAAAATTAATTCGCTAGTAAATTATTGTAAGGGACCCCATGATTGTAAGTGGAGTAGACTGCAGGTATGGCACTTTGTTGTTAGCGCATGTATGCTTGGCTATCAGGTTGGTGTCAATTGGCAATGCTGGAAGACGCGGGATCGCGTTTGGTTTGGTATATATCCGACTTTATCTGGCTGCTGTGTGTTTGCTTGGTATCTCAAAGCTTTTGCGTATGAAAGCTGCGTGAACATCTGAAGGTCGTTAGCTGTGTTGGTGATTGCTATGCGCTGCTAAAGGGTTTTCGTATGCTGTTTTGAGCGCATGTGAGCGGTGTGCAGAGTTATATTTCAGTTGGAAAAGTTAATTTAGTAAGGTGATGTAGACTAAACGCTGACAGAGGAGATTGTCTGTGTGATCGCCAAGTTGTTGGATTTGACAGTGTTTGCAAGCTTCAATGAGATGACTTCTTTGAAAGATTTTATTTTCTGCGGACGTCATCTTACGTTATGGCCCAAATGTGAAGAGACCGAATGTTATACGGATATGTCCTAGGTGTAAGTCTGATGAAAAGGGCTTCGGTTTACGTAATATGAGTGTCATTGTGCTTTTACTAACTATCTGGTGGCATAGGTAACTTGTGAAGTTTTCCTTTTGCGAAAATGTCAAACGAGAGGGTTGTAGTTTAGGGAGTGGAAGTGAATTTGGGCATAGAGCAATAAGTTTCGTCGAGAAGGAAGGACCCATAAAAATGTAATAGTTAATTTTTTTAAATATCATTCTCACATTAGTGGAAATGAGATTAAAGATTCAATGATGACAATATTCTTTTTAGCCTGAAATCGAAAAGAAAGTATTGTTAGAAGATTGTTTGGTCATTTTAAACGTCAAACACAATTCGTCGCTAAGAGAGAACCTGGAAATGTTGAAATATAACTCCACGAGGGTCGAGAGTGTCATTTTTTTGTTGTCTGTATTGAGGTGTGGAATATTTGTATACGGTGACTAAAAAAACAAGATGTAACTCGGGAAAATTGTGGTATCAAAAAAAATATTGTGACCTCAAGCGACTGAAAAATATAGAGTTGATGGTCTCAGATAATTCTGGCGCCTATATGAATGAAAGGAATTAAAAATCTTTTGAAGGCAATGTTTGCCATGCAAAAGTTCTGAAATGTTTATCGATATTGAAAGTTACGTTGATGTCTGTTAAAGTTCACGAGTGCTCACCCTGAAGTTTGTGAAAAAATGAAATAAATTTTAAATCGCATTAGGCGTCTGATGTAGTATTCGCATCAAATGAAAATAGCCTGACTTATTTTGTTTTTATTGATATGATTAGTGGGCGTTTCTATAGGTTTTATCCACGATTGGGCGTAAAAAGCTAAATCGGCGTTCAATGAAGGACGAGGAATCAGACTCGCAAAACCAGTAGATATAGAGCAATGTTTATTAGACTGCTTTGAAAGCAAAAGGTTGTTTTCACGTTTAGTGTATTTTACTGAATATAATAATTAAAGCTGATATGTTTTGAGTTTATTTATGCTCCTTGAGTATCTATTGTAACGTTAGCAGTAAATGAAAATTTGAATAAGTAGTTATTAGAATTTGGGAGTATGAAATTTTATTCGAATGTTACTTCAACGATTAGCTAATTAATGATTTTGTATTGCTGGCTAGTGGCCTGCACTGTGCACCAGAGGTTAGGCTGGCGTTTGTTGAAACGGTTGTAACGAAATATGTTGTTTTGAAACTACGTTTGATATCAGATGCTACTTCGGCACTTAACAATTTTTAATAAAATGAAGTGGTTTAGCCAGTAAAAATATGAAGAAATTTTTTTTAACAACGAATAGACCATCAAGTGTTGAATTGGCACCTAAATCACGAAGTGTTCCTATGTAAGGCCTAAGGTTCGAAGTGATAGCAATAAATGACTCTGTTATGATAATACGCATGGAATACGTCACAAAGCAGAGAGCAGCTGCACCGCTGAACAAGAATGACTCACGAATAAGTCGTAACGATTTCGTGACATTTCGTGATGCTGCGTTTAAACCCCAAAAATTCTGAGCAAGCTGTTTGGCTGTCAACTAGACGTGAGGCGTTATAGTTGGGTCGCGACGTCAGTATTGGTTCGCTTCACGCAAGCAGTTTATCTGGACTGCAGTTTCGCGGAAAGATTGTTAAAATGTGCTGCCGTTCAATATGCGTTTTGTTTGAAAAAGTGGCATAGTGCCAAAGTGAAATGTAATATTCTTGACAAAGGCAGCAAATTGAGATAGTTACGAACAGATAAAGTAATTTGTTCCGCTTCCGAATATGCGGTACGAAGTCGTAGTAAGTGACAGGATTGAAAGTTATATTGTGAGTATTTCTAATACGGAGAAAGATTTAATTTTGTGCATTATTGAAAATGTTTATTTGGTGTGAAAGTGGTGATTGTAATGCGGCTTCTAGCAATTTTTATATGATTGTGATAAGCAGATTTGTTTTGTTTATGTTTTAAACACAAATTGGAGGTTACAAATTTTTATACATTTTGCGCAAGGGTGTGATCACTAGCGCAGTCAGATGGAAGGTTTGTTTAAAGTATAATAGTCAAGTATTAGTTTAATAACAACGCACATGGAGTGGAGAAAAGCTGCGTTGTCTTGTAAAAAGGTATGTAAAAAATGAAACGTTCGCTTTTGTAGATGATTTGTAAAGGCTCTAAAAATATGCAACGTGTGGACTCAAAAGTGCTGCGCCTTCTTGCTAAAAATGTGAAGATAGTGTCTATAAATATTTAAAAAATAATAAATACATTTCAAAACATGTGTATATCAAATGTAGCGGATTTACGAAAATATTTTAAGCATGGATGCTATGTAAAGTCGTTCTGCAAAAATTAAAAATCAAGTGACGTTACTGCTGTGTCCTGCTGTTGGTTCGTGAGACTGCGGTTCGTGAAAAGCGCAAGCACCGATCGAGGCACGCCCTCGATGGTTTGTTGTCAAGACGCTTGCTGTTGAATGCAAACGTGACTAATCACGAGTGTTTACCATATCTGCGGACGGTTCTAGAAACATGTTCGCTACACGCCCCGCGGGACGAATGTTCGGCACTGCTGGCTTCGCAGAGCACAGTAGTCCTCTCGCAGTCGCTTTTGAACCGTGCTTGGCAGCAAGGGGAGTTGTTCAATTAGGAATTTTAAAGTTACGAAAGTGTGACTGTTGTTAAATCTAAGACTTCTGGAATAATGCTGAAAGAGTCCCTAGTTTTTCTTAAATCAGACATAGCAGAACTTATATTAAATACAGCATGTGAGGGTAATGTCACAAAAACTGTAAAAAGCAGGTCGAACCTTGTAACAATGTGAAGAGAATTCTACAACTCACATCAATGTACTCATTAGTTTATTGTTTCATATGACTCAGACAACAAGCAGAAGCATCATAAAAGCCATCGCATGCGGTAAGCCAATCGTTAGCGAACATTAGAGCAAATGAAAACACAATGGCACAATAGTTGATCAGTGTAAACAAAGAGGGGCGCTGTGTCATATAGGGTTGGCGAAAGACCGTGACGGTCATCTAGTCAACCAACCCCGTTTATCATTTTTTGACAAGTGTTGAGAAACAACAGTTGGACGTCAAATAAGCATAATGAAAAGAAAAACAAAAACAAAAAAACGAATGAACGCAGAACATGGTGAAGAGAATGTACAAGTGAAACCGCATGCCTATTTACACAGATGAGTGGATCGAATTTAAGTGAAGGATTTTGGTGTGGTTAGAATATTTTTAGCAATATAAAAAAATTAAAAAATAGTACTAATAAAAAAGTAAAATAGTTACAAAAACTAATTAAAGAGGTACAGAAGAAAAAAAGCATAACAGAAAAAAACAAAGGGTGTACTTATATGCCGAGAAGCATAGAATGTGCACACAGAAAATATGAAAAAGTATTTGTTCACAAAAAATAAAACAGAGTTACAGAATACTAGAAGGCACAGTATTTTGTTCTGGACAAGGGAAATGTTGCTAAAGTTCATAATTGGGAATTTTTTGATGTAGGAGGTGTTTCTTAAGTTTCCATTTAAAGGTAAAGGTGGTTGAAAATTTAATATCGTCTGGTATTGAAGACCATACTTTTGGGCCTATGAATTTAAGAGAACATTTTCCTGAGGAAGGGTTAACTCTAGGTAAAAACAGGTTTTTAGAGGTTGCAAGTCTTGTGGAATGATAATGGATTGAGTTGAGTGGAACAAAATATTCATCAAAATGATTTGGAAGCAGTTTGTTATGATAAGAGTGCATGAATTTGCCTACTGAAAAGCTATATAGTTTGGGAAGGCATAAGATGTTTAAGTGCTGGAAATGTTCTTCTAGTGATCCCGAATTAATTGGATTTATTATTTTTATAGCTTTATTTTGGAGCTTAGTGAGAGGTTGAATGGTTGCATTTGAAGCACGTCCCCAATTGAGGATTGAGTAATTAAGGTAGGGATGGATTAATGAGTTAT
>Ga0210059_1006973_pt1 | contig 18044 bp, 11 predicted proteins | sample Ectturendosymbi2_FD_188042 | JGI IMG/M metagenome (GOLD analysis project Ga0210059, IMG submission 188042) | Ecteinascidia turbinata endosymbiont from Florida, USA - Sample 2 (SPAdes) (version 2) | ecosystem: Host-associated > Tunicates > Ascidians > Unclassified | place: Key West, Florida... | reverse complement strand
ATGTAGTTTGTTGATGGTGAATGCAGAGAAATGGGGCGCGAAACTAAAGAGGTGGGGGCCAGAGGTGTACGGAGTCTGAAATTTTTTACTCCGACACCACTCCTGCTTCGGCTGAATATACTCCGAAACATTTTCAAGTTTTGGACTCCGACTCCTGCTTAAACTCGAAAGTGAATGCTATAAACTTTTGGCAGTGTCTAAACAACCGTATCTGGTTTTCGCTTTAGAATGACTAAAAACTGTATCAAACCAAATTGCTGACCTCTGCAAAAATATGTGACCTATTCTTTTCATGTCAGTTGCTTCTCAGACAAAAGGATTAAGGTGGCTATTAGTTTTTTGTAACCCTATGCCCTCAACCCTAAATCTTAACTTTCAACCTTAACCGTAAACCCTAACCCTCAACACTAAACGCTAAACCTAAAGCCTAACCTTAGACACCAACACTGAACCCTAACCCTAAATGATAACCCTAACCCTACACACTAACACAAAACCTTAACCCTAAATGCTAAACCTGACCCTAGTCGAAAAGCTGACGCTTGTCTGCTTTTCGAAATGTTCATCACAAGGGATCTAAAAATTTTGGCATGCAGTTTTGTGTAAATAGGCTACATCAAAAGAAAATTCAAATACAACAAAGGAATGACACGAGCTGTCAATTGTCTAGTCACTTAGTTCCCACTCGACCATGTTGACAGCAGTGAGAATTTCTCCAACTCAGTTTTAGATCTGGCAGAAAACCGGATACGGGATACGATCTTTTTGTCTTTCGAAACGACAAACTGGAGATGGTTGTTGAGACACTACCTAAACTTTTTATGTGAGTTAAATTTTATTCGCCAGTAGATTGTCAACGTATCACCATGAACAAGAAATTGTCCAAATCTTTACACACATGAAACTCACCAACCTAACCTTGCTTACATTCAAGTTGTTTTAAATTTTTAGACTTCCTGTGAAGTAGTTTTTCACATTTGAAGTTTACATTATAACATGCTTTGTAAAAAAAACAACCTACTATAATAACAATCAGTAATAAGGAAACTAACCTAATATTCACAAAATGACTCCGGCTCTTCCTTAAAAAAATCAACTCCGGCTCCACTCCTATTTTCGAAATTCGTTAAGACTCTGGCCGAGTCCACTCCGACACTCCGGCTCCTGTACACCTCTGGTGGGGGCGATGCCAACTTGCTATTGCCTAACTTTTATGTGTTGCCAGCCTTATCTTCCCAACTTTCAGTGTTTTCAAAGTTGTGTATCATGAACAGTGGTGTGTTTAAAGGGAGGCGAGCGAGGCACTTGCCTTGGGCCCCCCTTTGAGGTGTTACACGCGTAAATTTTCCTTATTTTTGATGAAAAACTTATTTTTCACTCATATAATGTACTACAAAGGGGTACATGGTCAGAAAAAGGTTGGGAACCTCTTTTGTAATGCCACACTTTGAGGTGTAATGTCGCGCATGCGCAATGGTCGTTCTGGTTCGTTAATGTTTGTAAGCAGGCTGTGCAATTTGGTATCTGAGTTCTGGTTGATATCCCGAGCCTTTTCAGCTAGCCTAGCTGAGCCACTTACCCAATCTAAGAATAGAGCGAACATCATTAACACGTAATGTGAGTGTTTCGGGATAAGCTACATTCTACCAGATCAACATGTTTTTCGTAAATATATAATTTTTTCATTATTGACAAAATGTCTTCACAGGCCGGATGAAATGGCTTCGCGGGCCGTAGTTTGGAGACCCTGGACTGGTCGACACTGATATAGATAAAATTAGGCAAATAGAAATCAAGAAAATGGAAAAATAAAACTTAAATATAATGTACAATCTTACAGCATCAAAAGGTTTCAACTTTGGACGAATGTGCAGCAAAACCAAGCACAGTTTAATCCACTTCATTGCTTTCAAGGTAATTTGCTTACTACTGCAAGTACAGTACAGTAGTAGATTAGATAGGCTAGGTTGCTTGCTGGAATTGCTTCAAAGGCAATAGATATGACGTCACATTACAATTTTTCGGTCACAATGCAACAGTTACTTCCACTACACATGCTGTCCAGTCACTGCGTGTATTGTAAGAGGAGTTGAGGAGTATTGTTATACAGTATTGCAAAATGGGAAATTGTTTGAACCGGTCTGTGAGGATGAAAAAAGTAAGTTTTTTTCCCAATATACATTTGAGATGCCGTGTAAACTGCTGCTGCTTTAAATTTTTAAGTATATCAAGCGCAATATGGAAGTTTTCCAACCCCAGACAAACTGATACCAGTTTTCTAAATGTGGTCAGTTATTTACGGTTGCAAAAGGATTGTACTCAATTCAAAAACAGACTGATTTGTTGAAACATCAGAAGGTTGAAGAGAATGTCCGTTGAAAGAGTTAAGAGTTTCCATTATAACAATGACAGTGGTTCCTTTATTATTAAAGTAAAAACGTTTTTTCATGAGACTCACCATTTGTTTGATTGTATACTGCATAGGGTTCCTACTATTTCATAGCTTCCTAGAACGAATTATTGCTCTTGCCTGCATTGCCAGAACAAGGTCAAGCTGACGAGATAATATCAGTCACATTTATTCAAGTTAACCACATTAGCTTATAGAATCACAAGACATACATACTCATGGTTGTTGCACAAGCAGCGCAGCCTGATCAGACGAGAAAACGTTCTCTTCACGTTGTTTGAAGGTAAACACCGTCCTCTTACTTTGTGATATGACACCACAGCATCGACGCTTATTGCCATTCTTTGCTAAAAGATCAGCAAAAAATCCCAGCTGTGTTGACAGTAGACATGCAAAGCTTATGCTTGAAACTACCACCCGCATCATTACATTGAAAGACTAAGCAGCTACACTGCTGCAACTAGCTTCTGCTTTTTTGAAAAGGGAGCAAAGCGAAGAAATGAGTTGATGCAGAGTAGGAGCAGGGAAGAAGACTCATCGTCCTACATCAGTGTCATTGAGGTAATACGTTTGACATATTTTAAATCAAAAAAACAGCGCTTTTCGACCACCCGCTGCTGTTTTTGCAAACAAGGTTACAATTTCAATGTTTGGAAAATTTCTCGCTGTTCATCGGATCATCCCAGTGCAAGAGATTTGTTATTTCACAGATTACCGTTGCAAAGAGCTTTCTGACTTGCTCCAGTCCCTATATAGTACTGATTTGCCTTTTACTTGTTCTATTTATTTTAACTCTCATCGCAGTGCAATCAAGGAAGATAATTTTTCAAGTGCAGACGTAAGCCAGTCTTTTTCTATAAACTTTACACCTGACTTAAGATTCAAAATGTGCCATTCGGCATATTCTCCGTTATTACCACATTTATGTTAGCAATCATCAGAAATTCGTTCAATTTTGATGAAGGTTGATTTCAACCTATTGCTGTCATTATTACAGCACAATAAAACGCGAATGAAAAGAAATGAAACATGAAATAACGAAGAATTAAAAAACTGTTCTTTTAGGCACTAAGAGACATAAACCGAATAAGTATTATATTGAGAAATATACACTTATTTATAGAAATGAATTTTTCTTTCATCAGCCATGCGAAGCTGCTCGAAAAGCATCCCGTGCATCATCAATCTTCTGCGGGGTGGAAGCAGAGTTTGATGCTGTACCGAAGGTAATGCCATGGTTAAGTAAATATCAAATTAAATGTATTTGAATGCAACAGTGAAAAGATAACCTACAGTATTAATATTTTCTTCAAATTTTAATATTTATCTTTTCTCTGCGCACCTGAAACATCCTTAATCTTTCCAGCAACGGAAACCTTTCGAAGGTAAATCTAAGAAAAGATCAAAGTTGCTTCGTTCTAAGAAGAAGATCAATATTGAAGATGAAGAGGAGGTAAGTCTTTATTCCGATATTATCCTTCATGGATGATCTCACCTTTTTTCGGGGAAGTATGATCTTACGATAGATATTTTTGATTTAAATTGTGGTACGCACAATTTTCGAAACGACATATTGTCCTCGCTCTAATAGAGGTCTAAGCAGCAACCTGCAGATCCCTTCAACAGCTGGTTTTCTCATAAATCTAAGCGGCAGAGACATGAGTAGTGTGTGACAACCAACCTCTGCAGGGAGTTGCACTAAGGTATGATGGTTAAGAGCGAGAGATTTCAAGTTTGTGATAAAGTTCTGCATGGAATAAGAAAGCCACAATTATAACCAGTCGTGAGTAATGCGGAAGAGCGTTGAATGGAAGAATTGCTGCTGAAACCTATTTATTGCACCTCAAAACTTCAGAACCGTTTCAAAGCTCAAATTTTTGTACAGTTCTACGACAAACATACGAAAGCAAAATTTTTTTAATTTTTTCACGTCGTTTCTTCAATATGTGCAGAACCGACCCAGTATTCCTGGGGCAACTGGTGATAACCAAGCATAGGTTAACTTTCGGTTAGTTCTTGATTCATTCCACATATTAAGTCGCAATGGCCGACAGAGAGATTTACAAAATAGAATTGAAAAATAAAAAATTTATTATAATAAGTGAAATTCACACGGAAATAAAATAAAGTCATAACAGCAGAATGAAAAATTTGTTTTTATACGTGACATTGTAAAGAATTTCAAAAACCAATAGGGTTTTGTCAAAGAGTCAACTGCTGCCTGGAAATTGATTAAAACTTGTCTAAGCTTGTCATGTAATGTGCGCCGCCATGTTTAATAAAAAAGTGATGCAAAACAAACTTTTTGAATGTTATTTATGTTGAAATGAAAACGATTCTGTGCATTTCTCACACTATTACAATCATTTTGCAAAACAACATCAAACAAGTTATCATTAAGCAAACTGACCAACTACAGTCCTCTTCATTCTAATTCTCATTTCAGAAACTATTGTTGAAAAATCAGCAAATGCTTTCAAAACGTAAATAGCTCGCTTCAAACTGAAAAATTCCAAGACTCAATTGACTTGTCGTGATTATCAGAAATATGGACAATACATTTGTATCACCACAAGAGATGACTGGGAAAATTGTGAGTTCACTGGTTAATTCAAAGATTGTTGCTTGTAGTCTTTCTGCTCGATGAAGGACTTCTCACATTCATCATCAAACTCTATTGGAGTTGAAGAAGTTTTACAGGTTGTTGACCCCGTGGCAATTTTGTTCACCCTAACAAATTCCTCATTGTGAATCTATTTTATTTTTTATTTGACTTTGTTTTTATCGTATCGTTCTAATAAAGTTCTAAGTTTTAGATTTTCAAATGTTGGAATTGAGTAACAATTATCTCAGGTATTGTATTTAAAATGCCCTCAGGTGTGTGAATCAGAGGCTGCATCTCTAGCTTCGGTCGATGGACCTGCGATAGAACCCACAACCAGTCTTGTTCTCCAAGAATCAACTGATGTCATGGAGAACTTTACTGAAGTCATGGGGAATACCACTGGAGATGAAGAATTTCAGGTGAACAGTTGCGTGGGTGGTGACGATAGCCCAGTAGTAAAGATCCCGCCTCTCAATCGAAAGGTTAGATGTTCGATGCACGGTCGATGAGTGAATCACCGTAAATCTTCGTAGGCAAAAGCATTCACTTCACCCGCCCCGCCTAGAGGAAAATGTCAGGTTTCTGCCTGCCACCAATTGCCGTCACACAAACTTTAAAAAAGGGTTGTTTTCAAGTAATTCGCAAACTGTGTCCTGATTTTAAGATAAACTCTTTATTACACAAAAACGGAAATGTGTAAACTCTGAAAAACTGGAAATGCGTAAACTGAGAAATAACGACAAAAGCAAACGTCATGACGCAAAACCTCCGCAAACACTTCCATCACCATCTGGTCATCATCATCACTACTGTGATGAGATACGAGCTGAAGCGAGTTTGATTCAAGTTTTTGTCACCAGAAGGGATAACAGCGAGGTAAAAAATATGAACAAAACACGCCAAAACTGTGACGGTACTGATGTTGGAGCGCGACGTCACGTCATTCATCGAGAATTGTGATGAAATGTGACGTCACAGTTGATGTTTGTGGTACAGAGGATGCAAGCGCACTCCCAGTGGTTTTGATTTGTTGAAAATTTGTGCAAAATCTCCACAAAAGTTGGGCAAAAAGTTTCGACGTTTTAACCATACTAATGAAATTATGTTTAATTTTTATTGAATGTATAAACAAAGGTGTATTTTGTCGAGGAAAGCACATTAATGAGGCTTTCTAAATAATCAACAAACTGCTTGTAGTAGCCTCGTGTTTCAGTTTGTGAGAGTTGATGAATAACTGACTCACTTGAAAATTTGGGCAAAAAATTATTTCATTTCCGTGCTTGTTAATTGCACACTGTGTGAATCGAGTATGCTGTACGGCAACTACTTCATTTTAGTAGAGTCCATCAGTCCATGCCACGCAAGTACAGAAAAGCTATCTTTCATTTGAAGTACAGTCTTTGCATGAACACATTTTTGCCATAGAGTATGCTGCACATATGTTCTCAGTTAGGTGTGAGGTTACTTGCTGACAGCAACAGCTGGAATGTGAATGGGACGCCAAACATCATTACTGTGGGGCAGATACTCAGAGCACCGAGTCAGCTGGCTTTTGACGATATTTTTGCACAGCCTTATAGCGTCTTTTTTCAGTTTGTTTAAGAACCAAATTTCAAGTGAATTGTCTATTTTCAAGTCTATGTCAACATGTTAGAGGAAAACAGAATGTACTAACAACCGCAGAAAATTTGTAGGGAAGATAGTTTGTCGCATAAAGGTTTTCTTTGGGAAATTTAGGGAAATTCGGGAAAAATTTCATTTGCATCCCAAAAAAACTTGTCTACCCCTAGACCTATTACTATCTCTGAAACGTGCACAGATCCCAACAGTTGAGATATTTGTTTTTTGTTTTAGCAGCGCAGTTCTTCAAGCGAAGACTCGAGTGCTTGGCCAAGTGCAGCTTACGTTGAAGAAGGGGCAGAAGATCGAGAACCAATGGTGAGTTCGGACAAAACCAGACATCCAAACGCTTTGTTATGGAAAGACTGATGGATTTGTCGCATCGGTTTTAAACTTTGTTTGCGGATATGCAAAACTAGATCTTAAAATCACCCAATTTTTCAGAAAATCATTCTCCATTTATACGTCAATCAGAATACCCTCATGTGTTTTCACTGGCGATTGATGGCGGGTGAAAATGCAATCAGGATTTAGTAAACACTCTGGTGAAGGCACAGCTGTCAGAGAAGTGCTTCTAAGTCTAGTAACGAAGCAGTCACAATTTTCATTTGGGAATATTTAACAGGAGTTTATGGAATTACTCGCGTTCAATGCGAAAGCATCCCCTGGACAAATAGAGCCTTGTTGCTTAATTGACGTGAAATTTTGCCTATACACGTGTTTGTCCCACTTGTTGTGGCATCTGTCTCCCTAATGCTTCCATGAAACACCATGAATTCTCTGGCAATACCTTGTTGCCGTATGGCTCGCCTTTAAGGAATGTCGTTTAGCTTCATTTATGGCACATTTACAGCCATCTGCTGCTTCTCTAAAAAATGATTTACGAACATGCAACTTTGGCCAACGCGCTCGGCAACTCTATTTCACCTAAGCTGTAAATTGAACCATAATTTATATACACATGATTGCACTAGAGTTGATAACATTCTTTTTACATGTGACGCACAGGATTCAGCTTCCGCAGAATCCAGCAAAAAAAGCGAAGGTGCAGTGCTTCACGGTCAGAAGCAACAATTGTTGGAATCTGTACCGGAGGAATTCAAAGGAGAATGCAACGGAAATGAGGTGAATGTTGCTGAAAACGAGTTTTCGGTAATCGTGTTGTTTTTTTGCACACATTTTTTCAGAAGCTCGTTTCTGTGTCGAATCCCAAATCTATGTCGCAAATGCCTAGATTTGTAGATTTGTAAAACTGTATGCGCGATGATGATTCAAACTAAACAAAACACACATGTCTGTTTTATTTTTCCAAACCTAATATTTCATTGTGCCTCGGAGATTAGGTGTACAGGTCAGAAAAGGTTTTACGCATGAAGTTTGTTCTCAGAAAAATTATCTGCAAATCCTTATCCTCAGATAACTCTTGCTTCACTTTAATATTTGTAAATTAAGTATCTCACAAAATTATCATTCGCAAACCAGTTGCAACAACAAACTGGGGATCATTTAAAAAGTGACCTCACAAGAGATCCCTCAACAATAGTGGATGAGAACATGCATTTATGCTAAATCGATTAGTGTCAAGTGTGTTACGGCTCTCACCGAAGTCGCTATGTTAATAATTCACGTCAGTGATACTGCGGAGACAAACGGAGCCAATCAATCCAACTCATAACTACCTTCCGTCCACCTCCTCATGGACTGCATGGTCTGACGGTTCTGGACGATAAGACAATCGAATGACTGCTCAACACCTGCCCGGAGATGTAGCGCGGCCTAACAGTGGTTTGAAGGACAGGCTCAAAAGAAGAAGAAACTGCCATCCGGTTTCTAGCAACAACGTATTTCATGCTTTTGGTTCTCACTACGTCGTAAACCACTCAAAAACTTTCAGAAGGTGCTTCCAACAGAGATTCTTTAACTGTTGGGGATCTTAAATATTCGAGGAAAGAAGACACGAGATTCATTGTAGTGGAGTGTTCTGCCGCCAAGCAAATCGAGATGGAATTGTTTGGCAGATAGTTTAAACTTCAAAAGGCGACGTAGTCAGCAAGCCCAAGTCATTTTCAAACTTCTAAAAGCCTGTTTAGATCCATAAAATCTAAATTTCTGTGCGCAGAAACACATCATTAGGCTATATATTCAACACACATTTAAAAATACTGAGAGTTTGCACCACACTTGCATCAGATAAACTTTACAAATCTATGAAATCTGAAGTGTCTGCAAATTTTGTTTAAACAGTTATGATAATACGTTTCCATAGAATCTGCCCTTAGCATGGCTCGGCCAGTTTTAATTGTCCTAATCTTTCTAAGTTACCATACGCTTTTGTCGCAATGACTGTTCACAAACGGTCGTCATTGTGACACCATGACTTGAAATATTTAGTTTTTGAAAAAAGCAGGAGAATTACAATTTTGAAGATGTGCTGCATTATAATAAAAGTCGCTCTGGAGTGACTTTTACTGAACTGTGCAAAGTGAGTGCGTGATTTCAAGGGATGGCAAAGTAAGGAATCTCCATCCAGAATTGATAAACCACAATATTGCCCATGATGCTGTCATGAAAAAGACACTGACGTCAAGTTTTCTAGAAAATTTTGTTTCTTCGGCCCAACTTCCTGGAATGGGCACATGACCGTGTTGACCCTTCTGCGTGCGCCCATGGTTTTGACCTATCACGAGTTCAAAACTGTTTGCTTGAGTTCAGTGTAAAAGCGCACCCATAATAGTCATTCTTTTCGCATTTACATGTTTAGCAACAATGTTGACCTCAAAACTAATAACAAAAATTATAGAAAACCATTATGAATTTTATGCGTAATCGACCAGCTGCAATAAATTTGTTTTAAGTGGATCTTGACAAATCATGAAATTACTTTTGATGCTGTTATGTAAGGGCACCTCCGCCCCCGTTGTCCCCCTTCCAAAGGGCAGGGGGGCAGTGACCCCGTAATGCACCCGAAATTCCCGCGTCCGTGGAATTGGTTCCACTTAAAAGAATCAAAAACTTGAGAAAAACACACATTCGGATCGAATTTTCCTAATTTTTCTGTCCAGCATCCAATTGTTAATGGCATTGACAATAGACTCTCTGATTTTTTCTTTATTAGCAAATCAGTGATAAGTGGAAGAAGAATACTGACTCTTATGTGCTTGGAGACACCAGTCAAGTCACGGATATCTCACCAGAGACAGTAAGTACTTTATGTTATTGAAGTTTGCTTTGAAAAATGTATCTTTCCCCTTTTTCAGATGAACGGTACTACAAGACTATTTTTGAATAATATGAGCTTATTTTATGTTGCGTTATCAACTACATCATGTGTTGCGTCACCAAACATTTTGTCATGCGTAAGTTTATTGCAACACAACTCATTTTCACGCAATTGCTATTCAGACAATTATGCTACGAAAATCTTTGACAAACACATCAGGAGTCTGAAACATACATGAAAACATAATAAGAGTCATAATGTCATGTACGCTCGTTTATTTTCAGAAAACTTGCCATGGACGTGTTCAAAGTGAAGGATTCGGGTCTGTAAGCAAGGTGATAGAGGTATGTTTGTTAATTGCTAACTTTTTCGCAAAGAAGAAATTTATGCATGCAACAATAATTTCGTTGCCTTTTAAATATTTGAAGAAACAGATGAAAAACAACACAAGTTGAATGAAAACAAGTCGATATCGTTTTTTTTTTACCTGGAAACTACAGTAATGTTGCATGCATTTAATATTTTATGTTTTTATCACTGTCGAGTTGATGGAGACCTATTTATACAGCAAAGGTCATGGGTTGCACACGCAAAGAATGACATGTTATTGAACGAACTTCCTCAAGCGTGAAAGTTTTATCTGGACAAATATTTACAAAACTGCTGCACAACATGAGTTTGTTGTCACAGCTAAATGAAAAGGGTAGAGCGTAACCGCTTTGGCCAGAATATAGGCCTTGCAGCAGAAAAACAAATGCAAGACACAAGGTAACCAACATAGGTTGTGTTAAAAATACTTCACTGACCAATTTTTCAAACTTTCACCGGAATTTTAAACCAGTTTTTCAGTGGAATATCTCTGCTGGTCCGACTCAAAATGTCTTTTGATATTTCCGTCGATCTAACGTTTTATTTTCCTTAACAAATTCTTTTAAATATATGAAGGTTGGAGACATCGCATCTGTAGAAGTCACGATTCGCATTCTCAGTCTTTCTGACCCGGCAATGGAACAGAACGTGATTAAGGTAATTCATTGGATTGACACAACATGATTGTTTTTACAATATCGTGTCTTAACGTTTTATGAATATCTTGGTTATTCCTGGTACTTGCTTATTTTTATATTTTCATCTCTGCAACATAGATAACACTAAAAATATTCCCTGTGCAATGTGTATTGCTTGCCAGTGTACATCATCGAACAGGACTTGTGCTTTATGCAGTCAGGATTTGCAGTCAGCTGTGGAGGATTCAGTGAGATACCGATTGGAAGAGATAAGAAAGGTTGGTGATCTTGAACTTTGTCTCTACGCTTTTCACACAATCATAAAAATTCCACTGATTTCAATTTTGGGGTGCTTGAAGCGTTGTTTGTGGGTCTAAGCCCACCAAATCCCCCAAAGCTCCCCCGTGGCGACAGGACTGACAAGGAAACGGAAATATACAGTGTTGATCGTGGTCTAGGTTGAAAATATTTACGCTGTTACACTCTACAACCAAGCATCATAAACCACGCCGCTTGTTGCCAGTGCTGCTGTTATCTTCACAGAAGTGTATCCCGGCTTCAAAAAGTGCTTGCTGCCGTTTTGTGGCGTTAGGTTGGTTAGTAGTTGAGTTTTGCAAAGTTCTAGTACGGTCAGCAGTAAAAAAATATAAATTTTCCGCTCTTGCTTCGTCTTCCTAACACGACTACGCACACATGCTTAGTTTACATCTTATACATGCACGCTTAGTTCACATGTTCCTGCACACGCACGCTTAGTTTACATCTGACCAGCACTAGTGTTGAGGAAGACAAGTGCCTTCACAGTCACGTTCCTCCCTGTACTTAGCAAACTGTATGCGAAGCAAAACTTGTCAAAAAAGCAGCTGATGTGGACACTGGTCGGACAGTTTCCACAAGATTCGGTTATTGATTTATGTGTAGACGTTGAAGCCCAGTACAACATCAACTTCCACAAAACTCCACTCTCACCATTTCAACAAGCGCCCATACCAAGGTTTCCACACTCTAGCTTGTACGCTTGTGACTTTAATTGCCAGCATGTCAACTAGGTTATAATAAAAGATCCGCTCAACGAGAGAGTCTGATCAGCTGGGCAACGACTAACAATGTAACGTTATAGTAAGATGATCTAAAAGAAGCAAATATTGTTTTCCCCGTCGATGCAATTTTGATACAAATCTGGAATTGACTTTCGTAAGTGTCGAAAGTCGGGTTCTGGACAGATGTGTTTTGAAAAAAGTCCCTGATGTCTCAGCGTCGATTTTCAACTCCACAGCATCTAGTGATGCGGGTTCACAGCGATCTATTGAAGCGATGGAACTTCACAAGACAGACTGGAATCGGTTTCTCCTCACAGGTGGAGTTCTCAGGCGGCAGGGGTAGGTCCGGAAAGGCCATATCTCGCTAGAGCCAGGGGAAGTGATTCCTGTCGGTTGATGGCTAACTTGTTTGGTTTTTCTGCGAACTAGAGTTGGCTTGATTGACTTTTTCCGCTGCACGTTTCGGTCTGTTGCAAAAAACGTGATCGCCTGAGACAGAAACCACGCGAAACGCGGAGAGTATGTTTTGTCAATCAGAAGTGCCGAATGGCCGTTGCGATCTGTGTTCGTTGAACAGTGTTGTAGCTGTGTTTAGTGGAGGAGTTACAATTGTGAAAAATTTTGTAATCTTCAATTTTTGTAATCTTGAGTTTTGATCTTAGCAACAGTGCATAATTTTTTCTTTTGTTTCATATGTCGACTTTTGCGCAGGACTGAAGATGTGTAACACACAAAACTAGTTTCCTTACGCAATAAATTGTGATCGATTCGCTTGGTGTGGGTCACTGTTGTGGCTTTACAAATAATCTTCAAAGTTTATTCAGAAAGTTCTCATGTCTTTCATTTTTTTGAAGGAATGCCCAGGCAAACTTGCTGTACTTGAAAAACAACGCAGTGACATTTTCCAAAAAGAGCAAGCTCATGTTGAGGTCATTAATTCTGATGATGATCAGCAAACGAAAGCAGATCTACGTTATTCATTTCCTTTGTTTAAATCTGAGGTGCAAGAAATGTATAATTTGAAAATGTGGAATTTTTATTTTGTTGAACGAAATACAAAACGTTAAATTTAAATTATTACATTATTGTTTTTATTCAATGTCCATTTCCTAAAATTTGGCTAATACGAAATGGAATCTTTGAAATTTCTTTCAAGTATTATTACCCTGGTAGATATTTTGGAAAACCTTTCTACATCGCAACAGTGAAAATCATTTTTTAAATTTGTTTTTCAAAGCCACAGGTTCCTCTTCCTCGCTGCCGACCTGTACCCTTCCACGCACTCTCTTCAATGTTATTGAAACTTTTTATGAGAAGCGAGAAGAGGATGAAAAAGTAAGTGGAAACTGCTTTGGTCATAAAATATGTTCTTCATATAAAACTCCATATACTGGCACCAAAATCAGAATTAATTCGAAATTATTTTTGCTGACAAATCAATTACATCATTTTCAGAATGTTTTATTTTTCTCTAAAGACAAGCGTCGCACTCTTTCCACGCGCTCTTTCTTCGTTCTTGCTGTGCACACGTTCCAGCATCTTTTACCGCCTCATTTATTAATTAACTAGGAAGGATCGTTTTCATGGCTAAGATAAGATGTAATAGTTGAGCAACAAAACATCAAAAAAGGAAAAAACCTCACAAGAGAACATCACACAAAAACTGCAGTGCAACATTGTATTATAATGCTGCAAAATAATGGCAAAACCGATTGAAACAGACAGATGGGCTGTGGTGTCGGAGCCTGGACCCAAGCAATTTTTGGATGATCGCAGCTGGAGCCAAAGCAGACACTTTTACATGGTGGAGCCGGAACCTGAAACTTGGGTTCCGGTTACAGAGCCCAGGTTTGTGGGGCAAGCAAGTTAACTTAACGCGGGACGAGCGTGGTTTGCAGTATTTGTACCATAATTATCCTCGTTTGCATGAGCGTCAGAAGGGGGGTGCAAGGAGGCCTTGGACTCGCTGGAGTTTGGAAATTTGAAAAATGTTTTTCTTTTAGTTTCGAATTGGCAAAATAAAATTTCACCACTGTTGGCCCCTCTAGAAAAGTGCTTATAACCACCACCTGGAACAATCCACTGTTGCCCCCCTACCTGGAAAATACATCCGACGACCGACCAAGGTCATTTATGTGTAGATCAGGGTTTCTCAAACTTTTTGCACATGTCCCATTATCCATCAAATATATCATTTTGCGACACCTCATCTACGCTGGTGCAATAATACGATTGTACATATCAGACAATGGTTTTCAGTTTTCGATGGACTAAATCATTTTGGAGCTGGAGCTCGAACCAAAAACTTTAAGACGCCTCGCTGGAGCCGTGCCTTACTTTGGGCCATTGTAGCCAATGAAACACAAAGTACATTTGATAAGAGAAACTTATTTTTCTTGTTTCAACATCAGCAATGTCCTTAAAAACTTTGTCCAAGTTTAAGCTTCTGCTAATTTCGGATTCAGTGAACACAATCGTCAAACTATTTAGGCACTCTCGCTGTATTGATGATCTCAAGTAGGCTTTAATTAGTTTCAGCTTAAAAAACTCCTCCAGATGCCACGGTCACTGGGAGAGTCAGTAGTAAATCTTGAGGGCAACAAAAAAATTAGGGAAAGAACCTGCTTCATCAGATCCTTATGAGGGAAAGTGCATAACGCTAATAAAAAAACGTCTAAGCAGCACACACTTTCAATGACGAAATAAACTTAACTTTCAAAAGACAAGTGGAAGAAACTGTTGCAACAGCAATAACGTGGTAAGTGCGAAACGCTTGCAACTGAAACAAAAAACAATTTCAAAACTTAAACCTTCTCTGCTTTAACTAGCCGCTATTGAAAAGATCAGACTAGGGGTCGGAAACCCTTTAGCTAACTGTGTGCCGACTCAAGGTTTCAAATCATTCGGTGTGCCAACAACATACGTTTTTTATACATAGGGCTGCCATCGATCTAGAGCCAAAAATAAGGACGACTGAGGAAAGTTTGATTTTATTACATAAAATGAAACAATTCTTTCTGTTTGGACGGCTGACGTTAGGTCACATGTTTGCGTATTTTTCTCCAGGAACCATTTGCTTCAGCAGTGTCATATTCTTGAATTCCTTTTTGTAATCTTCACGGAAAAAGTTTTTTTCGCTTGCTGAATTCTTGAATTAATCAAATGCTAAACCTTCGCTTTCCTAAGAAACCTAATCAAAAATCAGCCTTCCTACGAAACCTAACCAGAGTAGACAGCTTACAGTGCTAACAACAATGCCTGATAGTTAGTTATATCTCTGTGCTGCAACATTATACTACTTTTAAGACGTCACAAAACGTTGCTTCTAAAATGTTTACGATGAGATAGGAATGGTGTGTATGTCAATCAGATATTGCTTATTTAAAATTGTTACGCTACAGAAAATAAGAGAAAATAAGGACGCAATTCACAAATAAGGACAATTCTTAGAAATAAGGACGGTATGGTAGCCCGGTTTATATACGTTAAGGCCAATATATCTTCTGTGTGAATCATAACAAAATTGCTATGCAAAACATGGAGCTTCTGCGTGCCATTGAAAATTGCTTGGCGTGCCAAGTGTGGCACGCGTGCCGTAGGTTGCCGACCCCTGGACTAGACCACACATCGAAAAACAATGACCACTGTTACGATTCCAGAACGAATTATGACGAATGAGGATGATAAAAAACCGCGCAGTTCACTTTGGTTTTCGTGGACAACTGGCCCCAGGCACAAAAAACTGTCGAACCCTCGCCGGGCGCTACAAACGCAGCTTCAGTGGAAAGTGTAACGTTGCGTAGGTTGGTGGGCGTAGTGCGGACCCCCTTCGGCGAGGGGCCCGATTGTAAGCAATCGGTCCAATCGGCTAAAGGTTGGCACTGTGTGTAAGTATTGTGTTTGCTAACTTTTGTGTGATCTTGCACTGGTGAGCTTCTTCCTGCCAGCAGTAACGATGCAGCATATGTTCACTGTCAGTGAATTTTGTTCAAATTACTTTTGAATAAAACCGAAATATTCGCTGTAGCGATAATGCTGCTTTAAACAACCGAATTGGGGGTAATATGCGTATCTAGACAAATAAACATTGGTTTTGAATCGAAAGCATTGTTAATGGCTTAGAATGAAATTTATTCAAAAAATAACAACCGTTTTTTCGAAGGAACCATACCCAGAACTTGACGAGGAGATTGCCATCTCTGATAGAAACAAGTCAGACTCAGTGCAGGTAAATATATTGTAACAAATCAAAGAAGCAGGTAATCAGCGACGACTCGTGTTCATGGTGTCTTTGCTTTTGGAATAAAAACTGCAGCCGCAATTAAGCAAAAGTAACGTAAGCATGCCACACAATCAACTATTTGTAAAAAAATATGGGCAACTTGTTATCGGTTGAAAGATATCTGCAGATGTTTTCTGCATCATCTTCAGACAATAATGTTGTTACTGATTTTGGGAATGTGATAGTAATGTCGAATTTCGTTCTTGCACACCTCTTGCCCTTCATCTAAACTGCGCAGCAAGCCCATAGCCAGGTTTTACGATTTAGGGGAGAAAAATGCATTTTTAGGGGGGAAAGATTTTTGTTCTTATTATAGGGAACAGCACGTCAACTTCAATTTCCGTATGTATTCGATTGTAAGCCGCTCTTGATTGTAAGCCGCTCTTGAACATACAGTAGTTTACATAAGCGTCTGAGATATTTTAAGTACTAGCACGTTTCGCGTTTAAATGGCAACCTTGGTAATGACGCTTCGAAACTACAACTGCCTTCTTTTCATCATAATCCTTCCTGTGATGATGTGTGCACCTGATGCTTAAGTGAAGAAAGAGAATGCGAAAAGATACCTTGCTCGACAAAATGTAGGAAAGGCTGAGACTTCTAGACCAGCGGTTCTTAACCACACCGGTCCGCGGACCGGTACCGTTCCGCATGTACCGGTGGACCGGTACCGTTCCACGTAGATTTTTTGCCAGTCCGTAAAACAACCTAGATTTTCCGTCAAGTAACTGAAATTGGTCAGCGTTCATGTTCAAATCTGTAAGATCCTGGTCAATGACATGTGGCTTGCGATTGAATAGACTGGGTAGTTCAGTTTCGTTTATACTCGGCCTTTGCATTCCTTTCGGAGTGTCACGAGTGGTCTTTGGGGCGCCCATTTCCGCTTGCTTGCGCTGTGGACCACACGTCTGCTTTCGTTAGTGAATGCTGCACTGATGTCGAATCAATGGCAGCGCTGCGCGTGAACTGTTTCCTTGCACCCGACCATCAGCGCCGAGCACGAAGCTGGACAAGCCACAAGTCTTCGGTATAACCGACAGGGAATCGAACCCAGCCAACCTGCTTTGGTGACGCGTGCACCACCAACTGAACCGCTTTATCGGTTTAGATTGGATTTTATGACGCAAAAAAATCCTTGTGGAGTTTTATAATTATTATCATAAACTTCGTGGTAAGCCACTGGATGGAGCTGTATATTGCGGAAGATTTAAAATGCAGTCAATAAAGCAACAGGGAATTTTGCACTCTTTTTTTAACAAGGACTAATGAAAGCTTTTAGAAAAGAACAACTGTCAAAGTGGACATAAAACAAGCACCGGTAATTCATATATAACAATCTACAAAAAGAGTCTGTGCAGATATGGTAATAGTAGCAGGATGAACTAAAAATCGAAAAGGAGGATTTGTCAGGCAAAATGATAAAAAATACCTGGAACTAAGCTTTACTGTAGCTCCATGTAGTGAAGAGCCGCCCGGCCCTTATGTTTAGTATCCTCCCAACTTCTCTCAAACGATGCAATAAAACCTTCCACACTTGCTCGTTACTTTCATTCGAAGCAGGGGCGGGCAGAGGGGAGGGAGCAACGGGCATCCAATGGGCGGCCCATAATTTTTTTGCGTTTTTCACCGGTCTGATGGTGCAATAGTTTTAGAACCACAAATCTAGACTTAGAGAAGCTAAAGAAAAAAATATAACCCTTTTTCATTGTAAGCGCATGAAATGATGAAAAAAACATTATAAGACGCGGCTAACGATCGAACAAATACGGTATGCACTACCATGAAATGCGTAAAAACGATCAAAACCATCGCGCATCGGTTGTCGCGCGCGTAACCAAGGACCGCGTTCGGTCAGAGGGG
>Ga0210059_1006972_pt1 | contig 18046 bp, 12 predicted proteins | sample Ectturendosymbi2_FD_188042 | JGI IMG/M metagenome (GOLD analysis project Ga0210059, IMG submission 188042) | Ecteinascidia turbinata endosymbiont from Florida, USA - Sample 2 (SPAdes) (version 2) | ecosystem: Host-associated > Tunicates > Ascidians > Unclassified | place: Key West, Florida... | reverse complement strand
CCCCAGCTTGGCACACCAGGAGGGGCGAAGTGTTTTCTGAGAGGGGCCAAAAATTTTTGAACTATGGCCAATATTTTCAAACTATATCCAACACATTTTTCCAGGGGGGGCAAATTTTTTTCTAGGCGGGGCGAAGCCATCCACCGACCCCTGGTTACGGGCCCGAGTACACCTGGTGCAGAGATTCGTTCCTGCTTTGTTCTTGGAAGTTTATTGTCTTCCCACCCACGCAGCATACATGGCTGTAACAAGGAGCACACAGATTCAGGGGCATAACGAGGTCAGATGGCGCCCGGGGCAAGAAACAAGTTTGGCGCCTTCATGTTCGAACCTGAGGTCTTTCGAAAGCAAATGTACTGTGTTGAAGAAAGTACTTGTGACATTTTTGGGACTTTTCAGTGCCCCCCGCAGTGATTCGACGCCCGGGGAATTGTGCTCCTCCTCTCGTTGCGCCCCTGCACAGATACATGAAAGAACATTTGTCCTGTCATTCGTTGCAGTGATCTGTTCTCAGGAAACGTCTTCCTTTGTTGTTTACACAAATTGATCTAGAATTAAGACATAATGGACTGAAACGAAATTTTCAACAAATTTCAAGAGGAAATCCTAATTAATACCGTCGAAACTAATGACTAGTTTCAACAGTAGTTACCTTTAAGTGACATGATATAATCTTGATAGCTTTAATGAAATTTGACTGGGAGAAAAGAGAAATAGCCTAGGCCGGAAGATCTCCTCACTTCTGTAGGACGTGACAAACCGTACTGATTTTTGGCTGAAGTAAATGATGAGAATGAATTGTACCTTTATTTGTGAGTTAAAAATCGACTGTTGATAGAATGTTGTTAGTGAAGCATAGTAATGATTCCTAAATTCACTGTCAAGCTTAACTAAAAAATAATAGTGGATTTCATCCGCTTCATTGCGATTGTTATGTCAGTTACGTCATGAATACTCTGCACTGTTACAATTTTCTGACGTTGTAAGTACAAACCGATTTTGGTTTTTCAAAAACTAATACGAGCTGTTCCTTAGAAATAGCTCTAAAGTCTGTCAACTGAAGATTGACGTGTATTAAAAAATAGCATAAAAAAATGTTTTCCATCAAAATGGTGGATTGGTTGACAGGCTTACTTTTTTAACTTTCGGAGAAGAGAAGCCTCTACTCTACCTCGCAGTGTTTTTGCTGTTGACTAAAACTAATGCGTTTCCAACTTAAATTTGTCAATAAATGACAATTTATTTGGAAAGCCATTTCCATTTTGTGAGTTGTCGGCGTTTTAATAGAAGTGTTTCAAGCAAAGTACTAAAAACAGGGAAACAAGTATAATAACAGCATATTTGCCAGCAGCTTTTGCAAATTCGTCATAACTGTCAGGAGTGGTGGCCGAGCATACTTTGTGGTAAGCTCGTGTCTCGAGACAGAACCCCGCCAGTTCGAAAAGAATGCCGCTCGTGCACTTTGTTTGATCTGGCCAATAGTAGCGGCAAGCGAGCTGAGTTGACACTTTGTTTGACGTAGACACGTACTTTACGGCTCGAACGAGAAAGAACGATATTGTGACGTCACAGCCTCGGGCGCGCGATCGGCTTCATTTTCTCACGTTACCTACCGTGCTGTCGCCAATGCAGGACCGGTAGCTCGGGTCAAGACAGCCATAAATAGGATCTTTTGCATACAAAGGAATGCTGTATACATTTTCTCCACCTGTTCATTGACTGTTAAATATTCACAAAAAGGCAAGTTGCCTCGCATAGCGCCGCAGGGAAATGTGCACCCGCTTAAGATAAATCACATTATCATTCCGCCTTTGGTTTTGAAAGCATCTGATTTAATTCTGGCGAACAAACTAAGATTGTGAAATATTTTGCAGAGGGACAACCGACGAAGATTTCGGTTTCAAAAAGAAAACGTCTAAACAAGAATTTGAAGCAAACCAGAGTGCGAGACATTCTTTTCTGTCATGGCATGCTGAGCGTCGGATTTCACAATGGTTTGTCTGCCATTGCACTGGCTCGAACCTAACGTCTTGCATGAGTGGGAGCAAGAAAAATTAAAAATTGTTTGTACTGAACGTTGGTACGCAAAAGTTTCTGCCGTAAGTTCACTAAAAAAGGCGCAGTTAATTGTTTCTTTAATGGAAAGGCTGTTTATTGTAACTTTTACGGTATAACATTTGATTGGAATTACTAAAAAATATTAACATTTTGGACAAGACGAAGAAAACTGCACAAATAGGATCTTTTCCGATTTCAACGTCATCAGACAAGCAGCCGCCTCGTCTGCAACATTAGTATTAGAGTGCCTTTTGGTTGCATGCAAGAATTTGAAAAACAAATGCCAGCTTTTCAATGTATGCTAAAAAAGATTTGGTCAGCTGACAGCAAGCAAAGGTATTTGCAAAACTGCACGGCGACTCGCAAAAGGTGATGGCCTGATGTCCATGATACTGTTTCAGTGCCGTTCAACTTAAATCATCCACAGATCGGAATTTCCGAACTTTAGAAAGCTGGGTTGATTCGTTGAGCAGAGAAGTGAGAGACGGTAATGCGACTGCGCGACTCAAAATGTTTAGGTGTTCGTGCATCGCGCTATAAATAGAATGACGAAACAATCGCATACCCACACGTCACTGCAACGAATGACAGGACAAATGTCGCAGACACTGTCATCAGCAAATACGTGGGATTGACAAAATTGAAAGGAACTGTTGCGCCACAATGAAATGAACGCAAAAGACTTTCAGGGGATGCGCCATTTTTTAAATAAAGTCGCTGATCATTTGAAGCCGGCTATTTTTAAGGTGCTGACGTTTCTATACTGCACTTATAATGCTGTCCTGAACATAGGCAAGATATGTCGAAAATTAGGTAAACGTTTTGTTGGTTTTAAGGTTAAAATAGTTGAACAAGAAGGGTTTAATTCTGCGAACCTCTACTTTATAAAGTAAAGAAAATATTCAGCTTGTCCTGTACCCTGCTCGCGAGCGCCCACTGGTTTACGACACTTGCAGAAACGCTTTGTTACCATAGTTACCATACAACCACGAAAGGTCGGAACACTGGAATGTTCCATAAAATGGAGCCGAAAAAACTGTAATGAGCTTTGTTGAAAATTTTGTCCTAATTGCTTTATGTGCATGACTCTGTTGTGAGTTGCAAAAACAGAAGCTTTCTTTGACTGATTTCTAGAAGTACTCTTCGAATTTTTCTCAAACTATTGAAAAACGTAGAAGAACACACAGAAGAATTCTTGTTTTGCAAGAATATTTTTGTGGTATAGAAAATTCACGGTACATTTTGCGGTTTGAGAACCATTTGCCGTAAGTACTCTTTTACATTTTAGTCTATCATATACGCCTGTATGGTAATTCCATGAATTCCTCTAAAAATGAAAAACATTTTTGCTATATATTTCACTTCAGTTTTCGACCGTTCTAAGAGGTATATCATAAAGCTGATGAATAGCCGAGGTAAGTTTTATTGTCAACTTTTGCAAACAAGTAACTTGAAAAGCTCACATAATCAGATTTAATTTGATTTATAATAGCAGCAAGATCAATTGGCTAAGCGAAGATAAATCACTAAACCGCAGAGAAAATATCTCATAAGCACAACGTTTGTGTGGATTCGCTAATTATTGGCACTGTCATTTCAAACAGCAAAACAGATGCAATATTAGGTTTGAAAACTTTACTTTGACAATCCTAAAATAATTAGTTTTCCAACTTTTTTTTGCGATTGCTACTTTTTGAAAATATATTTCAGGTGTATTTTGACACAACTACCTATTATGTTACGGATAACGAAACACATTTAGAAAATAGATGCAATTCTTAAATTATCACTTAACAGAGTCAGTGGCCAAGTTACAGAAATTTTCGCTAAACCACTACAATCAAATGCTTTATTTGATTCTGGTCATTCTGGTTTGAAGCACGTGGCTGTTTATGACGAAAGCATGTGGCTGTTTATGACGGAATCGTCTTCACTGCCGCAGCTCTTCTTGGTTTCCAAGGAGCTGAGAAATCGGCGACTAAAGAATACATGATCGCATCCTTGTCTCGGCAGCGCGCAAGGTCGTCAACGAGATGGGGCAAAATTTGTCACAACACGTCCTTATAATATTTGACATATATTTTCACAAAGGCTTTGTTTACGGTAAACGGCGTACTCTTAAAAGCTTTCTATTCATGGCTGCAGAGCTGTGTAAGTTAGCAATGAATGGTTTGAATGGTCGGGCTGGCGATCGTGTGGAGAGATATCTTGTTCGAAGTGTGTTCACAGAACACTCGAGCCTGTTGGAAAATTTCTTGAATTGTCGGAATCACTTTCGCAGGCTGAGTCGCACTGTTGGAAGGTTTTAGGCTTGTATTTGCTGGAAATCGGTTTGCAAGGTAATACGGCAAGTCTGCAATGTATCCCATAATAAAACGAACTGTGTCTTCTACTAAGAACGGCGCGTACAAGAAGAGGTACAGATCGGTCGATTTCGAAATGCTACCGTGGGTGCAGTGGTTGGATGTAGGTGAGATATCGATCAAACTGAAGCGTGCGTTTTGACGCAACGATCATCACGGTGTTTATGACGCAGAACCGTTAACTGAGGAACAGCGCAGGATATTCCGGTATTTATACCCGATACTCTTGCAAGAAATAAACACAAAGAAACCGTCCAAGCTACTGCATTTCTTGATTGGCAGAGGTGTGCTGTTCTGGCAGGACGTTGTTATCATTCAGCATCAGCGCCAAACTGACATGGAACGAAACAGGTATTTACAAACACGCTCGTCGTATATTGCGCGTAACGGCTGCCCGCTGCACTGATGTTCCTTGACTTGCAGTCCTTTTCTTCGTATTCTGATGTCAAGAGGTCAGGAAGCGTACTACTCCCTCATAGATGGTCTACGGTCTCGCTACGGTGCTTGGCAAGGTTACCTGGCTGACCTGCTTGCGGCCAAGTGCGACCTCACAACCGTGAGAGGTATGTTGTTGTTTCACACTGACGCGCCAGGCACCCTGTGCTTGTCTATTGTTGCAACGACCGGAGCGAGTGAAAGCTTTTGCTTCGCATCGTGTCGCCATCAATTGTTACCAGGTAGAAAGAATGAATCAGAACAGTCGGTTACCATACATCGGACACAGATTTGATGAACCGAATGACTGGGGTCTTAGGCTGACATCGAAAATACAAACCATGCGATTTGTTGTTTATTTTATTTCCTCTTTGAAGTGATAGTTTGTTCACGCAAATCAGTTGTTTCTGTGGTGTTTCAGTGGAACCACGCAAAATACATTAAGATGTCTTATCCGGTTAAAACTAAATTCCTGCAGTAACTGATTTCGCAGCTGGAAAATGGGTTTTTGATTTGCCGCAATTTCGTTATCACTGGATGCATGTTTAACTGAACCTCTGTCGAATCACAGTTTGATAAAATAATTGTTGTTTTGAAGAAGCTCCTATGTTTTTTCTTTTTTTACTCGGTAGGTTTGACTTCAGGGTCGGGATACTCTAGTGAACCTCATGTGTGACAAAATACAAACCTGAAGCAAAGCAACGGTGTCGAAGCACAAAGACAATGAAGCGAAACTGATCACGAATTCGGCAAAAAACACTAAATTCTCATGGGTCATTTTTTTCAAAGGTCCAATTTGTAAAAGAAAAACACTCACCAAAATCATAGTCGAGGTAGTTTTTGAGGTAGAAGGAAACAATCTTGCCAGTTGTTTTCAAACATTTTTAGGAGGGCCCGGGGAATGCATTTTGATCCTTCTTTGGTATTGCACAGAAACACTGAGCCCAAACGGGACAGCAGCAAAAAACGGCGTAGGCAAAAACCATTATACTTACGTCCAGGTTTTTTTTTAAGGTTTCGCTTTGGTGACCGCAAGGAAATTTTAAGAGACCGCTTGGAGGAATTTGAGAGACCGTTCTCCATTGATGTGATCTCAGGTCACTATATTTTGAGAGACCGTTGGAGGAATTTGAGAGATCGTTTTGGTCCCTCAAAACACCTTAAAAGAAACACTGCTTACGTCTACCGCATTTATTCGATTGTAAGCCGCGGCTAACAAAGTTTTTTCATAATTTCGTGCGGCTTATAAGAGCGGCTTAGAGTCAATGGCTGCTTACATTTTTTTCGTTACCTTATCGAAATGTCTAGATGATGCTCAGTCTGTCCTAGGCTACATTTCGTCGACCAAACTCTCTTTTCGCATTCTCTTTCCTTCACAGGAGGGATTATGATGAACAGAAGGCAGTTGTAGTGGTGAAGCATCAGTACCAGGGTTGCCAATTAAACGCGAAACACTCTAGTATGCGAAAGTACGTCAGAGGCTCAGGTAACTTATGTTCAAGTGCGGCTTACAATCAAGGCTGCTCACATTAAATTTTAACATCATTTGGTGCGGCTTACAATTTTACATACAAGGGCGGCTTACAACTGCAGTGGCCGGTGCTCTTTTGGCCATAACTCGCCAGCTGCTGCAGCTAGAGAGGCGTTCAAACCATCTACGGATTCGGCAAGACTTCTAGTTTCGACGGAAAAAAACAATTTCAGATTTGGGTTTGGGGTTCACTTGGAGGGACGTCATAAGTAGGGTCATAAGTAATTTATCTCAGAGGCTTAGGTAACTTATGTTCAAGTGCGGTTTACAATCAAGAGCGGCTCACATTAAATTTTAACACCATTTCGTGCGGCTTACAATCAAGGGCGGCTTACAATCGAATAAATATGGTAGTAAAAAATTCCTCGAAGTAATCAACATGTTGGGCAGCCTCAGTATGACGCCCGCTTGCAACCGATAATGGGGCTGTAGTTTCGGGTATTCTGCTGTTTTTGGAAAAGTGGAATACGCTTTAGTTACCATTATTCCCAGGTCCATTCTGGGCCGGAGTGATGATACCTAAGTCTTTTTCAGGTCGGACTTTAGCATTACAAGACAATCAATCTGGGTATGGGGGACCGATAGGCAGGGAAAATAGTTTCCCAGTTTGGCAGCCCCCGAAGCTGAATGCACACCCAACGTACTGGCCACGCCTTATCTTGGGAATGTCTGGGTGGTGCAAAATGTGGTCTACTGACGACTTGGAAATTCAGTGACCTCAACCCTTGCCTGCTTTGTAAAGTTTCTCAAAGCAATTGTCCTCTCGAAGAGTTTCTGCTACACACGTGTACTACTAGTATTTGATGATTTGAATGTAATCCAAAAAAATTCGGATGATGAGTAAAAAAATCTCAATTTTTTGCAAACCAAAACAACTTTGCACATACTGCGATTCCTTTTAGCATTTACAGGATGTTTGACAGACAACACCACTCCTAGTTACATCCTTAGCTTTCAGTATCACTGGAAAGATTCTTTTGGGATCTCCAATGAAATTATTTTTTCATACATTTATTATGCTTCTGTTTGCACACCCCAGCTCTGCGGTTAAACATTCGAACCGGGAAGAAGAAAGCTGCCGAAGCAGTAACCTTTTTTTGAAGGATGTTCTCTGTTGTTATCCGACACAGATTTGATGCTGACAAGAATTAAGTTTCAGCAGATTGGTAGAGTATCTCAAAGCAGAGCAAGTGCTTGTCAACAGATTAACGAATAGCAAAGCTGATCATCTTGTGCAGCTGTAGCTAACAAAACTACAGCTTGTTGTGGAATCGAACCTCAGCTAATGAAACAGACTCTTGAAGTACGCATAACCGCAATATGTCTGAAGTGAGGAACCATTGACCCAGGCCGTAGACAAGTTTTAAGGTGTGGGGGAGAAAAATGCATTTTTAGGGTTCTTTACTTCATTGTATTGTAAGAAAAGCTTTCGCTGAATCCATCATTTGTCCCGTACGTGTTTGTAACAATAGGTTTTTACGTTCAAATTATGACGCTTTTATCGCCGGATGTCTTACAGTCGCGCTGGATGTATTGGAACAAAGTTACCAGTCAGCATAACTTGGTGCATAACGTAACGAAGTGTGTATAGTTCATGCCACATTTTACTTATGACACTTTTTTTTCAAGCCGTAGTTGCTTTTGACCATGTCATTAAGTCTTGAAATAACAGTTGTACCATTACGTTTAAAAAGTTGTTTGGGATTGTGATGGTGAAACACTGCAATAAAATGCGAAAACACTCTTGTAGTCGTGTTTGCTTAGATATGATGGATATCTTCAAAATTGTGTGCCATGATCTGGTTAAGATCAACCCTCTTGGTTGGACTGGACTTCTGCGAAAACTGGGCCTCAAGAATGAACAGATCGAGCAGGTAATTGGCGTTGGAGCGTCCCCTGACGGTTCACAGATTATAGACAAAGAAAACATGGAAACTTCCGTTAAGCGCTGCGTTTAGAAATATGCGAAGAAAACCAATTTTTAACCTAGAGAAACGCATAAATACATTAATCTTTGTTGCGTGTTTCTGAAACAAGAAAGACTTATGAATATGCATCCTTCGCCTCAGGTAATCTATACTAAGGATCTCGAAGTCGTCTTGCAGATGTATGCAGACTGACAAGCTTGGTGAGGTACATTACTCCTTTCCACGAGCTGCGCTGCTTTTGGTCGGTGTAAGAGGCGTCGCAAAGTGGTTGCACTGAGCTTGTCGGTATCTAACGGGTAAACTGTTTTTTACAAGTTATTTTCTGTACATTTTCATCAGATTTCAAAGGTATATGCAGGGCTGGCCTTAAGCCGATGCAACCGATGCAGCTGCATTGGGCCCCGTGCCTCTGGAGGCCCCGCGCCATGGTGGTCGGACAGGTTGTTCATTTTTGCCAGATACTCCTTGCGCTTGAGAATTATAGAAACGGCTTTTAAATCTCAATTTTAGAAAATAGTTTCTCGTTTGAAAAACGATGAATTTCCTCTAAGGAACTTTATCCAATATGTTCAATTCTTATGCTAGGGCGTTATGTCTGCGCTCCAGCATGTTCCACTCGTTATGGATGGAACTTGGTTGTTACTGGTGTCCGTTAAGGCTGCTGTAGACTTACAGCTATTGCAGACAAGGTATGCAATGATTCAACTCGCAATGAACAGGTCAAGGCGAGTGTCTCTCGTATTAACTTTAATGGCATTTCTTCCAACGCAACGCTATTCAGTTCTCGAAAGATCATTCTGTTTTGGAAAGTACTTGGCTGGTTGAGGGTCATCTGCATTTGACAAAGGCCTGTAGTTTTGCTTCATGGAAGATTTTAACATAGATTATTTAACTCTACCAAATTGAAACAAATGACAAAAATGACAGGTTGAACCCGTGGAGACCAAAAATCTCATGCAAACCAGCGCAAAAGTGTTTGCACTTAAACTGACCTCCTTTCTTTGTCCACAATATTGTTCCGCGTTATTTGTCGGTCGGGCAAGTACTTTTATCATCTGACGCCCCACCACACTTTTACTGTGTTTTGTCAATCTGTGAGCGTAAAAAGGTAGAAAAACCACTATTTCAAGTCCATGTTCATAAACGTAAAGGACACTTAAAACCAGCAGCTTAAACTAGGCAAGGCAAAACTTGTGAATGTTATCCAGCACGCTCGCTTCTGTTTGTCAATACGTTTTTCATCAATCTAGCATGCGCATTTACTGCGTTTGACAACTGTTTGTATATCTGTGACGTGGTACAGTAGTTGCAAAATCTTTGTGCATTACATTTCTAATTCATAAAGAACGGTTTGCATTCCAAGTGCATACATTATGAATAAATTGAGTTTTGGGGAACTTTGGGCGGATGCATGGATTGCTCTTATGTTAAGTCTGTTTGTATTGCGTCATAAACCGGATAGTTGATCGTGCGCCCACTCTTGCCCTTGAACATGGGTGAAATAACTGCATTGTAAATTCAATTCACTTGTCAGTTCGGTTTGATTTACATAACTTTGCACTTGCGCTAACCGCTCGGATCTCCATTGCAGAGTTTCCTTTACAACTTTAGGCTTGATTGCGTTGGTAGCGGTACACTGTCTGATGTCCACCAGAGCAGCATGATATTAGTCATAGACATGGACACAGCTGGGGGACACATGAGCGATGCCTAAACCCTTCCAAATAAAAGAAACTGTTGTGTTATCATGTACATACAGCAGATTAATTCCAATAATTTGCCGTTTTTTTGATATTCATACATTTATTTTGTTAAAACATATCCACCAAAAAGGTCATAGTACGGTTGACTGAGCACAATGACGTCATAACACCACTGCTTAGATGGGCCCCGCGCCTAGGTCTTGCATTGGGTCCCGCACTTGCTAAGGCCGGCCCTAGGTATATGACTTGGAAATCTTTAAAAGTTGCCCTTCATTGACGGGATCCTTCCAAGCATTGGATTTAATGAACTTTAAATCCAGCTGATTATGTCTGATAATGTTGGATGTGATCTTTACAGACTCGACGGCAAAACAAGCTTCTTTCCAATCAAGTCCTGCATGGCTTGCTACTGTGGATGGGAAAGAGGACAGATAAAGACCAGTTGCTGAATGAGCTGCTGACTGGCCTAAGAAAGATCCAGCGAACTGATATCGCAGGTGTGCAATGCACGTGTGTAGCCTACTGTAGGAGCTGTTGGTGGTCTGATGCAGGCAGCAACCAAAACTGACCACTGCAGCGTTAGCGATGAAATCTTTCCTTAACCTGGTTGATCAAACGGATAGTATTTTATATACGTTTTCAGAAAAGACATTCCTCCAGGTTGTCTGCACTCCCGTCACATCTGCTCAGCTTCACGCGTCCTCCCTGTGAAAAAGTAGTCGCTGAAAATAATGTGTTATATTCGAGGTTATTGCTCGACTAAGTTTTCTTAACAAAGGGGTAAATTTGCCAAATCATGAACCATAGTTTATGGCAAACTTATATTTTATCAATCAGTGAAAGCTGGATGTGTTGTACGGTATTTTGATTAAAAATTTTGATCAAAGTAAACTTTCAAGCTCAGTGATTTTCAAACGTTTTTGGCCCCACATGCTTACTTAAAAATTGTTCTTGGCACATTATGCATCTTACATTTTTTCAAAATTTAACAACGATGGCATGGTTTACTTAAACGATTGTTTAACTTTGAAAATGTGAAGCAAATTGCCTCTTACCAATTAACTTCGATTTCAACGAAATTGCTCCACTGCTCTTACTTCTTCGAAACAAATGTTCCTGGATCTAAGATTAGAAATTTTTCACTCTTTAGAAGACATAGCACAGAAAATGCTGTTCAACTTCATGGTTTTTGACTTGCTTTCGTCATTTTGCATATTTTTCGGCCAGTATTATCAAATTTCGCGTATATTTACATATTCGACATGGTCAAACGGATTTCAACCTGAAATTTGTAACAAATAGACAAATGTGTGCCTTTCATTGGCCTTTTACGCACAAAACACAAGTATGCGAAGGGTATATATAGAAAGACAAAATTGTTAAGTGCTTTGAATATAGTTATTTGGACTAAGCGCAATTACTTTCAACCCCCACATTAACTCTTAAATCAAAACCTTTTTTCTCTTGACTGATTATATGTGTGTTTAGAAGTGAACTAAATGAAAACAATTCAGTGGGGGTAAATTTTGTTTTTTGGATTATTTTATGGAGGAAACGAAAGAAAAAGGTTAAGAATCCTTGTGTTACTTGAAGCAGGGCAGCGGTGTGAGAAAAGTTCACGTGGCGCCAACGTTGCCGTGACGTGACGAATTTTCTTGTTTCATCAGATGGTATTGCAATTTTGGTCATAACTGCTCACGCAATGAAGAAACCTCGAGAACAGGAAGAAGAGGAGATGCTTGTAGATAATTCTGACGAAAGAGTTGATTCTGGAATATCCAGCGGCATGGGTTTCACTCAAGTAATGGTGTGACCGTTGAAAGGAGACATTTGTTGGTTCAAAATATTTCTTGATGTTTTTGTTTGACTTCAATTAAATGTAATTAGCAACTATGTATTTTCCTGAAGAGCAAATGTTATTTTTCTGTTCAAGATAAATTGCATTTGGAAAGTTGGTGAATCATATCCTTTTTCATGGATTAATAGACAAATTAGTGTCCCGCCTATTGCGGCCCTTTCAAATAAAAACTACGGTTCAAACGGACCTTTCTAAGCGGTCTTCATATCTAATATATAAAAAGTCGTCACATGGTTGGTGCAAACTATTTCAATATTTGCTTATAAATGCTCATTTAGTTTTGACCATTGACATTGGATCAGAACCCTCGCCAGCTAATTTTCAATTGGGGGCTTTACGTTCGTGCAGGAAGGCTTGACAATGACATTCTGAGAATTTACGTTTACATCAGTATCAGTTTATTTGGGAACAACTATAAACAAACATCAAATCATGCCACAGAAAACAAACCACATTAGAACAGCATTTATTTCAATCCAAGGGCATCTGAAATAACTATACGGTTTTCTAGTCAGATGCCCTACGTCAGCAGTAGTTTAGTGGACCTTGTTAAGTAGTTGAAATGCAGTGTAACACTTCTGCAATTTAGGACTCAGTTCAAGATTTTACTCAGCAAAGAATGTCTAATAAATGGAAAAGACTCCGCTTCAGTGACATCACAAAGGCATAAAAGAATGTAAACATTTACCCACAAATGCACATAGATAGGCGGATCGTGGTTTGCAGTTAAGAATTGTGTAACGAGCTTAGTGAAAGGAATTGCGGCAGATCGCGGGAACGCAATTTGGGAAGCAAGTTTAAAAAAATAGATAACAAGACGGATAAGAACACGGGCTGATGAAAAAGCCACTGACATGTAATGTTTCAAATTTTATTTTGTGGGGTTTTGAAACTTTTTTTGCGAGGAGCTAATCACCCAAGACCCCCCTGTGGCGACGGGACTGCATTGGATATCATGCAAATGACGGTTTTATTTGTGAATCATATTCCCATCGTCTTTATTCTATGTGAGCGTGAATGGGGGTATGTGCAGTGGGGAACGGGGTATGTGCAGTGGGGAACCATTCTTCAAACTCGTTTGTGCGCAGGCTTCGGATGGCGAGGAGGTTTTTGATGAAAAGTCGTCAGTGACATCTGCTCCTCGTTCATCTGCAACTCCAGGTAAAGCCCCGTAATCATTTTAGAACCCTCGCCATCAGTGACTGAAGTACAAGAAATTCTGCTGAGTATAAAATGGCTCGTTTTTCATTCATTGCTAAAACATTCCTTTAATACTGCAAAATATGAGCAAATTCTTCCAAAAAACAATTTGGTTTCGGCAAAATACGGACGTTTAAGTAAGTTTTTGAACAAATAGGACGTATTCTATGTCAGTTTACTGGCAGTGCAAAGACAAACCAGAACGCCGAAAAAGCGACGTGGCCGCTGTGCTGGCCTGTTCAGTGACCAGCAATCTTTTGTATTGGCAGTAAGTCCATCATCAGCTGAATTACGGAGAGCGAACAAACTTAGTTGGTAATGATTCATTGGTGGTACAAAAAACACATTTAATCGTGAGTTTTGAACGCGCTTTTACGAAGTGGGACATAAAAGGTCTTAGAAAAAAACAGCAAAGAAATTAAAGTCTGTGGTTCTTCTTGATCAAATTTTGAGCGAGTTTTTTGTTTGGTTTCGGTTGAGCTGCTTATTTTTCTATCTATACTTTTTTTCATCAAAATTTATCGAATTTTTCCGGTGGACTTGACACAGCAATAACATCTACTGGCAGGCAGTTTATGACCTGGTGTTGAGATTGCGCCAGCATAACCTCCCTTCAGTAACGCTGTCAAGCTTTGTTTGTATACCTCGTATGATTTACGAACTTGTACCAGATGAATATTTTGTTTGAATTTGTATTCCAGCGCAACCCCCAATAATAAAAAAGTGCACCATTTACGTTCAGCTGAAGCAGCTTAAGTAAGTTTGCAATTGCAAAAGCGTTTACTGGACTAAGCATAGACAACATTTTTTTATGAAAATTTGCCCACACGCTCAAAGTTGTGATCAAACGTTTGAATTAAATCGCAGATTGCCGAGATAGTTGCGACACAACAGATAAAGACTCAATAATCACCTACTTTCCTTCCAGTACCTTCGCACGTACGCTTGTTGGCACTAGTTTGTTTTCAAGTCGTGACTGAACATGAATTTCATGCGGGGGGTGTGATGTGAATGTAAGCATGATAGAACAAATTTGTCGTGTTAAATGATGAGGCAGAGCTTCGCTGAGTAGTTGTCTGCCAAGGTTTGAACATAGACCCATGCAACATGTGCGATGTGACCTGTTTTCTTGTAAAAAAGTTCAACTGAAAGTTCACCCTCCAGGAAAAAGATTTGATTCGGGACTGGGTTCCGATTCTGGACTTTTGTCACCATCGCCGTTGGTAGGAGGCAACAGAACCCCTACCCCTCAAGCCCCCAATTCTGCCCGCCTACTGAGCAAGCGATCCACGAGGCATTGGAAGGGAAGCCGAACAGCTCGACCCAGCCGACCTCATACTTCATTTAGTCGCCAGCCAACCTTTCTCAGGTAGAATAACTTGTAAATACTCTGTCTTCAAAATAAATAAAAGCATTTTTTCTCCTTCATTAATCTGAAACGTTTCAGCAAATAACTTCCTTATCCACTTTATGTTGACAATGTCAGTGCGCCGTTATGGATTGCGATCGTACTTTGTCGGAAAGTCTACTACGAAGAGAAGAAAGCTTTCGATCCAATTTTTTGTTTTAATCTATCTTGATGTACATTTTGGAATCACTCTCTTTGAAATCGTGCATTAAAATAATGATTGATAGAAGCATCTTTGTGAACAATTTAAACCATTTATTTTGAGCTATGTGATTTGATAAAGCACAAAGTGTCAGGCGTCACTTCATTTCGCGAAGTGAGCGTTAGTATTTGCATCTTGCGCCTCGCTTTGCCGTAGTCTCAAAACACAGTCTCAATTAATTTGTTTTCTTCTGAGCTAGTTTTGAAGGAACTTACAGTAGCTATTGTGGGAAATATTATAAAATTATGATGTTAGGAGCATATTTCACTTCTGGCTAAAGCATTCAACAAACATTTGCTTTGCAGCATTCAATCTGGGAAGGTTTTCGAGTATGGGCTTTCCCCGCGGATGAAGACCAATGCTTGGGAAAAAAGGAAACCTTCGATACTGCAGTTTGATTACATGACTCAATCTTACTTTGACAACATGTTCATGGACACTCTGGTCTATCACTGAACGTGGATAACCGTGTATACGATCAAATGCTTGGCATTATTTGTACTTGGGTGAAGATTTCTGATGTATTATATAAGTAAACTCTCCTGTATGGAACGTGCACCAACGAATTCATGGCTATGATTTTTATCATAAACATTTTCAGGCTTTTTATTCAAACAACAGAAACACCAACAAAACAAAATCGAAATAATGGTATTCATGGACCGAAGCAACAGACTTGCAGTTTTCAAAAGGACACAGCTGAATAGTTTTGAAGAAATGCTAAATTTTGCTGATTTGTCCTATTTATTAGCTCGAAAAGAGAGGTCATTGTAAAAACTGTTGTCACTTTAATTGTAATAAAATTCTTATTATCGTTGATATTCTGCAACGATCTATTTTTTGGAGAAGATCTAGACACATAATCCAATACTTAATATGTTCTAACAATGATAAGGCAGCGTCAGTGACTCATCACAATTGTCATATCTATGTATGTCACATCACGGACAGATCTTGACATTTTTGGAAAATATGATGAAAAGAAAAGAGATTCTAGTCTGACTTAGAGTATATCTTTTAACACAGCCGTTATCACAAAATCGATAGCACAACAAAATAAAACCAGCCTCGACTTTGTTTACAGCCGCTGAGAGTTTGTTTCTTGACCCACTTTCCAGAACTTTTAGTGTGTATTTGTTTTGATGTTTACAGTTAATTTAGCGGCGTTTTGGTGAAAGAGCGACTGCGTTTGACGAAGTAATGTAATAAGAAAGTGTGGCTGTGAAAACCTACTGGTGGCAATCAGCCATAGAACGTTACACAAATCTGCAAATTACTGATAAAACGATTTAATATTTATGCTTAAAACTAACTGTATTTAGTTTTTCATTAGAAGAAGCGTATCATTTTTCAATTTCATAAAATTCTTGAATCCATCAAATACTCTAGTTTGAGAATCCGTTACACAAGATTTGCTAAGTCAGATCAATGACAAACTCTCGGCAAGGACATGTTGTGGAAGCCGAACAAAAAAGGGAAGCTGCGTGTAAGCAACTATATTCTGATGTGTAGCTGTCCACTAATATCACTGTTAGCCAGACTTGTAACCAAAAACTGTCAAACGTAACAAAACACCGCAGTAAGTCTTTCTCAAAAGGGATGGCTGCAAGGATGCCCTCGAAGTTATGGCTGTTTTCACCAAAACTGGACGAAAGTGCTTAAAGACATTTCCAGAGCTGTTTGACATCTTAAAACCGTTGCAATGGAAGAGAAGTTGAAATTGTTCCCTTAATGCTTATTTCTCCATATGTCCCGCAATGGTGTTCGCAGTGTATATGACAGCATCAGCCAGTTGCAGCTGACGATTTTGCCAACTATTTGCTTTAATCTACTTTCATTTTGCACACGTGCTTTTCATTTTTTATCTTTTTTCTAGTAGTAGCATTGATTTGTCAACATTGCTTTCGACTATAAGCGTTGCTCGGCCTTTAACAAGTGCCATTCTGATTCAGTTGTGATGCACTTTATTGATAAATAAACTCGAGCGTTTCTTGCGGGTGTTTGTTATGGAGCTGCGGTTTTGTCGTTAATCGTAGGCAGGAAATTATCAGCAATGCTTAAAACAAAGAAAATTTTACGCCTGTGCAACGCGGGATGTAAGAGCCATTTATTGACCAAGTCCTAGGACTACAGATAAAATGTCAGGCCGCAGAAGCCAAGATTGGTTGTACGAACATTACATATGATCTTATGCAAAAAGTTAAACTCATGCATTTGTGTATTCATTTTTTATGATTACTTCTGCGTTTACTTTTAATATTCACTATCTGGTAAAGGATCGTGTTCGGGCTCCGGCAGAGCAGCTCGTTCGAAAAGTTCGTTACAGTCCCCCCATCAGATATCCGCAAGGGGAGGTCGCACATTGCACCCGCCACGCATCTGGGGAGGTCGATAAGATTGGCAAACTGGGGCGATCATCCCTATACACAAAACGAGAGACTGAAGGGGAATGCATAACGACGGAGGCATTTCTCTCTTCAGCCTCCATGGAAAAGCGTATATGCCAATTGCCAAGTGCTTTAAAAAAAGACGCCGGGAAATTATAATTGGACCATTGCTGAAGGATACGAGTGCGGAGTCATCTTTGGCTTACCTGGAGTATGCTAAAGATGTCTACGCATATTTCGTCGACCTCGAGAATAAAGCATGCAATAATGAATTAATTAACCCCTAATGAATCCCTAGGGGAGTACTTAATTATTTGTGTGTTTTGGCCATAACGTGCCAACCAACAAACCCTAGAAGGCCAATCAAGGGCTCCAAAGATCTCTCTAGGTCTATCGGCTGTCGAGGTATGGCTGGAAAAGTCCGAGCCGATATAACGGCTTCTGCGGTCCTTTCAAAAGGTTTCATACCAAATCGGATTTCATTCGTACAATTATGAGAATAGCAAAGATTCGTGGCCAAGATTGGCACCTTTCGTCCTGCACAATTCACGTGGATGGCTGAAAACGCTTTCCGACGGAACCAATGTCGCTGGCATGCCTTTGAGGTCTCGAGCAATAGCCTCGAGCAGGTGAGAGAAAAGACGTTCCTTTTTCCAGTACCCAGGAAAAAAATCAACATAACAGTCCATGCTCCCGCGTTCTCTCTTCTGCCAGACTACATTAACAATGCCTACTGCGTGATGCAATTGTAGTATGCCTCTTTGATCTCCGCGTGGTTCACTGCGCAAGCAAGCGGAGATGGACGCCGTAGACCACTCGTGACACTCCGGAGGGAATACAAAAGTCGAGTGTAAACTGAATTAAAGGGCAAAAAGTTAATCCCACCTTATTTTGCATTCAGCGATCAGTGGTTCTATGTTGGAAAAACGATCAAACATTTGAACACGTGCAGAGCCGGAGGAAGGGCCCCCCG
>Ga0210059_1006971_pt1 | contig 18047 bp, 16 predicted proteins | sample Ectturendosymbi2_FD_188042 | JGI IMG/M metagenome (GOLD analysis project Ga0210059, IMG submission 188042) | Ecteinascidia turbinata endosymbiont from Florida, USA - Sample 2 (SPAdes) (version 2) | ecosystem: Host-associated > Tunicates > Ascidians > Unclassified | place: Key West, Florida... | reverse complement strand
TTCCGGTTCGTTGAGGATTATGTTCGCTTCAAATATATTCAGCAGCTTGCACGCCTCGCGGTCGGATATACAGCTTTGTCTGAACGCACTCTGAAGTAGTATTGATCGTGAGAAGCTTCAAAACGTTGCTCAAAAACATGCATCATCGCTTGCTTAACATGCCTCGCGCACGTGCTGAATATTCTTGATGTAGCAGGTTGTGGTTCAGTTTGCTGGGGACTGGCTAACATTGGTGCTGACTTTGTCGCGGCAATGAAAATATGTGATATACGCAGATTTCTGTAACAAGCAAATACAATTCTGTTTGTCTTCAGCATTTTTTCACACCTTCACTGCACTTACCAAGAGTTTTGACTTTGCGCAGACATGCTGATGGAGAGTTACGACAATCACCCCCCACTGATGTTACCAGTAACGGGTACTCGAGTTCAGTTCGATAACCTACCCACTAGTGAAAGATTCCTGGATCTGTTCAACCGGGTCAAAAACATCGGCAACTCACCGCAGCCGTACCTCAAAGAGACTGTCATCGCTCCGTCATCTGTCGATGACGTGCTCGTTGGAGTTCGTCAGCAACCCGAAGGCAGGGAGAAAACAATCAGTGACGTCACTTCTTATGACGGCACGACCAGCAGTCCGGAAGCTTTGTCGTCGAAAGCGATCAACTCCGCGACTCCAGCGCGCAGTAACCATAGTAACCATCACCTCAACGACACGGCCTCGGTGGGAGGGGTCGGCCGCATTGTGTCGTCGTCGTCTTGCTCCTCGTCGTCATCAGAACCAGAAGGTTACAGCCGTCTCAAAAAGCGGCAGTCGCAGCGTGGCAGCGTGGAGAAGGTCAGTCCGTCGCAAGCGATTAACGCTTTGATCAAATCCGACCCGAAGGCTGATTCGGTCGAGGAGCGCGGTAAGGATTGCGACGATCTACTTCTGCTTCCCGTTTCAGAAACTCATTCAGTGCCGAGCCAAGTCGGTCGCAACAAACATGAAGGTGAGCGAGAACCGCGTGAACCAAGCTTTTTTCCCAGAAAAAAAAACAAATGTGACATTTGATTAACCGATATAAATTGACGAGCGAAACAACTGCCGCCTTTTAACTTTTATTCTTGTTTTTCCATAAATTGTGTGTGTTTACAAAGCGAAAGTCTGCAATTTTTCAACAGTTCTCATTTCGTTCTCACAAGGCCATTCTTCGCCTGGCGGAACACCAAGAAACTTAATCTTGCCGCAAGATGGCGCACAAGGTATGCCGAAAGAAGTTTTCATCGTCGACATCAAGAAGGGTCGAAACGGGTTGGGTGTGGGTCTGGTTGACGGCGCTTCCACCTCGCTTGGCGTCCCTGGTGTGTTCGTGCGCTCCCTAGTGCCAGATATGAAAGGCCTGAAGGTAGACACGAACTTAATTTCGTTGACGGCGTATCACTCGGTGTATTGAGGTTGCGCGTTTCCACCTGGCTTTCGTTTCGCAGCACGGACACTCGAAGCACCACGACGTTATTCGATGCTGGCTTCAGGAAGGTCGTCTGCAGCTCGGTGACCGAATATTGGCTGCGAATGGCGTCAGCTTACTCAATATGAACTATCACGAGTAAGTCAGACACGGGATTTCTGCCTGTTCTTGGCGTATAATTTCTAGCTGTGAAAAAAATGTTGCAATGGTTGTCTCTGTAGCCACATGATTATGTGCCCTTTCTGCTTTTTTTTCTTTTTTTCAACAATTTTGATATTTCAGTTTCGATAGGCGTTGCAAGACCTGTCGAAGTTAGCCTGTTTTACTTCTCTAGTATGTTCAGCAGCGGTGGAAGTTGTTCAGTTAACCTTTTTATATGTTTGCAAATTTGCCAGTCGGAACCGCTTCGCCCTGCTCCTAAACAGACATTAATTGCACAGCAGTAAAAACTGCAGAAAACTTGCGTTTGATGGAAAACCTGAATCCGCCCGAATTTGCAATAAACGTCAGTGCACTCTTTAACAAACACGGTTTTCCATCACTTCTCGCGCTGTCCGCAGAGCAACAAAGACTGTTCGCCAAGCCGGAGATTACGTTCGTCTGCTCGTGGGCAGGTGTGGCCCGGATGTAGCCGTGAAGATCACGTCGTCCAGTTGCTGAAGACGCGAAATGCCTGGACCCGGATGTTGGTGACGTGAGCCCGACTACAGCCACCCGCGTAAGATGCAGAGGAAGTGCCGCGGTTATTTGCTGCTGTTTTGTCGTTCGGCACAACGTTTCTTCACCGGGGAGACGGCCGTTGGTCGAAAAGTGAACAAGCCCTGCTGGCTTCAGCCGCCCGCGCTTGTGCGAAAGGATAGCTTTGATTTCGTTATGGCCCTGTCTGCGGTCAGAAAACGGATGCGTCGATAGGAATTTGAGACTTCAAATTCACGTCCTTCCTCTAGGCCTGATTCCGCGGTGCTCGCAGTCCCACCTGTGCCGATCATATGTAACAAACCATTGCGCTTTCGTTTCACATTGGTGATAAAATGTGTCTGCCCAGTCTTCCCATCGATCTGTCTCTGTTCAGGCAAACATGGGAGGTCTCAGCGGTGTATAGAAGTTGATCGCAGTTTTTCAAAACGTGCCTTAAATTTTCTCCTTCAACTTTGATTTCCCGATTCTGTGGTGTTTGCAGCGAATCACGTGGAAACGCTGTTTTGAACGTTTTGTTAAATGTTTCAGCTTCAGCGGCGTTTGATTATAAAATCCGTTTACGCAGCACACACTCTGTCATAGATATTATTTTTTATCGCGTCGTGAACTGCTGCACCTTATTTCGAGTACTGGGCTCTAAATTTTAGGGCGGCGAACAAATTGTTTTATTTTTTTCACTCGTTCTCGGTGGTGACCAAAAGCTGATAAAGAAAGGGAAATACTTTTTTTTTAAACGATTAATACCTCAAAGCATTCATAACTGTCAGAAAAATTATCTAGTTTGTGTTGTACGTGAAAGCTTGCTGAACTGAGATCAGTAATCCGTAAAGTTCGAACACAAGGCATGGCGACCCAGTTGTAGCGTACAGGCCAATGGGATTGTAGACAGAGTGAAATTTCCATTGTTTTTTTCACGTTTTTCATTTCATTTTTACACTTTCGTCGCAAATCTCGTTCATTTCGCGCCGCGATCGGTTTTTCATTTGTTTTTGTCTGTTTTTTTTATGCATGTTCGTACTTCGCAACAGTGCAATGGTTTTGTTACACCCCCCACACTGTTTACCGCGTCATCGTTGCTTGTTACGTCAGCGAGCTCGTCTGGCGTGCTCCACGTGTCCCGTTCTCTCGGCAACCACAGTGTTTCCCTCTACTAGTGCCTTCACTACTGCGTTTTTTCACTGATCAAAGGAAAAACGAAGAAATCCACAAAAACATATTTCTTTCACACTTGACGCGCAATTGTTCTTAACACTGCTCTGTTCCCGGAGAGTGTTGAGGGGTCATTTTGTCGTATCAGTTTATTTCGATTCCAAAATCGAATACATTCAGGCATCTATCCGCGAGAATCGTTTCCTTGTCAGCGGTCCGGAGTCAGTTGCTGCTCCGTGTCTTCCGATGAAGTTATACTCGCTGTAGCGATCTCCGGTCAGTTTTCGTAACAAATACGTCATCATCGTGGCGAGTACCACTCGTGACAAAGTGTCCAAAGACATTGCGAACTTAAAATGAGTTGCAGATTGATAAGTTCGTCACGAACTGCAGGTTTAATTTTATATCTAGCACAGGCTTGCTGGACATTGGGCTTTCTCACGAGACTGTCCAACCGATCCACTTCTGCCGGGAGTTCCTTCCGTGACAGGTTTTTGGAATGTGCTTGAAGGCTAGGCGGCAACTTACTGGCAGCTGCTATAATTGCAGCAAACGCTTTTTGCCAAACCAAGCGCAAAGCTATTGTCCATTATTTTAGCGCGGCGCGGAAAATTGGCCGAACTTGTTTGCGGCGAGATTCAGGACGACTTGAAACACACAATTAAGATTTAATTACCGTTTCGTTGAAGCTCTGTGGTTTGCGAAATGGCTGAAGACTGAAGGTCCTTCGTTGTTTGGCAGATGACTTACTGCAAACTGTTAAGAAAATGACAGAAAAGCATTTTAATTCGATTGCGCCACGCAGAATACGTCATCAATTTGAAGAACGCAGAGGACCAGATATCTTTCCTGATCTGACCTTGAAAACAGAGTTTTTTTCATTAGTTTACGTAACAAACAGCTTAGGCGTAGGTATTGATTTTGGGAAAGGACAAGCTAACGTAGTTTCGATCATCTGCAAAAAACACCCACGCCGCTTTTTGTATCCAGGGATTTGGTTTAGACGCGGTGGGCTCTCATTGGTTGCTCGGTAGCCCCGCCCACCAGAGACAGCACGAAGCGAAACAACGGAACATTGTTCGGGGAGGACTGCATCAAAACATTGTCGTTGGGAATGCGATAATAATTTCAATATGTTTGGTTAATGTTAATGTATGAAGGCAGTTCTGTCTTCCTTGGCTATGTAGAAAGGTTTATAAATAAGTCAAACGTGCTTTGTGTACTGCTTGTGGTGCGTCATTGTGAGGATTGCCAAACGTAGTTGATGAAATTTTCATCAAAACATAAGTGAACATTGTTAAAGTCTACAATAGCTCAGTTGAACATGTATCAGATTTGTGAGAGAGGTCAAACATTTTAACAAAAGACAAATGTAGTTCCGGGAAGAAGGTGGTGTAGCATGCTACAATTAACACTCAATATATCATTTATCTCAATGCTTTTGTCAGAGCGGCGTTTAATGTACAAGGTTTTGGGCGATTTCGATTTATCAATCAGAGCCAAACTCTGAAGTTTCTGTTGTTGCAAGCGATTGGCATGTATGATGCTAGCGGCAAATTCCGAGATGTACTTTGACGTAAAGCCTGTTTAGCATGGATGAAGATAAAGCAGTGTGTATAAGCCTCAAAAATAATTATTGGTTTGGTGCTTTCCATTGTGAACAGAAATAGTTATGTCTATCACATTCGTGAAGAACGCAGTTTATAGTTAAAAACTGCCATCATTTTAATAAACGCCATGAAATTAAAAAATGCCAGTGTTTTTTTCACATTAATACAACAGGTAGTGCATAGGGTCAAAACAATGAATTCTTAATGAACTCAGTGGCGTCACATTAACAGTATCGGCATCACGTTAACGCCTGCTGTGCCCACCGCTACCAAAACCTAAGGTCAACCTTTAGACATGACTTCACGCAAAATCAGGGCCGGCCATACCCCGATGCAGCTGCACTTGGCTCCACGCCATGGTGTTTGGGTAGGTTGTTCGTTTTTGCCTGATACTCCTCGGGGAACGGTGTACTCGTCTGGAAAAAAATCGGATATTTTGCTTTTGTTGCAAGCTTTATTCCGATGTTAATGCCGTGCTATCCATTGATGGGTTTTCTGTCTTGTCTGATGCTAGTGTGCGCCAGTGGCGAACGCAGAAAATTTTCATGGGGGGTTTTCATTCAGTGGCATATGGTGGCCATTTGTGTTTGGTGTGGGCTGTTTGTGACGTCACAACTTGACGTCATCTTCATGTTTTCAAGCGAAGTTTGTTGACATAACGGGCATTATTTTCTACACACACTCCCCTTATTTTTGTAAAAATCAAGCCCTAAACACTCGCCTTATAATAAAGTTTTTGTAAAATATCAAGCTCAAGGGGGGGTTTTAACCCCAACCCCCCTTGCGTACGCCCTTGGTGTGCGCTTAGCTGAGCATAAAACGTCCTGTTGTCACTTACAGGCAAGTGTTCAATGGTTTGGGGCTGAGCAAAGACTAACGAAGGGTTGCTCGTTGCACTCAATTCATCATCAGCAGCGAATCATTGATGAAAAGTCGCGATGGCAAAATGTTTTTCACCGTCTCCTTGCTATTGACATAGCTCGGGCACACATGAGTTACGCCCACAACCGTCCAAAAAAGAAACTGTTGTGTTAGCATGTGCATACAGGTCAACTCCAATAATTTGATGTCTTTCCTGCTATTCATATCAACACCTGCTCAGAGGGGCCCTGCACCTAGGTCTTGCACTGGGTCACGCTATCGTAAGTTTGATCATGACTTATCAGAAAAAGCAGAGACAGAGGCAGCGCTTTATGAAATAAAAACTTGCCTAATTATACAGTCAAAACCTTTGATATTGTTCCTTCTGATAATTTCAAAAATTATAAGATAAGCGCCAATATGTAAATTGCACCGCATCAAAATATAGAGTAAAACCGTTCCCTAACGATATTGACCCCTGACCACACCAATGTCTACAGGTATCAGAGAACAGAGATGTACAATCAAATGCTTGTGAATCTTCTGTCATCTTCATGTTAGGGAAAATAGCAATTGTTGTTTGACTTTGACGGACAATCGAATGATTTTCTGCTGCTGAATGGACATTGAATTTTGTGAACTTCAACTGCACTGTCTTGCTTCGATTTGTGTAAAATGTTCTTTAAAGAACTATTTTTGTGACAATTGTTCAGCAAATTAAATTCCAAACTAAGCTGTGCACCTGTGCGAAATAAAACTTGAAAAATGATTTTTGGTTGGTTAAAAAAACTTACTGATCAACATGGTACAAGCAAAGGTGGTGAAAAGGTAAAAGCGCAGTGCGTTTTTACTTACGGTCAAAAGATACGTCAAAACATTAAACAAATCACGATCTTGACTCAACACCAGTAAATCAACTAGACACGAAGCTTATAAGAAACACCTGGATTTAAAGCAGTAGCTGTTGTGATGGCAAAAAACATGCAAAAGCACATTCAAGTACAATTGCTCTTCGCACAATCGTATCCTGGAAATCTGCATCAATGAGAGGAGGGCAGAGTGGTCAAGAATGGAATTTTTGCTCCATTTCAGCCAGAAATTCTGACTCTGATTTGAAAGAAAAACCTAAAACCAAGCAAAGGATCTTTACACGTTTTTGTTGGAAGCATCAGGCTACAAAGATTTTGTTCTATCACTTTCGAGCAATAACACATCTAATTATCAGGTAGATAACATTTGGAAAACGCAAAACACAAATCTGGAAGATAAAGCAGTGGTAAAAGTTTGAAGCATACTGACAATTACAAAAAGATGTTTTGATGCGCTGCAGCGCGAGATGGACTTCGCGCATGCGCGGGAGCGGGATGCTATCGCTTGGGTATTTGTCCACATGCAGGGGTGCTCCGACATGGCGACATCCTCCCCTAAAAACAAGGTTTTTCGGTGAAGTAGCCGCAAAGAAAGTTTGCTTACTCGTTTACGGACATTATACCGGAAAAATCTTTTGGAAAGGCAACGCTTTCTAGCATGCTGTTATGTAAAAATCCTATCTAAATGCTCTTATCTAAATAATCAAGAATTTCAAAATTTTACAAAAGTTTTTTTGAACACTTCACAAATTTTCAAAGACATTCTTGCTTGTGGGATGTTTACGCCCCTAGCCAACATGGCAGCAAGAGGAGGAGTTCTGGGTCGTTTAATGGTGCAACCGTGTTCGCACATTTCAACATTATTTGTTGTTGCGGCGATTAGTTTTTTGTTTCGTGTTTAGCTGCTGTTAAGTGCCTGATGAGCTTCTTGTCGTGCCAAACGATAGTCGGACAAAAGCTTCGTTCTATCTATCACATATTCGTAGGAGTCTCTGCTATTAAGCGTCGTGCACTTTAACACAGCAGCTTTCTCAGAACGATTCCAGCGAAAATATTTATCGCGACACTAAGCAAAGGCCGCAAAACGGTCTTAGAAAATGTTCGCTTTTCTCGTGACCTACTCTTTCTTTTAATAACTTAAAGGGTAACGCAAATAGTCGCGTGCACAAACAATGGTATTTATGCGCAATTGTCGTGAAATTCAAGTACGCAATTACGTGTCGTTGTAAGCAATTCTACATTTCGGAAAAAAACGTTTTTGGTGGCCTTGGTTCCGCGCTGTTTTTTTTAAAGGAAAGCCGACTCAAGTTCATCCTTAGTAAAACAATAAGCGCAAAGAATGCGTTTAAAGAGCTGCAGCCTTCGTAGTTGCCTTGATATCAAACGATTCTTTGCCCCAGGCGTTTTACTATATAGACCTCACAGAGGATTACAGCCCTCGCCTGTCCAAGCCCTTTTTCCGTAAGATTTACCGCCCTGGATTTGAGTGAACGACTGAGCACATTGTTCGACACAGCTGCCGTTGTTGCTGACTCTGCTAGCGCCCTCAATCGATTATAGCTCTCATTTACAGCAATGTCGAAAGTGTTAAATTTCTGCGTAAAGATGGCAATGGCCTGATAGGCGAAAGAATTTTCAATGTTAACGAGTAGTTTCATTTATTTCTAAAAAGAGTCTACCTTCACGATTTTTCATTTTCAGTTTTGTGCTGCCATCGAAGTAACAGTACACCAAGTTGTGTGGAAAATGGCACGCGACGCAAGCCGCACGCCATGTTGCCCAACCTAGTGGGAGGTAGCATTGATGGTAAGTGGAAGAACAGTGCACACGAAGGCCGATGAAAGGCGGGTTGGATTTTCAAGGTGTGGTGGTTTTAGAAACAGCATTTATAACCTGCGAACACATTCGTGACCAGCTGTTAGCAATTAGCATGACTGATATTCGCTAGTCCTGAACGCAGTTCCAGCTCAGCCGTGTTGGTTAGAAGATGATGAAAAACGATGTTTAGAGTTATGATGTTTGACAAGTCGGATGCTGGAAATGCAGTGTAGTCTGCGCCAATGTGCTTAAACTGCACATGTTACTGTTTTTCACGAAAATGAAGCAACATCTTTGCAAGATTCGTTTTCTGCGGAGAATTTTGTTTGCTTGACAGAATGAGCAGCAAGAAATACGTTATTATATAAAAAAACTTCTATTTTTGTACGAACTTTCAAGGAAGGCAGAAAATCATGAAACCCTGATGTTTCAGTCAAATTTTTACGCTATTAAGATTGCATTTACAGGAAAAAAACTTTTTGCATCAACCAGGTGGTGATATAAAGTAGCTGGAGCAGACTGAGCAACATTTAAAACTTTTTTTTCGCTATGCACCTTTTTGAAACACAGGATCTAGTTTCTTCGAACAAAGTTTTAGCTGTGATTCTTTCCCGGGAGCAAGCTTAAAGCAGCTCCGTGAAAGCTCGACATGATGCAAATTGAATGACTCCGCGCTGGTGAGCATTTGCAAGCAAAAGAATCTGCTCATCAGTTTCGGGAAAGATATCTGAATTGGATCTGCCCTGAGCAATTGTGAGCAAGCTGTTAATTCATAGTAAGCAAATATTTTTTAAAATGGAGAAGCAGCAAAACGTCACAAAGCATGTGGCATGTAATATGGACACGCAGTTTACTACAATTTCAGGCATTGGGATGAAAACATGCAGCGGCAGTGTGTCGCAGTTTGCATACTGTAGCTCGATGGTCCCGGCTTGCCAAACGCAAGTTGTATCTTTGTTTTTCTTCCAAAATGAATAGACTACCGTAAATGTTAATGAAATTCTAGCTTTTTCACTGTATGAGCGCGATCTTAGGGTCGTAGGCCAGTGACGCCACCTTTCATTTAAGTTGTTGTCCATCGTTTCATGTACAGTGTTTTAATATAAATAAGTAGCAGTCATACCTCGAGCATCTAAAAATTTTTGAAAATTAGCCATAGGTTAGCAAAAATCGGGCAACACTACATTTTGAAAAACTGGATATAAGGTGGCTTTTCAGTCAATCGCGCATAACACTGCAATTACTTGGGCAAGCACGCAGGTGTAATGTTTGACACGAATAATCTGGCGACGGGCCTGTCGGGGTTATCGCTGTGTTTTGTATATTTTGTACACAACGTATTAGCGTTTATCTGCAGAAAAACGTAAGTGAAATTTCTCAAATTTGTTTTTTTTTGCACGTTTATGGTTCCTCATTTTAACGCCTTCTTCGTTGCGACTATGCTCCAAATCTTTCGTTGAAATCTGGGTTGACCTGGCAGAATTTGCAATCATTCAGATAAGCCATTGCTTCACCTGTTGCTTGTTTTTGTCAAAGTGCATCTAACTAAAGTTTTGATAAGAAATCTAAACTCCCGCGATGAGCCACCCATTAGATGTTATGCGAGACATGAGGCAAGTCGCCGGTCTATCGATCATTAGAGCGATTTTGAGTTGAACGAGGGGAGAACAGATTTTTATGTACAAAAGTCAGCTCTTAAGTCAGACCTTATTAACTTCAAGCACTTTCTTGCAAAATGATGGCTTGAACTGACATTCGAAGTTTTAATATCTATCAAGATCTGCCAGTGGCAACGACTCGCTTTGATTTACTGACAAGTTGCCATGGTCAGAAGTCAGTGCCGCAGTGTGCCTCACCTGCTTGGTGCAATAGCGTAGCGTTTATCTGATTTGTTAGGTCGGTGGTCGTTGCAAGTGTTGGAATAGGGTAGTTGAAAAATATTACGTAACCCTCATAAACCCGCACAGCCAAGCGCATCGTTATGCTATTGTGTGCTTGACCTAACAAGATTTATCTATTTTACCGACAAAAACGCAGTTCTAACAAACAGGATTAAACATTTTTGAAACATTTGTGTTGTTTTCAACGCTATTTTCTTATGTTTGATCGTTCCATGCTTTGCAAATTTTGAAAATAGCATTACATTTTTAGTAGCAACAACGTAAAAAACATTTAGCATAAACCCCAACCTTGTCTCTCTTTGAAACTATCAAAATTGTTAAGAATAATTAACTAGGCCAATGCGTTTTGCAAACGGAAGCATACTTGCTCAGTTTTCTATGAAATTCGTTTGTAGTTGACGCGTTAGACCAGGGGTAACCAACGCGGTGCCCGCGGGTACCAGGTCGCCCGCAAGGACCATGTAGGTCGCCCGCGGGCCTGTTCTAAAAATAACATTAGCATGATCAATGTCTTCACATTTACGAATTTTCAATACTAAAATAATTGAAGGTAAATTGAGCAATTTTTATTTCAGATGTGTGTATGAAACTAGTAGCCCTTCGCATTAATCGGTACACAAGAAGTAGCTCGCAGTTTCAAAAAGGTTGGTGACTCCTGTGTTAGACTGTAGGCCGGGAATACCAACTTTAAGCTTTCGTATACCTATTCAGTGCGCTAGATGATAAAATCATCACAATTTTCGACACATGAATTGCTTCCGATTTCGGCTGACGGTTCTGGGAGTCTCATGAATTTTTAAACTTGGCCAATAATTAAAATACCTCTACGTTTAGAACATGTGCGGAATGATCAACTTTACTAAACAAATCATTTTATTTGAATAAGAGCTGAAAATGCCTGCTCAGTAGGCGAATTATATACTCGTTAAACTTCACTGTGCCTGATTCATTGACGTGGAAGGATTCCTTTCCACACATGCTTTACTAAATCACTTATATCTTGGCCTTTGTCGGGTTTAGCAATTTTATACCTACCCGGACTTCGATCTTGCAAATTACTCGGATATAACTACTCGGACTTCGATCTTGAAAATTACTCGGATATAACCACTCGGTCATCGATCGTGAAAACATGGCTTTTTACGCCTGTTTTCGCCGACCAGCGCCTCTCGTGTGGAGCAGATCTACATAACCACCACTTGGTTTTGATTCACTTTTTGTCAAGACTGGAAAGTCAAACAGAATATAATGCAGATGCGTTATATCAGTTTGCTCTTTCTTAAAGTTTGCAGTATAGTTTAGATCTTCAACCGTGAATGTGGTTGAAGGACACATGCTGTGTTTGCAATGGCAGATTTTTGTCATAGTTCTTTTGATCTGTTTCGGATAAGCTATTGTTGGCGGCAGTGAGCACTCAGAAGGACATTAAAGAAATGCGGAAGTCTAAGATTAAAGGCAAAGTCTTGAAAGCAATGCCCTTGCTTATAAGATAAACTAAAAGCATCGTTGCTTTTTTAAAAAGAAACGTGGGATCCTATAAACCTGTTCTGCTATTTTCCTACTGTTTGACGAAAGAAAAATATTTTAAAAGTCCGAGTGACGGCCATAAAATCTGTAAAATTTCTTCGTTTTTCGCAAAGGTCAGTCTGGCATTTGCAGATTTTCAAATCTACTCAATTTCCACTCTGAAAGAAAATGAATTTTTTACACCGTGCATCTTAGTGTTTTTCAGATTTACGTCGAGTTTTATTTAATGGGCCTGACACAGAATGCGATTGCTAAAAGTTGTGGAGAACCGGTTGTTTATCAGCAAATAGAATGACATTTGCAGGAAAGAGATCTAGCCAAACAAGTTATATTTAAACGTAGCCTACAAAATCATCGCATGTTTTAACTAACATTTATTCAACGTTTACCTGTGCCTGTGCTACATGTTCACTCAAAATTGCGAAGGCCAGCATGAATGAAAATCTAATCTGTCTACACATAGAGGGAAGGACGAAGAGAAAGTGTATTTTACGAGTGCCTCTGCGGACAACAGGTCTTATGTTTTTAAGCTTTATTCCGGCTGTTCGTTGCCAAATTGCCTTGCAGCCAGAAATATACGACCGGGGTGATGTAAAAGTGAAAGACGTCTTCAGCGGGCCAATTCTAGCTAGACAAAGCTTGAAACATCTCCAGGTTTTAGCTGCAGTCGAAGGCCTATTTTCGTGTAACAAATTTGCCTTACCCTTACATACAGCGATTTCGGCGAGTGCTTACTTTCACAAACAATTTGTGTTGCGAAGTAATGGTAACACAATCAGCACCCTTGGATATTGTTTTAAAGATCTATTCCTGCTCGTGTTGTTATTAAGACGGATAGATGTTGTGAACAGATGAGAGTTATGAGTTATATTTTTCGAACATAGCAAAAGTTTTATAAAAGCTAATGTTTTATCAAAGTTTTATCAAAGCTAAATAATTTCTGGCTGTTTCTCAGTCCGAACAGCTTGGCTCTGGAAAAACATTGTCTGAGCGGCACATTTATTACAAATCTCTTCTGAAAAGAGTCTATAACCATGCAGGGTGCGCAAAATATTGAAAAGATTTTACTATTGCCTTAAAAATGATCAACGTTATTGATAAGAAACAAATGTACGACAGTGTAATTCCGGGAAAAGAAAATGCGTCTAAAGAGTGGGATTGTATTATCGATGTTTCTGACGAGTGGTAATGTCTATTTTGTGTTTGCTTATGTATATTCAATGTGTATATGCCTTAAAACGGCTATCTGGCTTTTTGTGGGACAAGGACTGGCTATTTTAGGTGAAGACAGGTTGGCAACACTGGTTTCATTTAGGGGGGGGGGCGGCTACCACACCACGTACAGGAAAGTGATGCTGGTGGAAGCAACTTTGTTTCACTGCATTTAAAACGCTATAACTTTTATGAGTTGCACACCATTGTCAACAGTTTCACTAACGTGCAAACCGTACGCTAGAAGAGAGGGTTTAACGTCCGCAAACATTTTATCCGATTGTACATAATGTTAAATACAAAACCGACAACATCACCAACTTAATTGATGATCGCACTGTCGGACGGTCACTCATCATTCCAAACATGATTGCAGGAGTTCCTTAGGGTTGCAGATTTCGTCATTGGTGTTGCCTAATCGTTAGTTCGCAAAAACTGAAAATATATGACATAATTACACCAACGGAAAACCTGTAATTCAAAATTGACATTTTGTATCTTACGCTTCCAGGTAGAAAAAGGAATTGGAAAGCGTAAGGTTTGCACACTCGTGATAATGCTAACGGTCGTGAACGGTCTCATGGCAAATGCTGGTGTAAAATAGAATTGAACTTGATGAAACAATAGATATCACGGTTTTAAAATTTCTTTTGTCGTCAACAAAAACAAGCAAACAAACAACTATAATAATATTTAATCTCAGCTACTTTTATTCACGCGAAAAAGTGACAGATACTGAGTTCAAGAGTTCAACTCAAGTTGCACAAAACCTATAATATTCTTCACAGCAGCGTCCACGATTTCTCACCGAAATGATACTGTGCATGCTATTCTTTTTCATGTTCCACACTGTTTAGATTGTATTTGGACAGTGGAAGATCTAGGCATGACATGAGTCACATGTGCAATTTTCATTCTGGAGGCAGCTGATATCAGTTGCCAATCGGATTAAAATCGTGACAAAGCAGCGCTTTCAAAGCGCTTGACGTAAAATAATACGGGAAATGAAGGATCCGTGCATCAAATTCATAGCTTAGCAGCCCGGTTCTGCGCTTGAACAGGCCAAACTGAACACTTGCAGATCAAACTAAAGTACAGCACAGGAAACATTTCAGTATGACGGTCACGCGGATTGATGCAGTCCTCAGTATAATGGGCAACCCAAAGGTTGGTGATATTGCAGAAACAACATGGAAATATGCAGAGGTAGAGGCAAGTACACAGTAAGCTGGTGTTAATTCTAAAGGCTGCTGAGCAATAATGTATACTCGTATGTTGCCTTTTCTTGCACAGTGCTTCCCATAGGTTTTTGTTTCCTTACACAAGTATGTAGTGGACATGTTGAATATTTTCTCCAATCTCTTTATCTAACAAATTCAACTGCGTACAACTATCTGTATTGCGTTCTCTGTAGGCTGTGCAAGTCATGTTAAGGCAAAAACTGATTTAAGAAGGAAAAATTTACAATTTTCGGAGAATAAAGGACTAAGGCCATATTTTGGTAACACTGCACAAAACATTTTTGCCTGATATTTTCTATCTGTTGTTTTTAGTGATCAAGCTAGCCAGCCCTAAATTATGTCCAGAAGGAGTGGAAAGTAAAGCAAAACGTTTGGGACTTCTTTTCTTGCCCGCATCGTTAAGAAATGTGAAAACATTTTCTCAAGTGTGTCGTTAAACCTAAGTAGTGAACCTGTATTAGATAAACAACGCAAGTGTTGTACTGGCTAATTTCAAATTCCTAAAAAGCTTAGGCATTTCTGTTTGTGTCTTAAGCACCAAGCTCAATGGTCACCAGCAGCATTGCCTGATGAAACGCATGAAACGATTTGCCTAAGGCACTAAACAGATTATACGGATTCATCTCTTGCTCTCCAGTGACTGTAAGGCATATTACGTGGCAGTTTTTCGTTGCGACGTTTTTAATCTGTCGATGCTGTGGTACAGTGGCCTACAACAAAAACGTTGATGAACACGAAATCTGACCAGTTATGGGTTTTGTTAACTTATAAAAACCTTGGAATATATGGATGAGTAAGGTATTTTGCGAGGATTTGTAGCATTGATCAATGCTCTTCAACATTTCATGCTGCGGTACCCTCATCGACATTTTCTCAAGAGCCTTGTATACCTCACCAATTCTATTGTTAAGCAAAAACGTTAAAATTTGTTAAGTACAGGAAAGTATAGTATGCCTTTCGTAAAAACAGCTTTTTTCTCAAAACATCCGAAAATACTCTATCGTATTGTTTGAAGGAGTCTCCCACAAAAAAGACCACACAAAAAGAAAACGAAACAACAAAGTTTGACAAAATCATAACTTTAGTGGTTTCTTCATTCCGCTATTTTCTTTGGCAATTCGTTCGTAATGTGAGGTTAGTTTTTTTCTCGAATGCCACTCGCATTATCAGTATCAAGTATTGTGTATATCTTTCCGGACTTGATTTCTGCAAGGCGAAAACCTTCTTCACAAAAATAGGTTGTACGCATTTGAGCTGAAACTGCAACAGACGTTTTCGCAAAGTTTTTATGCTTTATTTAAAACCCAATACTTTTTGAGTAATGTATACCTCGAAAAGTAAGTTTCTGATTTAAGTCATCGCGGAGCTCTAATAATTCTTCATCTTCTGTTGGCCCCTCACTAAATGGTGACAAAATCCCCACGTTTGATTACAGACGTTCGTCGTTTTCTTTAAGGAAAGTACGCTGATACTTACCACCAAGCACAGTAAGTGTAAGTGACCACAAAGGAGGGTAGTCATAGAATTTTCCATAGAAATGTCTTAAGCTCCCATTCATGCTCTTTAATATATTGATTTAAAAAAAGAGAATCGTTGAAGTTTCGCGATGAAGTATTCTTTTCCCACAATGGAGTTTTCATCTTCAACGCCCTGACCTTGCGATTTGGCTGGCCCTTTTTCTTGAAGACTCACGTTTACTTGGCTCAAACGCTCAGAAATCGACGCCATGTGCACTGGTTTTGCAATCCAGAATATGTCATGAAAGGTAGCAGCTTTCTGATCTGCTTGTTCGGTGTAAAAGAGCCAAACTGCTCTCGAAGTTAAAAAACGCGCGATAGAACTTTGCCTCGGGACAACCACAGCACTTCTGAATGCAGATGTTTCTTGTTTGGGAAAGGAATTTTGTGACGACGAATTTTCGAGGAGACTCTGTATTGTTTCAGCGGACAGGACAGCGATTTTATCCGATGCTGTACTATTATTACAAATTTATTTGCACAAAGACATCGCAACCTGGAAAACCTAAAGTAAATTGAAAATTGTGCAAGCAAAAGTATTTCTTATGAATACTCCAAAACTAGCCCATGAAAGCCTCACTTCCAAACACTAACATCTCGACTACAATGACAATCCACGAGGGTGCTTTCGCAGTGAATGCTACACATGGTGGCGAGTCAATGGCAGCATTGCGCGTGAAGCATTTGTTTGCACCCACCCATTAATTCCGAGCACGAGCCTGGATGGGCCGCAAGTACCGTTTTTTTCAAGTCTTTCCGTACGACCCGACAGGCCGGAATGGGACTATTTTGCGCCGTCCTTTTGGCGACGACTATGTGGCGCCGGCCATTTGGCGCTAAACTGTTTTGGCGCCGAGATGTTTTGGAACTTGCGCCTATCTGCTTCATTAACGTTAGATAATTATGTTTTGAAGATAATTATGTGTGGAGATCAAAGAGACGAGGCGATGGACGACGTTCGTCAGTTTTTCCAATAGGAGGTGGAATCAATACAGGCGAAAATCGCTGGTGAGGATAGAACCAGTAATCGTGCTGAAGTAGCACACAGAAAAGTTTATGCCGAATTGAAAAGTAAACATCTACTTATCTTGAAGTTCACTGATGGTGTTAGGAAAATCCAGAAAGGTCATGATGCTTACTACTGTATCAGCAGTTGATTGCTGGGAAAGCTCCAAATCAAAAACTCTTCGAATACAATTAAGGCTGACGAGAGTATTATAAACATCACTAAACATTTTTACTCATGGGCACCACTTGAATATTTGCAAGGTCTACGTTAGAATCATGACATACATTAACGTTTTATCCATGTTTTTATCCATATTCATTACACACACTTGTCAGTCTCAAAACTGGCGCCACCGCGTACCTGGTCCCGATTGAAAATCAGACCCAGTCAACTTGTTATGTTGCAATAACTCCCAACTTACTGTTCTTCTTTTGCAATGCTCATTTCGGCACTTATTTTTTTGTGATTTATGGTGGGGAAATAAAATTATGTGTGATTTGTAAGGGAGCAATAAGAACAAAACATTGGGAACCACTGGTCTAGAAAATTCAACGGTGTCTTCAAAATGTCACAAAATGTCAAAGCATAAAAACGTGTCAACAGTATAATAATGCGATTTAAGATCAGATGAGCAGATTGGCCAAGCCGGGGTCATGTAATTTCACATTTAAAAACAACAGTTTCGAAATTTTGGAAATCCATGAAGCTTCTGGAAAAGCATTACCAAAAATGATATCAGTCATCCCAAAATATCATATAAAATTACATTAGACAAATTTCACCTGCACCGGTACACCATTTGGCATTGGTATGCCCATATCAATGATCCGGTGAAGTATTGGTGTACGGTATACGTGGTTGAACAGCACTGGTATCGATCACACTTGGTTTTCCTAGATGTTTACGATCATGCTGTCACTTTACTTGGAAATCTGTGGCAACTTTCGTACTTACTGACGGTCGTCATCATCGTCGTGGAGCTAAGTCGATCTTTTTGCTCACAGCACTCAGCGATGCTAGACTTCAGCGTATGTATGGAGCAACCAGTTTATGGTTTCGTCATCAAAAACCGCCAGATCATACGCCCCATTAGGAGGCAGGTGTTTGGGGCATTCCAGGACAATGTGATCTGCGGTTTGTTCCTCGTCGCCACGCAGATCATTGGTGGAGTCAGAACCCATGTG
>Ga0210059_1006970_pt1 | contig 18047 bp, 6 predicted proteins | sample Ectturendosymbi2_FD_188042 | JGI IMG/M metagenome (GOLD analysis project Ga0210059, IMG submission 188042) | Ecteinascidia turbinata endosymbiont from Florida, USA - Sample 2 (SPAdes) (version 2) | ecosystem: Host-associated > Tunicates > Ascidians > Unclassified | place: Key West, Florida... | reverse complement strand
AATGTCCAGCTTTTACAAGCCAAAAGTTTAAAGCAACAGTCCGTAAGCCTTTCCTTTGCTTCTCAAAGTTTTTCAATTGGTGTCAACATTGGTGGAAAACTCCAATGGACGGGATTTGCCTCTCCACGTATCGGAATCAACAAAACAAGTTCTAGCTTTGCATCCAGCTGTTTGAGGAAATCTCCAACCTGGTCTTCCATCCCTTTGCAACGATTCAGGCTTGCACTTATCATTTAGCAATAATAGCAAAGCCACCGCAGTGACCATACATCAAGCGAATCAGTCGCAATAATTTCTTTGCACAAGGAAACTAGTTTCGTGTTCGACACATCTTCAGTCCTATGCGAAAGTTGACAATGAAACAAAGTTAGAAAATCTACGTACTGTGCTAAGAACAAAAGCTAAATAATAAAGCCAAAGAACGACTCCTTAACTCACTAGAGATAAAGGATGTGAGGATTAAACTTCCCTTATGCTGTCATTATTGAAATACGTGTTAAGAAATAAAAAGCTGCAATCATCGAATCAAGTAAGGCTGAACAGAGCACAGCAAGTAATAAAAAAAGTTTTTTCCTGACCTTCTTTACAACAAAATCACCTAGTAATTCAGTAAAATTTGTTTGCCTAATCTTGTCAGTTTAAATGCACCGAATGCTAAATGTGGAGTGTGGACAACCTCTCCTGGAACATTGTCATCCTTTGTTTCGGTTTTAATTCTTTTGAATCTTGAAAAAGGCCTTTGTCCTGAGCAGTTAGTGACCATCAAACTACGAAATAAGGCTCCGCGTGGATGGGTAGACCAAGAACCGCTAATGCAAAGCACCAGACCCAAACGCTGTTTTGTCATTTTCTTGCTGTTTACTTGCTGTCTGTCTCCTTGGGGTAGAATGCTGTGATTGGTATTTCGCAAAGTGACTTTTGCTTGTTATTTAAGCTCAAAAAAATCTTCTCTGATTTGCTTAGCATGGGAGCAGTACAAACTTGCGCAAGTACTCAACAGCAAGCTGATATCTGAATGATTTCAATAGAAACGCTAACAAAACAACCGTATTGCTCAAGCTCAGAAGAAGCAAACATGTGTTTATTGTAAGATGCTACTAGCCTTACCAGGGTAGAGAAAAACCTGTTTTTTTTTAAAAACCCCAACCCACCTGTTTTTTGGGTTCTTTTGAAAAAAAGCGTTTTTTTGGTTTTTTAAAAAGAAACAAGATTTTGTTCTTTTTTCAAAGATAACAAAAAACCCTATTCTGAATTGTTTTTATTCCATCATGCAATATCACTATTTTCAGAATTACACAATAATAACTTGCTATACCTATTATGGCATTCGAGATTGAGGGTAAAGAAATGTACCCCGTCTTTGATTTCGCAATGTGTTGTTGGTCAGTTCACTCATAAGTGGTAAGGCTTGGCAAGAATGCACACAGCAAACAGGGAAAAATCACTCCCACAAAAACTCTCCAGTTTCACGTAAAGTTTATGTGCATGCCCTGCTAGTTCAGCATCTATTGAGTGTATTTTTTCAATATATGAGTAGGTATGTTCCAAAATCTAAAACGTTTAGATGCAGAGAAGGCAGAAAAATTGGTTAAAATTTACCGATTGTGCAGAGCTGAAGAAGATAACCAGTAGAATTTACTCAAACTGTTCGATTTATTCTTCTCTTTTTTTCAAGTCCTTTAAATTTCGTTGCTGTTTGTTTTGTTTGATTGAAAAAAAATATAGATAACTGTACAAGTGTCCTGTTATGTTATTTTTTACTTCTTAGTAGCTTTTTCAAAGGAAAAGTAAAGAGTGGGTTTTTGGTGTTTTTTTTTAAGTGATGGGCTTTTTTAAAAAACCCCGGGTGGTTTTTTTTGGGTCGTTTATTTTACAACAACCCTGGGCCTTACACATATCTCTTGTCTGCAGTATAACATTTAAGCTTTGATCAGGAGCATATTAAACACGAATAACCACAAGTTCTTGCACTTGATTCACACGTAACAATCGGTACGATTCACCGAAAGCAGGACGCAGTCAAAGTGCTGTGAGTATGCCGACACCATAGTCGGCATGCGGCTTGACCAACGGTCAGATTGAGATTCGTGTAAACTCGTTAGAAGACCCTGGCGTTATCAACACCATTGAGATTCATGTAAACTCGTTAGAAGACCTTGGCGTTATCAAATAAAAGACATAAATTGTTGGCGAATATTTATCGAACTGATCATATACCGGCAATTGACTTTATGCATACCACAGTTTGCTGGAGGCCCCTTGGATCTCGAGGCGCTATGATTAAGCCTACACAGTCTATTGGTAAATCCGGCCCTGCTTACCTATGGTCATTGTTCATTAACTACGAAACAATTATGGCAGCAAAGAGTGTTTGTCAAAAAAGAGATATTTTGTCGGCATCCTTAGCCACAAAATCCTCTACGTTGACCACTACCAACACGCTTTCCAAAACCTGACAACCGATCTCAGCAATAACGTGCAAGTTGTCCACGACTTCAACAGACCGTGTTCAATTCTCACCACCTCAAACATGACACATTTTACCGCAAAAAGCAAAACGCTTCCGAGTTCTAAGAATTAGTCTCGGTTTATAATAGTCTCGGTTTATAGCTGGAAACATTCAAATATTTTTTGCAGAGACAATTAAAAGATAGCGGAAAATAATATCATAAAAGTTTAGGCTTCATCAACACAACTACAGGATAATTCACAATTTCTGATGCAAACATTGTCTGTATTTCTACTGCATAACATTCATTCGGGAACAAACCGCACAATCCATTTCAAGACAACGCCAGTCCGTGCCTATGTGGTGTACAAGAAAATGTAACGTGTATTCTCAGTGTGAGTTGCCAGTGGTTCTACTATGTGCCAGCCGGTAGCTAGTCATTTCTCGCGAAGCCGTGTGATCAATGAGTACCTTTCAGGTGTTTTGTTTCGTTTCGTTCATTAGGCTTGCACCACCTTTTCTTCAACTGCGTTTGCAAATTCCATATGATGATTATCCTTGTCTTTTCTGTCAACTCTTACCGAACAGGAGTGCTTTTTTCTTTTGAAATCTCCAGATGTGTGGAGATTTTCAGCTATTTACGGACATGCATGCTATTGTCGGCTCTTTAACGGAGAGGATGTTTTTTCTTTCAAAACCTCCACGCAGGGGCTCACGGAGCAGCTGTATCTCGCTAGCAAGCATGGCTAACCTCGTTACTAATTTCTCACCAATAACTCTTTGCACTTAACAGTAGCAGCCATAGACGTAGGGAGGCAAACAATCTGGGGTGTACAGAGTAAATCCCGAAAAACATGTTCATGGCCAAAATTGATTTTTCAAAATATTTTACAATTTAACTTCTCTAAGTAATAGAGAGGCACACCTACTACATTTTTCACCCCATTAATACCAGAAAAAAAGTTAAATTGACAATAGAAATTGTTTAAAGATTACGGTTTTGGCAAACTACGAAATTTCACAACCAAAGATTTGAATATGGGGCAACAACTGGTCACAATTCTGTATTGGTACCACTGGAAAAACATGTACTCAGCATATAAAAGCCACCATTCCTAAACGATTCGTTGATTCACAACATTCGAGGTTGAGGCAGTGACGTAACTGACGGGGGCAGACGGGCGAGACACACCCTGGCAAGCTAAATGTAAAAACTATGCCCCCTACTTAGCTGACAGTTTGATATTTAGTATTCTTTTGGTTATCAGAATATTGTTATTTTTTGCCTTTTTAGGGGTGTTTTCGTTTTTTAATTGGTATAGATAACCACATTCAGATTCACTATCATTTGCTAACTTTTTTTCTGAGTGTTGGTTAGTGGCCCCCTTATGGTTGCCAGTGGGCCCCCTTCAATTAAGTTTTTCCCCCCGGCGCAAACCTCTAGTTACGCCAATGGGTTCAGGGGATAAAAGTTATAGCAGTTGACGAAACCGATGAAACAAAAGGAATATGCAATGAACAAGGAAAGCTATCACATTGATATGAGTTTTTATTTGAAAGCAATGTAAATTGGTATGATGCAAAACCCACTTGTTTTGAAAATAGCCCGTACCTTATTCCCAAATTGAAAATTGTCGTTATATTTATAGCGATATTTAATAATACCATCAACTAAGAGGAACCAAACCAGTTGGTGAGCACTATTACAAATACTGTATTTTACTTAACCTTATATGTGTTTTGTTTTAATATCATGCACTGCCCAAGTTTCAATTGTTAATTTACAAAATCCATCCTGGTCCTCGCAGGCATCCAACCTGCTGAGCTTCGTCGCAATGGAGCCACACTGTCTCTAGCACGCCGTGCCATGGAGCTTGGACATCTGCTCCACTCAGCGCTCACCCGTCCATTCGGCGCCTCAAATCGATACACCCATTTGCACCCGCCGCACAACATCTTATCAGTTCATCTGACAACAGCAACATACGTGCAGCGCAGTGGGCGGATCATCAATGGAATGCGGAGTGGGCGGACGACCCCACAAGGCTCCGCATTTTCATCCCAGACACCGGCATCCACCCACCCCGGAATGACCCTCCCAAGAAGAGCTTGGGTCCGGCTTAACCGCCTCCGCGACGGTGTCGGACGTTTCCGCTCCTGCTTGTACAAATGGGGTATGACCTCTTCTGTGGCTTTTGAGTGTGACGCAGAAGAACAAACCGTCGACCATGTTGTCCTCCACTGTCAAATCCATCGACCTCCCCATGAACTGCATGACCTGACGGTTCTGGACGATGAGACAATCGAATGACTGCTCAACATCTGCCCCGAGATCTAATGCGGCCAAGCCGTGGTTTGAACAACTGGCCCAAAAGAAGAACCGACACTGGTAGCCTGGGTTCGAATAACGGCCGGGTCATACTGAAGACTTGAAAAATGGTACTTTCAGCTTGTCCAGCCTCGTACTCAGCGTCAATGGACATGTGTGAGGCAAAGCTTCCTGCGCAGCGTTGCATTCGGCCTGCCACCAATGCAGCATTCACTGCGAAAGCAGCTGCGTGGGCCACGGCGCAAGCAAATGGAGCTGGGCACCGCAGACCATTCGTGACACGCCAAAGGGAGTAAGAAGTGTGTATAATGCAACGTTCTTTCTTTCTTCAATAAAATTAATTGTGTATTTTTCAGATAAGCTGGCCTAAAAGAAAATGTAAACTAAAATAAATTTAGTGGATTAATTAACCCTTTTCCAAATATTGCCACTTCTTGCGAAACTTGGCAGTCCGCCAAAATTTTGATAACATTTGTCTAAACAAGCAATTTATGCTCTATAGATAAGCACTTGTGTTCTGCAACTGATTGCCTTTTAAAGCAGTTATCCTTAATTTTGCACCACTTTTGCCGAATTTCGGCCATTTTTGGAACTATCTTTTAACACAGAGTTTGTCACATACTCAACGTACTGTAGATCAGCTTAAGGTCCAGAAAGATTCAAACAAAAAGCATGTTGGTTAGCTATCTTTTGTTTTGATTTTGCCTGAATCACATTCTTAACCAACTTAAATTTTATGATACATAAGCTGTCTTAAAAATAGCTCTCAGTACAGTTTAGAAGTCAAATTCTGACACTTAGGCTCATATCTATGTGATCTCATATTACAATGTAAACGCGACCAAGTTTCCAAAATCAGCCAGGTTTTACCTCAGTTTTTGTGCTCTGAAATTGTTCCGATAATTGCATACTTTATCCATCGTTTGAATTACTCATATTATGTTTTCTACAGACTTTTTTGCATGAGCTTATGTGCTTACTAACTTACTGGAATCACCTCAAAAACTACATATAACCAAATTTGCAAAAACCAAATTTTCTGAAATCTCTTCGCGCTTGAGCCTATATGCAGGGGCGTGCAGGGGGTGACGCAAATGTGACGACGGTCCCGGGCATCCACAAAGTGAAACTACACAAATTACACAGAGAAATTAATAAGTGTAATTAATAAGGGAAAAGAGAAATTAGCAAGTGTGTAACTCAATTGTTCATATGTTCTAGGTGCATTGCTTTTCATCTGAATTGTTCATGTGTTCTAGGTTTAGCAATTTGTTTACAGTGCACACAGACATGACGAACAGCAATGCATCAAATTACCTAGTTGTATATGTTCAGGTATTATTTGTAATAGAAAAAATAGACAACTCTATCTCCTATCATGCCTCACAAGTGCTATCTTTTTTGGTGGGCCTATCTGATACATAAGTGCATGCATAAATGCAATATCTCATTCCTCAATGCACAAGCATTACTAAAATAATTTCGCTTAAAGACATATGCCTCCTCAGGTCCACAAAATAAAAGAAATTATCAAAATATGCTCTTTCAAATATTTTCAATTTAATTTTTCGAAACTTGTTTTGTTTGTCAACACTAGCTTTTACATATTTCAAATGCCTGTATTTCTCACATTCCTAAATACTGTACTAGACCAGACATGGAGATGGGGGCATACAATCAAACAATTTCCCTGGGCATCATCAGACCTTTGCACGCCCCTGGGCCTATGTCTGTACTCTGTATTGTCACAATAAGATCTAAGGCAGATTAGACATTGCCTGGATTTTAGGACTTACATGTGCGATTATATGAATTTATCACCTAAATATTAACATTGCTCAAGGGTGTGTTTTCTACACACTTTTGCCCAAAATCAAAACATTCGCTAAACTTGAAAGAATCACCTTATTCTGAGAAGCATAACCTTAAAAATTGTACAATGGTCCATTTCAGAAAAAATATATGAAACGTTGTTTTGATGCCAATTATTTCATATTTTAAATGATTTTTTCCTGGAAGCGAAACAGCTGGGCGGCTATAGCCCACATTTCCCACTTCCTACGCCTATGGTAACAGCACATAAGATGCTGAAGCTGTACAATAAGGCTTGTTCACTTACGGTCAAAGGTTTCGTTCATCAGCAGAGAATTCACGGATTCTTGCAAACCTACACAACATCTTTAAAAAATCTTATTTCTATGTTAATGGGAACAAAATCCGGCATAAAGAACGTTGCAGTCTGTCTCACACAGAACGCAAACACTTTGATTTTGATTAGAATTCCACTTTGTTTTGATGGAGGGCCAATGGACCCCTCACGACAAGAGCTGAATTGCTTTTCTCTTCGTTTCTTCCATGAAAGATGAAACCAACCGAAAACATTTGGAAGCGAACATGAGCCATAGATGGAGGAACCTTTTTCAAAGTGGTGAGGCGTAGGGCCTGGCTTGCAAAACCAGTCATAGCCAAGAACGTGCCAATTTTTACTGAAACAGAACTAGCGGCGTCACGGGCTAATAGGGCCGGGAATGGGAAGTATTTAGTCCTCTAGCACGTATTAAACGTGAGTCACCGATGAAATAAACAGGACGGTAAAGGTATAGAACGCTACTTGAGATAAATTAATACTTTTTAAAATTTCGCGCCCGGTTCAAACCTTGCATCCATTACTATGCACCCAATCGGAACACATACTAGTGACAACAACAGTCTTCATTGTTGCGGCTAAATATATGTCATCATTCAAAGTAACACAGAAAAATAACTCATTGTTCCAAATTAGAAATAAGTGAATATTCACCGAAGAAAAAATGTACTTTTCTTCAATTCGCTGAAGAAAAATGTAATATTTTCTTCACTTCGTTTCAGCTTGTTCGACTACCTGCCCACGTTAGGCAGGCACTGCAGATTGCGTACCAAATGTCTTATGACACGCTGTTCTTCGTGAGGTTAGACCTAGAAAGCAATTGTGGAAGTTTGTGCATACTAGTGCTTCGAGGTGAATGAAAATAGAAAGGTAGAGTTGAATACCGAACGTTCAACTAGCTCAAGAGTTCTCAAACTGGGGTAAATGCAGCTCTAAGGGTACATTTGGCAATCTGAAAGGGTACATTCACGGTGAGCAATAGAATTGGTAAAAGGTGTGTTCATATATTTTCGTTTCGAATTATTTGTACATGTATCAGTGAATATAGTATTTTAAAAATTCATTATATGCCTATTGGTAAATATAATTTGTTATTTTCCTCAGCCTTTTTGTCATAAGAAATTTTAGGGGTACGTGCTCATCTATGGAAATGCTGAAGCAGTACATGGCCAGAGAAAGTTTGGAAACCCCGAACTAGTTAGTTCATAAGCGAATTATTATAACTGCCCGTAACAGCACATGCCACTAATGATATGATCAACCGTAGTTTATAATACCGGGACATCTTGTTCCTCTACTTCACGAATAAAGTTGCAATGCTTTAAAATAACTGTGATGTTTTCGCCGCTAAGCGATTGCAAAGATCCAATCCATCTGAACACACTATTGCAATAACTTTTGATGGGCTATTTGAATCGAATCCATGGCTAGAGTGACATGGTGAAAAAAAAATTCTTGTTCATGATGTGGCCATCATTTACACAGAATGACAACGTTTCTGGGCCAGCTTTCTTTAAAGTGTATTGGTCCCAAAATTTGGTTTGATATTTTTGAAAATTCGAAATCTATCTTGCTTTACTCATTTGGAAAATAATACAAAAAACGTCTCACTATCTTGCCAACATTCCTATTGATTTTCGTTTCATGTGCTTGTCACTTTTCTGTAATATTGTTTTCGTGCCCCCATTTTCCTTTATGCCTTTTACCCCTCCAATTGCTCACCCCCACCCTTGTACATAGACACGATTTTCTTCCTCTGTTTCTGTTTTTGTATTGTTTACTTGTTTTGGTTGACGTTTATTCGATGCATTTTGTTACTTTTCTTTTATTACATGTGAAACTTCTTCAATTTAAAATTGATTTTTGCTTGTGATGCAAATACGCTAGTTCACATCACGTAGTTAAACCTGAAGTTTTTTGATGTTTTCATAGTTTAGTCGACACGCAATAAATTTCTGCACTTTGATGTGATTATATACGACCCATGGTTAAGCCAGGATGTTTCTGGGCGTCGGAAGGATTTTTTACGGAGAGGAGGGGCATTAGTGAATTTTTCCAAAAGTAGTGAAAATGATTATTCCAGCGGGGGTGCTGAAAGTGTTAAAATTTCATTTTTCCTTCTCGAAACTAAGAAAATATTTTTTTTGCTAAAAATGCAATTAGAAAATCTCAAATTTCAAAATCCAGTGGGGCTTTGGCACTCCCCTGCAATCCCTTTCCGACGCCCATGGTTGTTGATGCATCTTTACAAATGTGTGCCACGACAGATAAGGAAAACAAGAGTTAGGGTGCTTGGTAGGGCATATGTAGAATGCACGACTTGCAAATATTTTTAACATGATTTTTCAACAATGCTTTCAGCGAAAAGCAAAATTCACGTGAAACAAAAGAAAAATATGTGTTTAGAATGCAATAAATTTTTCAGCTTAATAGTCCGCTGTCAAACTCTGCCCACCTTCCACGACTGCACTGAAGCACAGCCGAAAATGTTTTGCATTATGAAATCACAAACACGACCTGGTTGACCGCATTTCTCAGGTTTTACTGCATGTGTGGTAACAACCAAAACCTTTTCTTATGCTTCATGCATTTATCATTTCAGGTATAGAAAAGGTAATTAATTCAATGGAAAGGGCGCTGCGTGTGTTAGAGCATCTTCTAACACAGTCCAACAAGACTATAAAGCGTGCATTGGTAAGAGAATTTCATAAAAAGTACCAGCTGCAAAAAAATTTTGGCAATGGTAAAGTTTGAAAAAGGTTATTTGTTTTGGGCCAAATGATCTGAACTATTACCAGAATTTAAAGAGAAAGTCGGAAAGAATGGTAATGGATTATTGTTTCATATGACACACCCAACAAGCAGAAGCACCAATTTGTCCGAACCCCAGACAGACCGTCTAATTGTTTAGAAATAAATCTTGAAAACAAATAAAATCGTTTATAAAATCCACTGGTGTTCCAATTCCTCAATCTCATTAATCTGCTATACACTTAGCCTCAAAGCTGTTGATTTTCTGTAAGCTTTCGAGAAATCAGGCGACTGGGCTCTGCTTTCATCTTTTTGCGGTGATTCAAAATTGCACATATCTGTATTCAAGGAGCTGCTCTCCGCATGTGAGATAAGCAAGGAATCTATGGAAAAGTCTTTTTGAATAAGATGTAAAGGACTGATGATGCGTAGCGTTGCGTGAAATCGATTTCCCATAAAAAATTTGGAGTTAAATTCCTAGCTTATCCCACATGCGGAGAGTAGTTTCTTGAAAACAGTGAGCCTGTGTAACTTCATGAGCTTAATGTTTCTATTTACTCAGATACATCTCACATAAAAAATGTTTTTCCAACAAACCTGTACAAGCGCCAATCCCTTGCCAACCAGCAACCATTCGAAACCACCCAACCGCATGACATCATACCCCATGCAGGGTAAACTGGCTTAGACTACATATTTTCTGTCGCAGCACGCCATGGTGGCAATAATGACATAAATAAACACTACTTTCTTTAGAAGCAAACTTGACACACAGCAGGATGTTGTTTTCTTCTTACCCCTTTTCGTTTTTTGGGACAACATCCGCCCTCTGTCCCCACTAACTGAGCTTCACGGAGTTGGTTCTTCTGGCGAAACGGCCACCACTGAATGGCTGGTTGCACCGAATCACGGTTGGACAATGTAACTTTCAAACATTTTAGAATAAAAACTTCAGAACAGAAGTTTATCTTGGTTGAAGCCCTTTTATTCACCGGTTCACATTTGACAATTCAATTTATAACACCAGACCGATCTCGTATTTGCTTTGAAGACTTATAACCAGGGCACATTGCAAAAAAGAAGGGTTGGAGGGGCATAACGCAGTCAAAAAACTAGACATTTTCAGTAATCACACCTGGGTCCTACGCAAGATATATCTTCCACCCCCCAGTACAACCCTGCTCATAATTTAAAATAACCTGTCTGGAATTTAAAGAATTTCGCAACCCAGCCGTTAAAAAGGCCATCAAAGACTCACTGCAAAGACATGTTTCCGGATTCTACCGTGCTGTCTGCTGTCTCGAAGGATGATCAGCCCACGTTGCAACAACCTTGAGCACACAAAAATTCATCACGTTAGACCATGGGCGTCCCCAGGAGGGAGGCAAAACGGACATTTGCCCTCCCCCTGGAAATTGGAACTAAGAAGCAAAAATTTCTAGAAAGCATCAAATCAGCATTTTAATTCTGATCAGTTGGGTTAATTCTTGCAATAACAGTTTGTTTGCCGATATGACACTTACACTACAAAAGAGTCAGGTTCACTGTTCTGGTAGCATGCAGACATGCAGTGATACATGCAGCTTGCAGTTCACTAAATTTGCTTCTCCGGCTGCAGAGCCACGTTGCGAAATGCGGGAGCGAAATGTTCTACTATTTGCCTTTGTTGCTTAACAATAACATGGCAACAAATCTTTGAAGATACAATTCAAGTTACTGTGGCAGGCGCTTTGCCACATGTAACTACTGAACGCAGACTTCTTGGCAGGCAATGCTGCGAGATAGCGACTGGTGACAGCGGTTAACGCTTGTTTCATTTATCAGTGTTTACATAAGTTCGTGAAGTTAAAGACACCTATTGTCAAAAGCGTTCTGTCATTCTTCCAATGTCGGAATTAAAACAAATGCTTTTCGCGAAAAGGCAATTGCAGACCACAAAGTGGAAGAATACTAAAATAAATTTTAAGACTACTGGAGGAGCTTCAAACCAGATTTGAGCATTTCCAAGAGTGAAGTCCATGTGAAGCATGTGCGACCCGGTTGTGTTTGCACACCTTCAGTTTGGGATTGATCCTCGAATCTCGGGAATAATGGATTGTGACGTCATCGATGTTAACTCCGCGCCAGTCGAATCGGCCAAAGAGAGCTTTTACTTCCATGAGCATGGAAGCCACTTATAAGAGCCGCTTGCTTGGTCTTTCCCTTCTCCTTGCTTTGGCCGTCTTTGCTCACATGTAGCGGTCGCGCTAGCGTGACTGCTACACATGCTTTGCGTTCCTTGTAAATTCATGCAATGTTAATGCAGTCGGTGATGGCTGTCCAGTTCAACAACCGTTTGTCACAAACTTGACTGCTGCAGAAATTAAAGTGGCCGAAATGCAAAAAAATCTGGCTCCAAAACAACTTTAGTCAATGCCACTCCACAGTTTATTTCTGGCAACAGGTTCCAGAAAGTAAATACCCAGAATATAAAAGATCAGTGTACAACTCATTTCTGTGTACAGCACGACATGTTGCTGCGAATTTTGTTTTTCTGTAATGAAGTTCGTAAAATCAAACCATTGTGCAACCCTGAAAAATGAACACTTGGGAGAATTAATTCCCACATCTAACAACGTGCTGTCCAACTTTTTCGGGGACTAGAAAATCAAACAAAAATTTAATATTGGCAATCACTGTACATCATTTGATGTAAAATTTAATTTATTTACAGTATTTGTATTGACAAACAAACTGGTTTTGCGACTAGCCGCTATTTTTGGTTTTCTGCAAATGACTCTTCCATTGAACAAGTTTGCCCACCCCTGGTTTGTACTATGTGTAAAAAAGCCAGGACCGTTACTAGGGGCGCAGGGGGGAGAACCCCCTTGGTAAATTTTTCGGCTCCCCTGGTAAAACGTGTTGGACAAAATTTAAAGCTATCGGACATGGTTCAAAAATTTTTGGCCCTTCTCAGAAAACTCCTCGCACCCCCTGGTGTCGCAAGCTGGTTACGTGCCTGAAAGAAGCATGTGTGAAAAAGAAGCATTGCTGCCAAAAAAAGCGCATTTCTGGAACCAATGCTCCCTCTAAACAGGGGCGATCGCCCACCTTAAAATCTAAGAAAGTAACGTTATTCACCATGGTTTTGTACAATTCGGAAAATAACATATCAAAACCAATTCCGAATATGACTTTCGTCAGGTTCGAATTGCCTTATTGTTCGCGATATAAGGCCATTCTGTTGTCCATTTTTTTGTCACAGCAGTATAGAGAAGTATACATAATTTCTTCTTACAGTAGCGAAGCCGTTATGAAACTGACTGCCACTGAAATATCCCACCCTAACGTTACTAGCTGGACTCGCCCCTGCCTCTAAAGTGCGAAACTGCGCAGTACCACCAGACCATTTACACAGTTAAATCTCATTCTCGTGCACATTCAACCTTCCAAAACATTGGAAAAACACGAAAACAAGAAGCTATTTGAATTAAATGTGTATTTTGCTCGTATTTTGATAAGATTTTGTGCTTACTCTAATAATGCACAAAGTTTGTAATTCATTTCGAACTCTGCTAATCTTGAAATATCCATCCTCACTAAAACAAACATTTTCTCCGTGTAAAGTTATCTTATAGGGAAAACACTGTACGTAACTGTTGCCGTAACTTTGGACATTTTTTGTGTACGTCCATTTGCGTTGCATCGCAACAAACTAAAAAAGATAAGCAAAATGTCGACTTCGCCTCCCCTGGAAAAATTTCTGCGGACGCCCATGCGTTAGATGTGCAATGGGCAGAGGCGTAACTAGTGGTTTGAGCCAGGGGGGGAAAGCTTAGGTGAAGGGGGCCCACTAGCCAAAACTCAGAAAAAAGTTAAGAAATTGTAGAGAATCCCTTGATGTCGTGGATGTCTGCACGAGCTAAAAAAATGAAAACCTGCCGAAAAACGCAAAAAAACAACAATCTAAAGAATACTAAATATAAAAAAACCAACTAAAGGGGGTCCACTTTTTACATTTAGCTTGCCAGGGGGGGCGTCTCGCCCCCTGTCAGTTACGCCAAAGGCGATGGGGAGTAGAACCTAACTGAAAGCAGCGGAAGAAAATGTCTGCAACATCACCCCCAGTTCGTTGTGACAATCGTTGTCTCGCCGAAGGGAATGCCAAGCACAGTTCGTCGTCCAGGTTGCGGTTAATTTATTTTAGCCGATTGGTCATCTCAAGGTCGATCCACACGCAACGGCTGGTCATTCGCATTCGCAACCGCCTGCTCACGCAGCATATGCTGCGCGGCAAGTGGCCTGTGACTCATTGCTCCCGCCAGGAGCGTCACAGAACCGCGTTCGCTCTCAAGGGGGGAATTTGGTGAAAGCGAGGCACGAGCGCATGCGTGCGATGCATGCAGCGTTGCATGCGTGCGATGCATGCAACCTTAAATCACCGGGAAATACTTCGAAAAAAACAAAAAACAATGACCTGCTGAAAACTGAAAGAATAAAAAAAACGATACAAGCTGATTGAGGGCCAATTTTTTACATTTTAACTTGACAGGAGGGGCGATTTACCCCTCTGCCACCCGTCGGTTGCGCTATAGTGTGTGTGCGAAGCAAAGCCTCGAATAAAATCGAGGCTTGCGAAAGGCTGCGTCGTCGTGCTGCGTAGTTTCACGTTCTGGTCGCTGCCGAGCGCAGCCAGGTCAGCTGCTCTTTCACGCATGACGTGTTTCGGTGCGTTGACCTGCTTGCGTCACAATATTCCGGTTATTCCCCTTTATCAGGTGACGAAGTCTCCAAATTTCTTTGCGGCACTGCAGTGGGCGTTCCAAGCAACGGAATCTGCCGCTCGCAAACGCACTTTGGGTGCACTCGGGGTCATAATGCTGAAAAAAGAAATGTGGGAACGCACGCGAAAAACAGCTGCTTTCAAAAGCACTTCGCTCTAAGTTTTAAATCAGTACTTATATGAAGCAGTATGCACTTTCACTGCACTACAAACAAAAACGAAAAGTGTGGGAACGCCGTTACCACGCGTTCCCGCCCCACTACACCCCTGGGTGCACCCATCCCGCTCCCTCTGTGCGCGCTCTCGTGAAGCTGAGCCTGTCACTGCGGAAGCAGACCTCCCGCCCAGGGCATTTCAAATCTTCCAGTCAACACTCTTGAGCAAAGGTGAAAAGTCAACGAAAAACTTCTGCGGGCCGCACTTTCTAAAAACAAAAATGCCGAACAAACAAAACTCGATGCTTTCAAACAAATCTTTCAGACCTATTCGTGAAAAGGCACAAAGTCTCGACTGCCCGCGCATCAAACTTCAGATTGGTCCGACTGACCGAGTAGCTTTTGCTCGATTTAAATCCGCGTTCCACTTCACTACACATCAGCTGACCAAAGCAACAGACGCTCCGATGCGCTTTGAACAAAAATAATATTTGCGCGCCAAACAAAAGTCACCAGGCGTCGCTACTGCAACCAGTGCAGTGTTGCTTGGCAACGCGGCTGCAGGTGAGCGACCGCCGCAAGCGGGAGAGCGTCGCGCAACGGAACTGGAAACGAAGCTAAAACTGACGACTTTCCTAGAGAAGGATAAATAAAGGCAAATCCGGCAACAAAACGCAAACGTGGGGGGAGCACTTGAAGAGACAGACCCGATGGGCAGGGGGGTTAAAGCCAGGAAGGTACACACAAACGCGACATCTCTCAATATTACGGAAGTGCACGATGTCTCGTCGGTAGTGACGAAGTTTACTGCGAAAAACAGTACTGCGCATGCGCAAGCGTGCGTACGTCGCGATGACGTAAGGAAGAAGCTTGCCGCTGCTACACCAAGTGTCACAAACTCAACCTTGAAATATTGTCCGCGGACATCGACCACCACTGAATACAACGGCAACAAACTCTCAACCAGATGGTGCTTTGCTTAAGTTTAAGTAAATTCGGCCTGCGCTAAATTTGTAACAATAAAAGTGACGCAAAAGTTGCTTTCGCGGGCCACGTTTCATTCATTATGTCAAGTGGAAACGTAAATCGCTCGAAAAAGTAAAAAAAACAAGTTTTTTCTTTTCAAAAGACAAAATCTAATTTCGCTGGTATTAACAAATGCAACAACAGCATTTTTACTTTCATCCTTCTCCTGGATTCGGTTTTTCATCCGAGCCACACCGGCCTATGGAAACTGCAGCAAGTACGACGAATTCGAATAAAACGAACGTTTCAGAACAGAATTGACCGAAAAGAAATTTAAACGGACATCAAAACGAAAAGGAGAGCTCTTAAAAAACAACACCGCTGGTCAAGGACCGGAAATTAAGCTGCGAACAACTCTCCTCCAGCTGCACCTGGGTTCGATTACGCGGTAAACCTCTGCGCACCTTTGTTTCGAACAAAGAAGACGAAACGCGCGACGATCGGACGTTCGACGGCCATCACAACGAACGCGTACTCCCACCAAGATCGTGCGCCCGCCACCCCCCAAACGTCGACCGATCGCTCGATGAGGTAGGTGCGGAGAACGGGAAGGGGGGGGTGGCGGCCCCGAAAGCCACAGTGTTGCTCGTTGTAAGTTTCTTTCAAACGACGCTTTTTTTCAGAACTCGTCATGGAAGAAATCGTGGAAGCCTCCGTGGCCGCCGCCGAAGTGGAAAGTGAAATGTCCTCCTTGTCCGAACGGGTTGAATCCGCGTCCGCCGGAGTTTTGCTGCTCTTCCGGATCGAGGGGGTCGGTGCCCGCGTCGAATTTCTGTCGCATTTCTGCGGAAAATATTTGAGGTCAACATCCGCTTTTCAAACACAGCATGCCACCACGGGCGTCGGAAGGATTTTTCCAGGGGGGGCATTAGTGCATTTTTCCAAAGTTTTTTCTAGGGGGGGGAGGCAAAAGTGGTTGAAATTTGTTTTTTTCCCATTCGAAACTCCGAAAACAACTTTTTTTCTGAATTTTTCAAAATCCAGGGGGGTGGCAAGGGGCCAAGGCCTCCCTGGCCCCCTTCCAACGCCTATGCCATGCACACGGTCTTAGCAACCTGATAAAACAGCAACTCAAAAGTGGCGAACTTAAGCCAAGCGACATTTCTTCATTATTTTCAAAACAGCGTACCTTTTCGAACGACCGGGTCCAAGAATATCCGACCTACCGGATCAAGGCCTTTGTCGCAACGCACCCGACAACAAAGCGCCTTTGCGTTGGGGCTGTTCGTCATCAACACGTCACAGCTCGAAAATCGTTCTTTTTTATTCTAAATTCCAGGCGAAACAGCAACATAGCGAGACGCGTAAAAAGGTCGCATACAAACAAAGCACAAGCGACGTAACGTCAAGCGCTCGGGGAGATAGTTTCAAATCGAGTCCGGTCGCTTGACGCGCGAAACAGAAGAACAACGCTATTTGCGCTAAACTTGTTTGATGAGCGACAGATGACGTGGTTGGTTACGCCACTGGCAATGCTCAGTATCATTTATTTTCAATACAAGGGTCGTGAAAGCGGAAGGAGTGGTTGGACTCATGGTCGCGAAGGTTGAGACTTCTAAGAAGCCTCGACAAAAGATTTATTTAAAAAACATAACATGTAATACGAGGTTCCAAAACCTTAGAGCTGCCACTTGTCAGAAGGAAATACACGGTTTGGCGCATAATCCACAAATGGAAGTGCTGTTTTCCGTCAAAGCAAAACGGCACATTTCTGAGCAGCGGTACGAAACACTGAAGAATCCAAAACAGCTTCACGAACAACAGTGAACACGTGGTAGCGGTGCAAAACAAAAGGAATGTCGTACACGATATCACCTTTGACGCAGCGGCAAGCAGCATCGGGCAAGATACGAAACCGGCGGCACAAGAAGCAATCAAGTCTACATATGAAGGGGCAACGGCAATGGTCAGATTGATACAAACTGGGGGGTGGGCATTAGAACTTAGGCGCCCGAAGCAAACTCTCAAAAAGGGGCTCCAAAACATCGCCCAAGCGAAAGATGTGTTCTCTGGGGTGGTTCATCAGCTTTATAACAAACCAATATAAAAACTAAGTGCGAAACTCAAAGGAGGGACCCTCACGGCATCTCTGAAAAAAGGGGGAGCGAGGCGACCGCCACGTTCGACTCCCCTAACATCTACCCCTGAATACAGTGCGTCAATTGGAAGTTGGGCTGCTCGTAGGAAGCACGTCAAAAATTGTTTTATTACGAAACAAACGCATTGGAATCGTTCTGATTGCGAAGGAGCAGGTGCAACAGATCGAAATTGTTTAAAGCTCTTCGTGAGCCGGGGATCTCCCGAAGGGGCGCTCCCGGTGACGTAAGTCTTCGCCGCTCTGACCTGGATGATGACGTCGTCTGTGAGCTTGTTGACCTGCCCGGCGATAAAAACCACTTTCCCGATCTTCCTCGAAGTCTTCCCCCCCC
>Ga0210059_1006969_pt1 | contig 18049 bp, 17 predicted proteins | sample Ectturendosymbi2_FD_188042 | JGI IMG/M metagenome (GOLD analysis project Ga0210059, IMG submission 188042) | Ecteinascidia turbinata endosymbiont from Florida, USA - Sample 2 (SPAdes) (version 2) | ecosystem: Host-associated > Tunicates > Ascidians > Unclassified | place: Key West, Florida... | reverse complement strand
GGCAACTTTTTCTGAAAAACATCGTTAAACTTCGTAAAACATCGTTAAACTTCGTGACCTGCACTCGCTTGCGGCGTCAGTCGTTCCAACCAGGGGCGTAACGACGGGGAGCAAGGGAGGCACAATTCCCCGGGCGCCAAAAAGTCCCAACAATGTCACATTTACTTTCTTCAATTTGCTTCCGAAAGACCTCAGGTTCGACCATGAGGGCGCCAAACTTGTTTCTTGTCCCGAGCGCCATCCCACCCCGTTACGCCCCTGTTTGTTCCAAACATATCAAGAACGACACAGAAAAATGGGGGTGGGGGGTTGCGCTGTTGTCGGCCCAGGACGGCCCGGCGCTGAGCGCAAAGAGAAGTTGCGGCGTATTTCGGGGGGGTTTGGTCGCGAATATGCGATGAAAGTCACTTGGAGCAAAACCTACATTCCAAGGTATTTCTACAACACAACCATGTGGTGGCGTTTCGGGAAGGGGTCATCACATCGAGACAGCGGGGGTCAAGAACGGACAATGAAGAATGCTGAGGAAAGTATTTGGCAAAATTACCGAAAAACATGACGCATGAAATGCATCAACAAGTGCTTTTGACAAATGTTTATTGCATTCCTACACTTTACAACGCACGTGTCAAAATGGCGGACCGCAGGCCCAATCTGGCCCTCCATGGCCCGTTTTGTGGCTCGCGTCATGTCAGTTTTGTGCTTGCATTGGGTCTGACCAGTGATAATCATTGGTCTAACAGAGTTGCATTTATTATTACGTCATAGCAGATTTCCGTTTTTTGTCATGTCTTAACGCTACATAGACTTAACCGCGTCATCAACTTCTTCAGATCAATGAGGTTGTGTAGATTCTATGAAGATTCGAAGAATTTCCAACGCATTCCAAGAAAGATTTGCTGATTTCAAAGATCCGGAAACTGATTTTGCTATTTCCAGTAACCCCTTTTTCTGTCAACGCTGAAGCGATGTCACAAAGATATGAAATCAAACTGCAATTGAGTTGCAGTGCATCAGTGCCCTTTAAAGCAGAATTTGAAAATGTCAACATCAAAATGGTTTATAATATATTGGGCCAGCCTATCACCAAATAAAAGAAACGGCAGTGGAGACCATGTCAGTGTTCGCTAGTGCTTATGTCTGCGAACAACTTCTCTTTGTTGAACTTAAATAAGCCTCGATTCCGATCTCAGCTGACAGATGCGTATCTCAACGTAAAAAGTTGCGACTGTACAATCTTTGGTAAAACAACAGTGGATATCTATAACTATTTGCGGGTAGCTGATTTTGACATGCTTGTAACTGTCAAGAGATGCCAAGTTTCTTCGAGTCGTTGTGCTGTGAATAAATAGTAGGCTAAATGAAAGTATCGACCACATCATTATCTGCAAAATTGTCTGGACCCCGTAAAATCCAAGTGCGTAAATATGGCCCACAGCATCAAATGAGTTTGGCACTCCTGTTTCACAAGGTCTTACATGGGAGCTGTGGCTGGTAGGAAAGCAAACGAAAAGCATTATCGGCGTTGTTTCGGTTTATGATTTGCTGGTCAACAGGCTGCATATCGAAAGAGGCGCACATCTCACGATGTCAGGACGTTTTGAATCAAGAAAAAAGTAAAATACGCGATGGGTGACGTCATCAGAAGATACTTTGGTAGGTTTTAGGTGCTACATGACGTAATGATAACCAATTTTCAGCGGAGATTTGCTTGCACATGTATTTGTGCAGCTGAGAAGAAATGGCAAACACAAGACTTGACACAAAATGCATGCATTTGCAAAGAATTCTTTGCATATTTAGCAAAGAACAAATAATTCTTTGCTGAATTGTTTCGTGACAACACCACAGAGCCAGTACCAAGGACTAATGTTATTTGAAAAAGTCACTTTGCTAAAAGACAAACCTACGTTTCATTAAACACCATCGAAATGGGAGTGGATTTGATGTAACACAGAAGAAAAATGACGTTTCCATGATTTGATACTGACAACTGTGACGAGCTTAAGATTTCAAAAGTTAAAAACAGGAATTAGCAACATAAAGGGGTTGAAACTCTACCCAGTTGAGGTGACGATCCTAACTATGCAGGGCCGTTTGAAGCGAGGGCCAGCAAAGCTTTTTCGTTCTACGAACTGGCCTTGCATTACTTTGCAAATCCGGCCCTCAATAAAACAATGAATGTTTGGTGCAATGCACATTTACTAATCACTGAAAGAGAAATTTGTTTTTGCATCGGCCTAACGGTGCAAACCGTCTTGGAAACATGAAGCCAAGCCCTAAGACAACTTTGGGCATTTCCACAGAGAGGCGAACACGGTGGGTTTATCACAACTTTTGGATCAATTTGACCTTGGTTCTGCACGGCCCGGTAACAAAACCCTCACGGACCGGCACCGGGCCCCGTCCCAGTGGTCACCGACCCCTGTAAAATATGGAACTTGCGATGTATTTGCCAAGACAGAGAATCCCCATTGACCATATACCTTCGTCGACTAGTACGAGAGCTAGCGCTGTAAACCACATCCCCTACCCAGGGTACTTTCCGAATGCTCTTGCTTGCTTTGCCATATCAACACAAAAAATATACATGAAGTTGAGCTTGGCCTACTTGTGTGCTTCTTGGCCTGCACGGCAATCTGCACCCCTCTGTCCAGCAACTCCACCACTTTGTCGAAGTCCGACTCGTTGAATTTCCGCGAAGTCAGAGCAGGAGTTCCTGAAAAACAACGTTGCTATGGCAGCGATTCAAATAACGCGTAGCGCGAGGGAAAACGCGCAGTGGCTTGCAGGTAGAAACATCGACTCAAGAAATGATAATGAAATACATGCTTCAAGCTGTGTTGTGTGTTGTTTTGCTTTAAATACAGCACGTCAGTCTTTTGTACATAAACTATGTGCCCCAATGCAAACATTCTTCAAAGTTAACTCCTTTTATCGAAGATAGCCAGTAGATTAAACACATAGTTATTCAAACCAACAACTAACAAAAAGCAAAGCGCCCATCGAACATGGCGGACAACCTCCCGAAACACGACGTTCGTTTTTATCTCGGCAACAGTTGACAGACCGCGCACCCATCTGTGTGTTCCCAGCACGAGACTATCTAAGCATTCCTACACGTCTTCAGACTTCGCTCGCAGACAACACGAACGCCAGCAACTGATAAGTCCGGCCTCTGCTGTATTCAACCACAAAGTGGATTCTCGCATTCGTTGGTGATGGCGACGTTTCAATCTTAAAAACTGCGTCCGTATACGTGTGATTGTGACGCAACTGTGGGTGTGATTGTGACGCAACAAGCAATTGTCTTCTGGGACGAGACCGGTCTTTGCTGAAGACATGTTCCCTAATAAGCAGGGCTATCATCGATTTAGACTAAAAAACAAGGACAACCAGAAAAAAAACGACATTTATCGGGACATTATTTTATTTAAACGTCAGCATAAGTGTCAAGTCAGTTAGTACCGTATTTTTCACCAGAAACAATATTTTTAACAATGCCTTGTTCGTTGAAATTACTCTGTGCATCTCACGGCAGCTGTGATCTAAGTTTACTTTTACTTCAGCAAAGATTTAATTGTCGTTTCATGCAGGCTGTTGCTTTCATCAGTCTACTAAGTTGGAATAATAACGCAATCCCAGATTAAGTACATTTCCTAAAGGTAAGCAAAATGAAGTTTGTTAAGACAGTCACCTTCATAATAAACAAATCTAACAATAAGGACGGTATGGTAGCCCTACTTATAAATGACTGCCACCATTTCTTTGCTGCTTCTGTGCAGAGACGCGCTCTATCCTGATGATGGGGCGACAACCTTAACGATGTCATGGCATCGAAAATTTTCAATTTGGGATTTTTCGTAGTCTCGCAAATACAGTACTCAGTTCCTGAGCTATGAAACGAGAACTACAAGCAGCTGTAATTGATCATCACAATGCAGCAAGCTTTGAAAGCAAATTTACTTGCCGCCCTTGCCAACCGCGCTACTACTCACTCTCAGCTCGAAAATGCAAAAGGAAGCAACGAGTCATTCGAGAAAACGTGACCAGTGTTTCACCTAAACGCAATCCTCCCGGAACCAGGGCACTTTTGTCACCGGGAACACTGTTCTTGTTTGTCGTGATTGACGCGAGTTCGAGAACTTTCTCGACCCTGGCTCCGTCGATGCCCTTCGGCCTCAGGTCGACCAGAACCAAGTGGTTGTCAGTCCCGCCTGTGACGAACAACAAAGATAGCGGTCGCCAGTGTGACGTCACAAAAGCGACGCGTTGTCAACGTCGATTTAAAGGAATCCGGACGCACTTTTGAGTTTGAACTTCCAAGTGAAGTTACAAACGCTGTAAGACGCACATACCATCGTCACCGCGAGATAATAATCGTTAAAACTTCCGCACCGGTCGCATGCGTTCCATTGTTTCGTCACAACACATGTAAAGGATTTCGACGACAGTTGGCGAGCGCATGTCTGCGACAAATCTGACCTGAAACGATGGTGAAGCCACGAGACAGCAGCGCTTTTGCCATCGCTTTCGCATTCTTCAGCACTTGGAGCTGGTATTCTCGGAAGTGGGGTTCGGATGCCTGGGAAACACAACTGGCTGCTGTGAAATCAGTCGCGTTTGAAAATGTGAAAAATACCTGCAACTTCGCTAGCTTATTTACTACTTAGTAGTATCTGTTACGTCACGAAATCCCTTTTTGCTTTTTTGCCATTTTTGAAATGAGCCACTTGCCCCACACGCATTCCACTGAGAACAGGAAACCTGCACCTGGCGCTCGGTCAAGACAATTTCAACATAAATCGAAACCAATATATATTTCTGTAGCTTGCTTTCTTGCTTGCGTTACGATCGGATCCGAGCGGCAAGCACGCAGAGCTTTGCACTGTGGCAGCAAGCAACAATCACCCATCGGTACCACTCTATATTTGCTTGTTTGCGTCACCTACATATAGGTGCTATTCTTAGCGCACTTCCCGTTCGTGGTGCATCGCGCAATCTACGCGACACTGCACCAAGCGAACGGCTTTAGCACTTGTCACTGTGGGTAGAATAACCTTAAAACTTTGAACAGCGTAGGAGACAAGGCTTCACGTCAATTTTAACAAATCTGTAGATAATTCCGGCCACTGACGACTTTGATAGATTCAGTTCATGCCTTCAATCGCAGAATGAAAATCTCTTCTAATCTTTTTCAACTAACCAATCACCTTCTGTTTAGAAGCACTTGTTATATTAGTGGAGAACAACAACGACAAACCGTCCGTGCAACTTGAAAATTTCAAAATTTCGTTAAAAAATCCGCTGCTTTTTTGTCCGGTCATATGGCGCTGAAAATATGTCAAGATTTATAATAAAGAAAACAGTCATTGATGATTTTTATTGACAGCTATTCAAGAAGACATTCGTTGCATTATTCACTTCTGCAAAATCACTCGCACATTCAAAATAAGAATCATTCATGTTTTCGATCCAGCTGAATGCACACTAGAGTTTGTCGCAACAAGTCGTAGCTTGAATGAAAACGCTCTGTAAAATAACTCTAGGAGTAACTCGCGCAATGAGAAACAAAAAATGTGCAAAAACGTAATAGCATAAAAATGTGGAAGTATAAACGGACAAAAAATAATGTGGAAGCGTGAACGGAATTCTGAATTTTTTGTTGACAGTGAATACCGCTTAGCTAGCCAACAGAAATAAAAACAAATCCAAAACAAACTGATCCGAAGTTTGCAACTGGCGAAACATTTTCTGACATCACAACAACGATCGACTTCAAGGACCTTGTTTGCGTCACGTGATTCAACATCACGTGACCACAAGTGCTTTTTTCAAGTGCGCACTTAATTAAGAACAGACGCCTCTCTGGTACTTCTCGCCTGCGCCACAACGAACAAAGGCATTTTGTGATCGCTGTCCATGACTGATCGCCCCGCACAACAACGACGCCCATTACCCCCTTGGGGTAATGGGCGATTTTTAGGGGGTAATGCGGAACCAAAACCACGATGTTGTTCTGTATTATGAGTAGGGCAACCTAAAGTCAAAACTTTTCTGCCTTTTGTAAAGCTTATGAAACGGTCACAAACCAAATTTCACGTTCATACCATGAGGGAATTCCAAGTTATTAGGTCAAAAAAAAGTCAAAATTTATCATTAGGTTAAAATTTATCGTTAGGTCAAACTTTTCTTGCAGCATAGTTTTTTCTCCTCATCGATATTTTGCTGCAACTACAACAACAGATATTGATATACATTTGCAAGTTTTGTTGCAATTCTGTAATAATCATGGGTTTGTTGCGATTTCCGACGTAATAATGTTGATTTGCCCACTACTGGACGACTGAATATTATGCAGGATAGGCGTGGTAAGAGAAGAAACGTGGTCTTACAGTAGGCTACTTGGTTTGGTAAATGCTCAATGCATTATGCACAAAGTGTTTCAACTTTATGATGTTCTCAGTTTTGATTCTACTGAAGTTATTGATCTATTAATCGATATATCATTCCCAAAGCTAAACAACCAAAATTTTTCATTTCGAAGCATAGAGTGCATGAATATGTTTCTGGGTCAACCTCAACACCTAAAGCTGAACTATTTTGCTGATGCAAACCCAGAAAAACTATTAGGTCAAAATTTGCAAATTATCTTGTCAAAATTTTAAGTTTTTAGGTCAAAAAATTGGTTGCCCTAGTAATAAGACATATTTGTTACCTTGATTTGCGTGACGGGACGAACAAGTTTGGGAAGTACTGAATTGCACAACCAACAAGTCTGCTGCACAAAATGCTTTAGCCGTACGCGGAAGTCTTGGTGGTGGAGTAAATAGGTTTTAACACAATTTTCGTTTGGCGTGGCACTTGCTCCTTATAATGACCGCTTCTAAATACAACGATGCGCTGTTTGAAATCACGAAAAACACCAGCATCACTCGGAAAAATTAAGTTTTTTCTTAATCAAATCAAAACGTTGGACAACCTGTCTAAGTGCGACGGCCACACCAGCAATACAGTGGTTGTGAGGTCCACCTTGGAGACTGGGAAAAACCGCAAAGTTGATTTTGCTCTCCAAGTCGTACATCACCTCCTTGCCGGTCTTCTTGTTGGTGCTGCGGACGCCTTTCCTTTAAGAAATAAAATGTAACTCACGCAAGTTTTTTTCTCTCAAAAATACACTGAAAAGCAAGCTACGAAACGAAACGCAGCTTGCACAAAAACCGGTTCGCGCAAATGTATCCGACATTCTGTTAAAGGAGTCGCTGACTGGTTCCACAGCAGTGAAACCGAACCCGAGCACTCAACCACGCACGAAGTTCGCTGTGCACGAATGCAAACCGCCTCCTCAAAGACATTCCTTTCAATATGAACGGCGGGTATCAGAGTTGTAAACGGGCCTCATTTTAAGGCCCGACACTTAGTTTTGAAGCCCAATTTAGGCCCTAAAGCCAAATTTACCGAGCGAGTCAAAATATGCGCAACTGCGGGGTATTGGTGGCGTAGCAAAGTAATTATGACAAAATAATTAACAGTTATTCATTTTTTTATTAAAAATGTAATCAAGTCGATTGCTTCAACAGTAACCGTCGGCAAAAAATGTCAGTCGTTGCGAAAACATTTTATATGCAGGTCTAAAGCATTTTGACAACCTTAAGCCCAAACCCGACCCGACTTACAACTCTGGTGGATATATCCATAAAATCGAACTACTGCAAAGATCTCCACATTATGTGAACAATAACTCGTTATGCGGGAATGTGTTAATTTTCTAAGGATATCCTATCCGATATTTATTATCCCAAGGCACCGTCTGGTTTCCCAGACAACAAACACAACATGTTCACTCTGGTAACTGACGGAATGTGAAACAGATTCTCCTATTCACAAAAACGCCACGAATAAATGGTAAACTTTGTTGTTTTTATTTGCATTTCTCCAATAAAAACGGCTTGGGAATTTCCAAACTGTACAAGATCAAATCCCTTCTTCATTTTCAAATGAAGCAAAATATCCCGGAATTCTGTTCGTGATGCTGAAGACCACGAATATAAAACCAAAAGACGATGCGAGATACCGATTCGTGCGTGATGCGAGGTAGAACGGAAAGCGCGCTAAGAATAGCGAATAAAAAGGTGAAACTGCTGATGCTGTAGCATGTGCGACTTGTCGTTCTTATCTCCTGAGACGCAGCAACACGTTTTAGTACAGGGGTCGGCAACCTACGGCCCGTGGGCCGGATCCGGCCCGCCAAGTAAAATCATCCGACCCACAGCCTCTTTACAAATTGTAGTAACTGCGTGGCTCGCCTGATGGCATTATATTTCATGAATTTGCCCTCCTTGTATTGGATTCTTATGAGGTGCTCTTTATGGGAAACCGCGCTGTGCTATAAATGTACTGTAGATGGTATTTTGGGCTTTCGTTGTGAGCTGTCAAAATCAGGAGTTAATCTGATTAAAATCCCATAAATTCCGAAGTTTTAACAACTTCATAAACAGCAAAGGAAAGGAATTGTTGGTGAAAAGCTAGTAAGGCCCTCCAGACCTTGCAGAGTTTGTTTTTGGCCCGTGACTAGGGAAAGGTTGCTGACCCCGGTTTTAGTACAACAGACAGTTGTCCGGCTCTTTGGAACTGTGCGACGGTTACAAGCGCACTGACTGACAATCAATACACAAAAACGAAGATACTTTAACCTGAAACTCCAGAGCAAACCTGAAAAAGATGATGCCGGCGCGAGGCCCCCGGAGGGTCTTATGCGTCGTCGTGGTAACGATATCACAGTGGTCGAAGGGGGAGGGGACAACATTGGCCGCGACCAGCCCGCTGATATGGGCCATGTCGGCGAGCAAGTAAGCGTTGTGTTGTTGGGCAATCTGTCATGCAGAGATATCGAGGATGAGAGAACGGAGGCAAGCAAGCGGTTTCGCGAATTTTACGGCATTTTTCAAAATACCTTTTTCATTCTTTCGTAATCAATCAGGCGTGAATAAGCGCTCGCCCCAGCGATAATGAGCTTCGGTCTGTAAAGCTTCGCTGTCGTTTCCAGCATTTCCATGTCGATCTCACCGGTAGCAGGCTGGACACAAAAAAATGTGAAATCTAACGATCAAAGCAGGAGAGTCCAAGTACTCCGCCTCTCATTTTCAGCGTTCTGCCACAGACGTTTTGATTCGTATTACTGCTTCGTCGCATCGCAATCTGTTGAAAACTGTATCTTGTTCGCAGAAGCGCGGAGCACTGAAGTGTCCTCAGACCTCAACCATAACATAATACGCACGATGTTGCAAAACACCTTGGAGCAAGATCTCTACCGAATGCTTGGAGTTGGCACGAAACACAAACTGGGGAAGATTACTGAATGGCGGACTGTGGCCCGCGAAGACCCACGTCCAGCGAAACAATTCATGAGGTGGACGGCAGCGGGAATGGGACAGAGTGGCCGCGGTGGCACCAAAAAGGCGCGCAGTTTAAATTCGCTCAAATGTCGAATCGGAACCTTTTTATGAAAAAGGCCCAGAAAACGTTGAGCATTTAGAATGAGAAGAAACGCTCTGTGTTGTGGAACAACGTCGAAAACACGCCCCCGAACAACCTCACCACACTGAACCCGCAACTACAGGCAGCAGGCCACACATCAGTGCTTCCACAAACAATAAGAGTCAGCATTTTCATGAACAAAGCACCGACAGAAGAAGGGTTTCTTTCCACAGGTTTATACATCCACCCTTACGGAGCATCTACAACGAAAATCTTCCAATTGTATTTTTGCACACTTAAGCTTTAGTTTCATTGATGATTATTGAAAGAGAAAATGAAACAGACAGAATGTACACCGACATCTAACACCTGTGAGTGCACGAAGTATGGCTTTTCGATATCCTGACAAGCCAGCGATTGCTATGTACTGTTAAACACGGGACAAGGTTGCTGCGAGACCGAGTTAAATGTCTGTTTCAAATCATCGCGCCTCGCGGTGGTTTACCCATCTCGATAATTTCTTGAAGCATGCGAACCATGTTTGAAACAAGTTTACTCGCCAGCTTATAAGCGCATACGTTTCCATACTCACGTTTAGTTTGTAAGGCATGGATTCAAAATATATGCTAGTGGCTGAAATGCGGCGGACGTCCGTCATGAAACCGTGTGTCAAGCTGAAAATCAAAGTGTCGCATCAGCGCTTGGAACGGATTGGTGCAGTTACCGATCACAAACCAAAATTACGAAGTCACTTTCCACTGACACGCTGTGCGGACAAATAAAGGTCATTGCGCGAACCATTTCTTATCGCAAAGTTCCTCTTCCACACACACATTCAAGAACTAAGCACGCGCTTACGCTTTGACGCAAAGATGTTCGCCAACGTATTTTTTTACTTCAGAAGTAAAATATTCTCAGGGTGCTGCCTGTTACCCCCTTATCGTTATGTTAAAAACTGACTTCCACTTCATCGTAAAGCTTGAATCGATGAGCGGGTGTGTTGGCGCGAAAGATATCAAACAATAATAAAAATATTTCCTTCGACTCAGGCCACCTGACCATCACCAAGGACAAGTCATCACTGTTTTCAATAAACAGGTAAAATACACCAAGTAACGAAACAAGGCACTTACTGGCCACCATCCGGTAGATCGAGGCCCATGATCCTATCATGTGGTCGCAACACAGCAGTATACACTGCGAAGTTGGCAGGTGATCCTGTGAAAAAAGAAACTCATGCGTCTATCGCCGCTTTCACGGGGTTGCTTTTGACCAGAGTCAGGTCGCGACGAAGGGAAATGTTGTTTCCATCGTTACCAAACGTGTCGGATGACGTCGTTCGTTAACAACAGAGTCTCCAAACGTTTTGCCGGACATCTTACGCAATGTGATTGTTTCGGGATGTATTACATTCTAACAAATCAACAAGTTTATCGTAAATATATCATTTTTTCTTATCGACAAAAATGTCTTCGCGGCAGTTGAAGTCCCCAGATTTACAACATAACTGCACAGGACCACGCAAGCGCATTATGACGTGACAGGTGTCCGGCGGCGAAGCTGGCATCTAATGAACCGACAGACGCAGCGCATCGAAGCAGAAACGATGGCAGTTTCGCATAATTTGCCACATCGTGCTGCGAAAGTATTGCCATATTTGAAGTTTTCTTTGGTCATACTTGGCACTTTTTGCCGGCTAGCCTTCTTGAGTATATAGTTTCCAATCAATAGATGTTCAATCACAGGAAATCACATAATACGTGCAGCAGAGGCTGCAAAATGTGTATTTGCTGCTTTTGTGATAGTTGCGACAATCTCAACAAAGTAGAATGACCACTGGCGAAAACAGAGAATTGAATTGCGTTTAATTCGCAGCCAACTATTCGACATCCATCTCGTCTAATTACCAAGTTTAACAGTTTGAACTTTAAATGTCGCCTCCAAAACAAACCAGCACTTGGCGCGGAGAAACTTATAATCAAAGCAAAAAAAAAACTAAACGGAACAGATCTGATTTAATTCTGGACTTTGACACAAGTCAATTAAACACAAAGATAAATGGGCAACGGACGGTGCCCTGAGAATATTTTACCGCTGAAATAAGAAAGCACGCCGCTGATTTGCTACGTTCGCGAACATCTTTGCGTCAAAACATAAGCGCGTAAATTTGTTCTTGAATGTGAATATGAAAGAGGAAATTTGCGTGAAGGAATGGTTCGCAACGATCATTTATTGTTCGCACAGCATGTCAGTGCAAAGTGACTAGCAATTTTGCTTTGTAAACGGAAACCGATCCAGTTTTATCAAACATCCGTCAGTTTAAAAGGGGCGCGCCTCTATGTCAAAGTGTCTGTTGTACCCGGGAAGGTGGTGGTTCTGCAAAGACAGTCAATCTTTAAGATATTCAGCAACCTCGACCTGAGGGAAACGTATGCCACGTGGCAGCGCCCATAATGAATACCCACACCAGCTCACCGCCATTGTGAGCATGCTGCGGGAACAGTTGGGGTTGTGACCAGGGTTTCCTCTGAGAAAAGTTTACACTGGGCAAGTGTTTGTTTTAGTGAGCACGGATATTATAAGGCGCTGAGTTGGTTAGCAGAGTTCTAAATGAAATACGAACTTTGTGAATTATTAGAACAAGTATAAAATCTTACCAAAATATGAACAAAGAACACATTTATTTCAAATAGCTTCTAAAAGGCAATGCGATATGCTCAAAATTATTGTGCTTCTGTCCAAAAGTATGTAAATTATTCTTTACTTTTACATTTGGAATGTTGCAAGTGCGCGAGAATGAGATTTCACCCCTCAAATGGTCCGGTGGTTCTGCACATGAGCGCACCACAGGGGGGGACATTGCTTGTGGTGCGCCTGACTTCCGGAAAAGCATATTATTTCAAAGGTTAAACGCAATCAGAGCAATAGGTGCTGCGCTGGTTGATCGGACGAGCGAAATCTCACAGGAAAGCAGTAAAGATCAGAAACACTGACTGACAACAGCGAACAAGTGGCAGTAAGCAGTGAGCCGTAGACCATCAGATGAGCACAAGATCACTGCAGAAAAAAGAACCAATCAATCAAACACGCCATCATTCAAACAACAAACCGGAATACGGCTGAACATTCACCCCCCACTGTTCGGGGTCGAGACGAAACGCTTCCAATGCTCGACTTTGACACAACAGTTCCAAAGAGTCGACATTTTCTGTTCCGCCATAATATCGCTGTCCTGTAAATCGATCAAGAAAAACAAATGCTTCTTGACTACCCAAGCAGTCCATGCAAACCACTAAAAAAACTTTATGATAACATTTGAAATTCCTCGGGTTTCTCACACTTTAGCAAAGTAAATTGGTCAAACGTGTTGAAAAAACTTTTGACATGAAAATCCTGAACGAATATCTGAACAGAAAAAAACGAGGCTCGAATTGGTTCGAATTATTAGAACAAAATTTCGTTCCACAAATTTTATCGTACCCATCTTTCACGTAACCTCTGTCCCCGTCATAACCAGTTGAGCCAGAAAAAAAGGTTTCTTTCATAAAATAATGTTCCGTTGACAGAGTGGTCTCATGCAAATAGATATTAGTAGTTAAGTAATGCGCTTAAGCTAAGCATACAAAGGGCGAAATTGTTTACTTTGAAGTTACAACTATTATCTGACAAATCAAGTCAGCTTGAGAAACGTTTGACTTGTGTTGTTGCTTTTCTTGGCGGGGATCGACCGAAGCGCGGAAACTGACGTTTAAAATATTCGGTAATCGACTCCTCAACGAAGATTTTGGGTCCATGTTATTTCTTATTGATAAATGCAAAGAGTAACGAACGCTACCATCACATTTTCGTCATATGGTGTGCGCCCCCCCACGATATGCTCCAATTGTAATTGCAGCGCAGCACAAGTGACATCTTTCGGAGACAAAAGCGAACCAAATAATGTAAAAGAAATAAAAAATGTTTGTCTGCGAATGGCTGAAAAATAGGGGCACCCTCGCATGGCACCTGGATTTATTTTTTCGGTCACAGACCGCGAATTTTTTTTGAAATGGCCAAACACAATACAATTCGGTCATAATGTCAGTTAACAAACACAATTAATACAATTCGGTCATAATGTCTGAAAAAGTAAGTCAGTGAACAGTGTTACGACGAGTTTTAATACTAACATGGGACAAATGACCGAAATGTATCAGCGAAAGAATGAACCCAGCATGGCATACATGTTGACAAACGAAAAGCCTACAAACTGTAGTTGTAGGTAGCAACACTTCAACAACTTTTTCTATGAACTACGACAAGCATATCTGTTTCTATTGCATCTGGCCAGTGCTTTGGGCAATTGTTTATTATCATAGGTAATAGGCATGCGTAGTTTTTTCCCCACTGTAGATACAGTGAGGAAAGAAACCAACTCTGTGCACTAAGAGCATAAAAACAGCCCACCACACGCCATACAAGTGGCCTGCAAATACCAATGGCTCACCGACAGCTGCTTGAAACCATCAGCTATCTACAAATCAGGTAAGTAACATCATGCCAAAACCCACATATGCTGTAAATATTTGAAAACAAATAATTATCTTGGATTTGGTGTAGTTGACATATTTTACACATCAGAAACCAAACCTGGCCAGTTCATCAACACCCTGTCACTCACCAGGATAACCTTCAGAATACTTGTTGGAAAAACATGTTGACATAGCTTCAAGTGCAGCTCTCGAACAAAAATTCTGTACAAATAAACGAAGTGGATCAGATAGGATGGTGGACAAGCAAATTTGTAGAACAGCGGTCCCCAAACATTTTGGATGCTGGGCCAAATTCGCGATCTTATCAGCGTCCACGGGCCGGACTATTTTGCGTACTGAAAAAAACAAAAATAGCAGCCATAACATTAATCACGTTTAATTACTTTATTTGTTTGTGAGCAGACACGAAGTCCATAGTATGAACACACACACTCTGCAGAACGCAGGTTGATAAAAACAGACAAAACAGAACGTAGTTACAAGGCATTGAAGCCGGTGGAATCACAGGGTTAGACACTTTTTGCAACTGCATTGAAGACAGAACCATAGGGCTACAGACACATTCTTAACACTATTATTAGATAACACGTAACACTTGTTACAGCACTACTGCGGAGTAGGGCGCTAATTCCTCAATTGGACTAGTCTAGGTAAAATGCGAAAGCATTGTGGCTTGTCATGCCCTCGATCAAACGGACACTGCAAAGTTCGAACACTCATTCACAGAGAAAAAGCGATTATAGTGTTCAAAGAATAGTGACGAGTACAAACAATCTGACTGCATCAAAGCCATACGTTGTTAGACTTTCTGCATCTTTCGAGAAACAGGTACTTGTATTTACGTTTGTGTATATAACTATTTATTTTCCTTGTTCGGTAACATGTTTGCAATGTGACGCATGAAAATGCTTCTTTTGTTGCGTAATAGTTGTAGTATTCGGTTCCATACTTGATGCTGCAACACGGAGAGTGCCGCGCCAATATTTTTGCAACTGCCAGATAACGCTTACGCTTCAAACTCCAAATGCCTACTACAATTTTACAGATTTCGCAGCGCTTATGCAAGCTAAGGTAGAGTCTACATCAGTCTATAGGCACAAGGGCCGCAAACAGCTGATATTTTCGGGAGAAGGGGCAAATTGATTTAACTTGTTGTACATAACAAACAAGTATGTTTAAAAAAAACTTTTTTGGTGGGGCAATTGTCCAGTTGCCCTTTCCTGGTTGCAAGCTTACTAGGCGACAAGCACATGTTAAATATTAATACTGCGGTGCGCACTAATGACCTGCGTGGGGTGGGCTAACCTGCGCGGGTTGCGGGTACCCGCATTAACCGGAGGGTGCGGGTTGAACTGGGTGCGAGTCGGTTCGCGTGCGGGATAAGAAATCCTCTGTGCGGGTCCGGTTGACACAGTGCATGTGATAATGACACGAGCAAGAAAAGCAACAGATAGCTTGCGGTACAAAGGTGTAGCAACATTTTCCAGTGGTGGCGAAACCACAGATTAAAGTTTCCAGCTCTTAGTGATCTTGTTCTGGGCGATGAGGACTAACGCTGCTAGTGAACGTGTGTTTTGTGAACGTGTTACGGCAGGAGAGCAAATTTAAAGAGTTCATCAGTGAACGACTTACTCTTTTTCAACGGTGCTTTAAAGCTAAGAACGAAACGCTCAAGGTGGAAAAAAAGGTTTCACATTTTTACTTTACCGTGTTTTTATGAGCTTCTGTTGGCTTTGAAATGAACCACTGAATAAATTTCCACAAGCGATGAAACACGCTACGTGAGATTTTAGTGGTTTTCAGACGATGGCAGGTGCCGGCGGAAACAGTGCGAGTGGGGTATGCGGGGGTTGGTAGGCTGCGTGGGATGGATGCAGGGTTTAAAGTCTGCGGGTTAGAAGTTTGCGGGTGCAGGAGCGTCACCCGATTTCCCAAATTCTTGCTGGTGCGTACCGGGTTCAAGTTGTGCGGGGCGGGAGCGAGCAACAATTTAAGCCGCACAGGACTCTAGGACGCACAAACGTCCAACTGACAAGCAGCTATGACGCAACAGTTCTCTGTTTTCATATTCACTTGTCTCTTGTATAGGCTGAATGAACACTGCTATGGCGAGTTTTAATACAACTGTGAGACAAATGACCGAAATGTCTCAGCAAACAAATGACTGAAATGTCTCAGCGAAAAAAAAGACTGAGCAAGAAAATGCAAGTACTGTACAACAAAAGCACAATCAGTGAAAATAGGAATAAGAGGTGGAAGCCCATGGTTTGCTGAAACCCCACTAAAATAAACTGCACAAAACATGAGCAGAATATATAGTTTGGTTTGAAGCAAATTCAAAGCATGCACGGACTAGTTTATTTCTTTGGGGCAGCAAGAACATGCATTTTATGCAGTGCATTAGATCCAGATAACTTGGTTCACCTACGTCCTTGCCAACATTTGCAGGATGCCCAAGTGGGTTCAGTTTGTAGGATGCAGCTTAGACCTGCCGATATCGTAGTTTCACTTGATATTTTGAGACTGTTCTAATGGTTTCCTTGTTGAATTAGGTTGAAAATATGCAAAATATGGCTGATGACCTAACATGGAAAATATGACTTTTTATGACTTCGCCCTTTCGTTATAGACATCGTTAGGGTGCGATTTTTGTTTTAAAATTCGTTTCATACCTTCCTGAAGCCCAGAAAAAATAAGACTTACATGATTTTAAATGGCCCTAAACATTACAAATGAATAGCCTAGGGCCTAGGTCCTAAGTAAATCACTATTATTTCATACATTGCAAGTTGGCTAAACTCCAAAACATTTTAAGTTGAGCTTTTCACTGAAGCCGAAAGGCTAGTTTTTGTTTCTAAACCTGATATCGAAATAAAATTATCATTTACAGCAAATGATTTTTGCTTTGTGTAATTAGCCTACATCTCACATTAATTTATTTACACAAGTTTGTACAACACTAAACATTCCTAGGAAAGCTCGTGGGTCGGATTGGAACCCTTCGCGGGGGATCTGGCCCGCAGGCCAGACTATGGGGATCACTGATGTAGAACAATCAATTGCAAGTCTATAGGTGATCATCCTCCACCTTGAACACAAGTTATGAGGAAAGATTTCAGCTTGTTTATATAACGTTCAACTACCTGACCAAGTCATGTTTAAGTGGATAAAGTTATGTGCAAGTATATTCATAAAAATGTTTTGCCATTTGCATTATCACCATGCATAACTACTTCATATCACTGTTTTCTCAACATGGATTTCCTTTTTTGAGGGTCAAGCAAACAGACCTAGTGGGTCTCAAAATACTTAGGCTCTTTAGCAAGTTAAGCCAGGTCTACCAAATATACAGTCAGCAACATAATCACCTGGTTGTTGTTCAGCCTCTACTGATTTCCAAAAACAGTAAACTTGCTGTAAATTAAACCACATAAGGATCATTTCACAATAGATCTAATTTCTCTACAATTCACTACAACAAAATCAGAACACACATATTTACATGCAAAATCCAATTCCACCATGAATAGCAGGTTTTGTTTACTTTCTAATGTAAAACCTTTGAACAATTTTAAGGAATAGGAAAATAGAAATAGGTAAATTAATCAATTGTTTGGGAACAGATCATTTACAATCATCACCACCACACACATAGTTATTGTTGACAAGGTTGTGGATATTTTGTCTATAAACAAAGTAAAGAATGAAGATTTACTTCAGATGCAATTAATTCAAGCCCTCTGCACTGTCGATCCTTTTCTTTCAAAACCAAGTTGAAAATTTCTGGATCATCATTTGATAGATCTTCAGCTCCATTCCACTGAGTAAAAGTCTAAACAACATCTTCTTGTTAATACAAAACTTAGTGAAAAAAACGGGTGAAGTCAAACATTTTTCATAACATTTAACACTTTGAGAACTGGGGTATGATATATTCGTACTTTGATTTCAGCCTAAAACAGCAGTTTTCGGTTGCCTTACCAACGCCCTAGCTCCTCCGTCGATTGCGCTAGAGAGCTGTTCAAGGGCTCAACCGGATC
>Ga0210059_1006968_pt1 | contig 18051 bp, 7 predicted proteins | sample Ectturendosymbi2_FD_188042 | JGI IMG/M metagenome (GOLD analysis project Ga0210059, IMG submission 188042) | Ecteinascidia turbinata endosymbiont from Florida, USA - Sample 2 (SPAdes) (version 2) | ecosystem: Host-associated > Tunicates > Ascidians > Unclassified | place: Key West, Florida... | reverse complement strand
ATTACCGACAAGTCAGCAAGACACAGCCCCTTCACCACAGGGAGGCGGCAGTATTTTGGCGATATGTCAATCTGGCTGCACTCACCTTCAGCATTTCGGTGCGACACAACCATGAACCTCACCACCACCTTTCCGTTTTTTTTAACATGACATGCAAATCACGAACATTGGCAAACTCAGAACCTTGCAAGCAGCAGTATTCGAAATCAAACTAGAAGCTATACTCCATGTTTGGAAAACAGAAGACGAGGACTAATATCTTTCTGTTATGCCAAAAATAATGATACTTTCTTTTCAGTATCAAAGTCCAGCCTTTACCTGTTTTACCCCAATGGTTTCCAATTCGGGGTCCTCGATCTACAGTCTCAACACGACACTCCTTAACATCTTGGCATCAGCAAAAATAATAATTATGTAAAGAGGATGAATGAATTCAAGTCGCTGATTTCGAATACAGACCTCCGCATCCCCTTAAGTCTTAATTTTATAAGTATTTCTGGATTGTAAGTCCTTCGAGAAGACAATCAAGAAGAATAAGTACTCAGGTGTGATCACCAAAAAAGGTTAAAAGCCATTGGTTTACCCTAATTCAGCCATGGTTTGCCGAACTGCAAGCACGACTTCCAATCAAATCCTTCCAACCTAACCTAGTGCAATCACTGCAAGGAGTTAATAAGATATCGGTGCACGAAAATGCTGGTATGCCAAATAACGCAACCACTTGACTGACCACATTCCACACCGTCAAAATGGTTGCACTAAATATGTCCGACCCTTCCGTTACCCAGTTGATGCCGCCAAACGTATGGAAAATTAAAATGCACATCAAGTGAACGCAATGAAGGTGTTCGGTGTGAATGGTATGGTATCTATTCGCCTTGCTGTTTCAGGTTGTTTTAGGTAAGTGATCAAGCTTGCTAGTATTACTCAGTTGATTCATGACTTAAAAACAGATTTTGGCAATTACCCTACCATTCCAAACAAAAACCCCATAGTAAATCGTTCAAAGAGAATGATTTGAATTGTGCGGTACGTCATCTCCCACATGCTGCGGTACGCTTTTATATTTTTGCCGTCATCCAAAGCAAAACTCCAGTTCGATTTGGAATAGTCGGAAAGGAAAAAAACTGAAGGCAAGTTTAACACTGCCGTGTTTACTAATTTAGAACGGTTTGTTACTATAACGTGGATATAGGATAATCACATCCAGTTACGCTGCAGACTTGCCACGGCGTATGTGAGGCGGGCAACTGATGTTCAGCAGCAGGCTTGTTAAGATGGTTCAGAATGACATTTCAGCAGACGGTATGTGACGGCACAGGGCACTTCAGTGAAGCTGTGTAAATCAGTGCGATCATTTGCGTGCAGCTCTCTTTTAACTTTCAAGAGGCTTTACCCTGTTCTTACTTTTGATTATGAGCCACTTACTCTTCGGCTGTCACATACTGCTCTGCAACCACCTGATAAAATCATCAGAATTTGATTATTTCACGTGGAATTGACGATTTCACCTGGATACTGCAAGAAACTGCCTTTTTGTCACTTCGCGGAAGTAGTAATGCGTGCCGGTAGCCCGTATCTATTTTAACGTTTTGTTTGTTTAGCACTCGTTTGTCCTTTTTTCCTGCTTTCTGCACTAACCCTCCAAAGGGACATCATGTTAACTAGCAATGATAAACCATTGCTCAAGCGTATAATACCATTGCGTCGAGTAGGTTGTCTGCTCAGTGGGACTGAGTTTAACAGTTTTTTTTAAGTCTCTGACACATGAAATAAATTTAGACGCAGTCCACAACGCAAAACTATGCAGCAAAAAACAAACAGAGGGCAACAATGTTCCGTGCTACTGCAAAATGAAGACCTTACGCTTAATCTCAACTTTTGCTGGATACTGCAAGCGCCAAACACCTCAAATCGACGCTGCAGTTTGAAGCTTTGCGCGCAGGGAACTGCACGACGCTGAAGCAACGCACTGGCGTTCCTTTTGCGGGCAGGTCTGATCAATACAAAAACCTATTCACCCATATATAATTCACGAAAAAGAAAGCGACCTTTCGCGTTAGACTCAGTGATGTCCAGGTTGCTAGCAAGGTTGTCAGCGCGCACAAACTGCTAGTGCCATAACCGAAGCCCATTTAAAGCAGCCTCGAATGGGTTTTTATTCGTGCTAAAGTGCTAAACTATTGATCATGATGAACATAGAAGGACCACATGAGCAATAAAACCTCCAGATAATTATTTTAAATGTGGAAAATAAGACAGACATTAAACCCAGCAGTTGAGGCGATCAAGTCGGTTAAAATCAAGTTATTCGCGACTGTGCAGTGCAGGATATAAATCGCCCTTGACAACTAATTGCCAACAGTAACCGAAAATACGTATCAACGCACTCCTCAGCCACAACCAACCCCCTCACAAACAACAGATCTTGCTATCAAAAGCCCGTAAACACTGAACACGCGCATTCTTTTTCCAGGTATCAACCTTGAAACTAGTTTAAGCTCACAAGACCTTGCGTGATTGCGGTTTGCGTAGAAATGAATGCACACGCGCATTCTGTTTAGAAATCGGCCATGCGCGCATTGAAATCAAAATAACTTGCCCGATACTGAATACCACATTAATTGGAAAACAACGTAATACACTAAGTAACTAACTGAAACACTTCATCACCCGTGACGCGAATTCATTTACACTAAATCCGACGCGCCTGAAAGAGTACTAAGTCTTTGCATCGTTGGTGCACAACGTGCGAGGTCAATACTGAACACTTACCGGTGGCATTATCAGTCGAAGGCTTAACACTGTCACTCATCCTATTCCCCGCACAGGAGACAAGAGACAAGGTGTTAGGGTTAGAAGTTCAAGTTCAAAAATAGTTCACATATCCCTAACTAGGTACGCAAGTTCAGGAAACAAATGTTCAGTCAAAAAAACATCACGTCCGTTACCGCAGTAAACTTCGAACACACCAAATTACGAAACACATTTTGTAAGCTGTAAGTATTTTGGTTTTTAGTTTTGAGCAAAGCAGTGCAATCCGTTGAGTCTGTGAATCAAACTCAAACGCGAGAATTGATCTTGCATATTTAATGTACCATAGCAGGGCTCGCGCAACAGAATAACTTCTTGTCCGCCTTCAAATCAGCTACAAATATCGTTTTAGCAGCTGCTTTTAAGGTTTCCACTCTTTACATACCAGAATGGCAACTTAAACTTGCCAAGACACTTTCTCGCTCCTAAGGGAATTGCGTGACTTATGACAGAATTTGTAGGCCACATGGGGCACGTGCACTTGACAAAGGAATCGCTGGAAAGAATGTACCATTATCGTATTCACTTAACATTAAAATATTTTGATCCAGCGACTGCCGGCTGGCACTGATGTCGAAAGGTGTGGAGCCAGAACTGCAATGACTTACAGGGTGTCTCAAATACAAAACACACCCACATTGAATTAAAACTGTCAACTTTAATTTCCTTTTAGCGCTCGCAATAGAGTTTGTGTATGTAATAATGGAACAACAATCTTCCCAACCTGTCTGAGAAAAAAACATTCTACGTGGAATCCTATTTAGCCAACGAATCTTCCAATGTTCAACAAGCAAAATTTCGGAAGTTCGTCTTGGGATCCTCAGTCAAATAAGCAGAATTTCGGCTGGGTTCGGAGTTCAGATAACACTGGAGTTAGCAAAATCTGACTTGAAGATCTGAGGGACACTTTATTTTGTCGGGGGGGAGTGCTAGGACAGAAAATAACACTGGTGTTCACTTCGACAACGCAGTCAAGAGCTAGGAATCTATCGAGAGTTTTTGAAGCGTGTCGTGTGGCAGTGATGGAAGTTTTTGGCATCACAGACGTGGCTGAGGGATAGACAGAGGTGAACAGTGGTTTCGGCAAGTCGAGCCCCAGCAAACATTCAGACATCCTGGCTGAGACGGATCAACAAGAAGCGCGACGTTTGAGTGGACACCGCATTCACCGACTTAACCCTTGGGTTTTCATCTATGGGGATCTGTCAAGGATAATGTACACGTTGCACCACAACAACCCTCAAACGAGTGGTGAACTGAAAGCAGCAATCACAGCAAAAATAAAGGAAATTCCCCAAAGAGGTATGCGTTTGTGTTATCGACATTTTCCGCGACGTATGCCTACAACGCCACAGAGCCCATTTGCAGTAAATTTCTGCAAAGCGACCAACTGATATTATACAGATTGATGTTTGAAGTCCAGTAAAAATCTTGGAATTGCTGAATATTTGCAAGATTTAAGAAAAATTTTATGCGTTCGGCTAGTATCACCCAGTATAGAAAATTTATACTATTGTAAACACTTTCCCAACAAAATACATCCACCGTGAAATATTTCTTGAAGCCAGATGCTAATCACTTCAAAATTCGACATTTCTTGAACAATAATGCCTTAATTATATTGTGTCGAACATTCCAAAAGTGTAAAATATCACTCTATTGGAAGTAACCATAGTATGCTACAAAACATTAAGCACGTGCAAAATGTGTTACTAAGAATGCATACAACCACTGTAATTAACCAACGCGTTGCATCTGAAATGCTGTAACGATCTGCAACGTTGACTGCAGTAGCAAATTACATTCAGCTCGATTTGAACAATTAGATCAGAGTAAACCCACACCGCCTTAAAACCACACACTTCTTCGAACGCGGAAGGAAACCCTTTTAACGCGCTTGTTCCATTCTTTCAGCCTGATAACACTACAGGGAGTAACGTATTTTGAGAGTTTCATATGATTTGCAGCGACAGTGGCAGGAACCCCTGCATCACATGGCACACCAATATGGCGGCCCGTTTGCCCCATGCAAATTTTTTTAAAATTACTTGAAATATGTGATCAACACTTTTTTTTGCCAAAAAAACTTGCACTGTGATTTTTTCATTAAATTACATGAAGAAAAACTTCTTTCGTTACTGAGCCCACTTCATCAACGAGCTGAAATCGGCCAATTAAGCGCTTCCCTCAGTTTGCGAATAAACCATGTTTTAAACGAATAAACCACTTAATCTAATAAATCATCGCTAACATTGTTTCTTTTACGGCATCTTACTTTGCATTCTATCAATAAAGTTAAATGCGTTTTTTGTTGAAGTCGATTTCAAATTACGGCTGTTGTTCAGTGCGCCGAAATTGTATGGCACACGGCGGGAACTTAAATCTTTTGTAAGGTGGCTTTGCATTTCACACATGCCACAGGTGCAACGTGGAATACTCGACCACAAGCAGTAGGGGAAGTTATAACGCTTGTAGCAGATTTTGTACAGTTACATAGGGCTATATGATGGATGTTCCTAGAATTAGATAGGCTACCTAGTTGACATGACTAAAAGGTTTGCTTGCCATATTCCAGTACTTGATAGTAGCTTATGATGCTTGGAATTGGTTTACTTCAGTTTTTGTAAGAAAACCAAGAAATTACATCAGATAGGCAATGCTTCAAGAGGCGTCTTGGGATGAGCCCCAACCCGCTTCTCATTCACTGCGCTTTAAGGACTTGGAGCTCTGGCTCTGGTGAGTATTTACGGAAAGATTTATTGAAATAAACATTTAAAGCACAGTTGTTAAGTACTCAGATATTACTTGACTTGTTTACCCAAACATGAACAAAAAAAATTCGTGAAAAACGAACATGCAATATGTTTTTGCAACCTTCCAATGGGAACATTCCATTGGCAGAGTTGGCCCAGTAACGAAAAATATTTGTCATTAAATTTTCTTATAAAAGTATTGAGAAATTTTTCAGATAAAAGTAAAACAATGTGAAAAAAATTCAGTTTTTGAAAAAATTAATACAAAATATGTGAAAAATGTATTTGCAATGATATTAAAACAAAATATTTACATGGTGCAAACGGACTACAGTACACCAAATTAAACTAGTATGTTGCTGGCAATGGCCATGGTCGTCATAGCAGTAGCTGCAGTTGCATTTAAATAGGAAGGATTTTGCTGGTTACATGAAAAAAATATGTTAAGTGAAAAGCAAATCTTATTTTTAAGTGGCTGAAGGCTAACAAAACTGTCTCATATTTGTAAGACTTAATTCGAACAACAGAAAAACTGAAGTAAGGCAATATGCCACTCATGAAACAACTTCAAAAACAGAGAACACTTTTGACAAAGACGAACTGCATTTGTTGATTTCTTGATACAAACTGTGGCAGCAAAAATGACTTTTTCGGTATGGGAAACTACCGGTTCTCCCAGGCCAACCAAAGCAACGCGCCCAAGGCCACTGGTGCGAGCAAAACCAATCTTATCGCTGCTCAACATCTGGGAATCCATTTAAGTTATCAGTGAATGATGTTCACATTCCGCGGGAACGCAGCTTTCGCAGTTAGCAGTGGCCAGGTTATAATACTTCTTGTTTGGGAAGGCATAGAAGTGCTTTTTAGATAAACAAGCGGCATTGACTTGACTCAGCTTCGAGCCGCAAGAAAGCGTTCAATTAAAATATTTCATTTTTTGCGAGAAATATAATAACGGACTCATCAGCATCTACTAATTAGTAGTCAAAATATTGATGATATCTCATGATTTTGCTGGTAAGCGAACTTATGGTCCTGTTTGACCAATCGTGAAACAGCACCATTTTCCGGGTCATTCATGTCATTCGCAAGTAGCTTCCGTAAAAACTATCTGGTTTACCAAACGCAACAAGCAGTTTCTAAGAACCAATTCAACTTGTACCAATACACAAGTACTTACTTCTGTCTCGCAAAACTGACTCAACGCAAGGCTCTTAAAAAGCTGGATTTTCGCGCCCTGTGTCTACTTCTTGTAAGGCACAACTAGGTTGCTTTCCAAGCACGGGAATGGAACCTAAAAAAGGCCTGCCAGAGCACACCCACGTGGCATAACTCAAGATGTTTGATAAGCAAAGCCAATGCTCCTTTTCGTTGCTGCACGCACAAGTTTTCGATCACGAAATAACTTCACAGGCAACAAACTAAGTTTAGAATCTACATTCTCCAAGCTAAATTGTCAAGATCAACTTCCGACCTAATCACCTGATACTGCATTACCTGTCTCTTGCCTGCCATGACTGAAACCCACAACTACCTTCCCGGACAGTGACCAATCAAAGTGCATGCCAAGCAAATACCGTCGGGAAATCGAAGCAACCTACACCCTTAGAATATTACGCAGAAACGTCACTAGGCCGTATCTGGGAAACGCAATTACGCTACGATCAATAAGTTCGGAATTTCGATCAATGCACAGACCAACGACCAAAGCGTACTTTTGTAATCACACGAAACAAAGTGAGCGGCAATGCCGAATCCTCACGGGCAATCAGATCTCACGACAAACGCAATGCAACCATATTAAAGCCGAGCACCAGAATGAAATCTCCAAACATCATCAGCCCTTCTGCAAGAACAGAAAGCGAAAAGGTGATCGCCGATGAAGCTCGGTAAGCAACACATACCGTGCACACGAACCGAATTGGTTTACCACCAAGCGTAGTATTTTCCAAAACTTCTCACGAAGGTATGTTGTGAGTGCAATTACCGGCTGTGGGAGAACAGCGGGAAGAACGTTTTATTAGCTGATCAGAACTTCGTGTACACAATAAGATGAACGCTTTTTATATACAAAAATTTTAAGGGTCTTTATTATGAACAAATATCCGCTCAACAGCACCTTGAAACCGATTGGTCGCAAGCGTCGACGCACGACGTCAATGAACGTAGGTAGCAGCCAAAACCTCAGTACGCAAGTGCACCACGTTCTCAATGATTTAGTGTACGAATTTACGGAAGCATAGAAGTTTGGAATGAAAGGATGAAAACAAAAAAGAAGCCATCAATTGGCGAAATATTAATTGTTGAGCTGTCTAAAGCCAAATGGCCTTACAATTAGCGAAACAATGCAGGAGATAAACGCCCTAGGAATCACTGTAAGAATGACTTGAGGTAAACTGCCAAATACAGTACATATATAGGCTATGTATATATAAATATCACGTGAATCAGAAGGAATGAGGGAGACGAGCAACTCAGCAACCAGTACCAGCACACCTTGATCACGAAGTGAAGGACACAGCGCTGGTTGAAGGTCGTCGCGTACAAGCATAAAACATCTCGGAAACTTGTATCGATGCGTGATTAGACGTGTACCCGAAAAGTAAACACGCTCTGTTACCAGCTCACTTAACGATGACCTCTAAGCCTAGTGGATTCAAACCAGATCAACCTCTGTAGTTGTGACCATCACAGAGTGATTGCAACGCAACTCAACTGTAATGAGGAAAAAGTTTTTCCACAACGAGCCGGTTCTAACGAGCTAATCAGCAAAAAGAGTTACTTGTTGGTTTTCCGCCATTGGAATAAACTACATAATTAGACTAGGCTCTACTTCTTGAAGCAATTACGCACGTGTAAGAAAACCAGTTTACGTGTGCAATAAGCTCAAAAACTGGCAAATACAGCAGCACAATTTTCATAAATTTTGGTCAATCAACATTCCAGCGCGGCATGTGGAACTAGACATTAATTACAGGGGATAAACAAAATTTTTATTTATTCCTCAATCCTAGTCACCTCATCAAAAATAATTGGTTGCGAACGCAAAAGACAACGCCATTTTTTCATCATTGATTACCTCTGGACTAAGCGGGCAAAACTGAGGTTGCAATTCAACAATTAAAAAAAGCCTGGACTGCAAAGAATAGCTTAGGCTTAATACAGGTTAACTTCTCTCCGGGCGGCTTTGAACGAAGTCATAGTATTTGGGTATCAGCAAAAGGGGTACTCTTGAAGAATTACTGTGCCAGCAAGTAACCGTGAGTTACATAAGGGATGTCTTGAAGTCAATTGTCGTCCAGAATTGAATTAAGTTTCGGAACATTTAAAGTGAAGGAAATGATTAATTCTGAAAGCCCTGAAACAGCTCACAAATTCGGATAAATACCACCAGTCACTGCAGTCACCAAATCACTACGAAAGTCTTTGGTGCAGAGCCTACAAATATTGCAGGAATTCCTGGCATTCACTCTATGGGAATGGATGTTGATGCAGTGGTTATTTACATTCTGACTCCATAAAGCCAACGGAAGGGGCGATTAAGCCTATTACAACACGGCTATTTGACGATAAAACAACGGTGAAAACCTGATCCCACAGAATGCAATGCCACAGCTACGCAACACTAGTGTTAGCGATCGACTGTGGCAGCTGGAGCTAGTAGTGCCGCACACGTCACGGCGTTCAATGTCAAACCGGGCATCAACACTGCAGTGGGCTTATGTAGGCAAAGGCACGCTAAATTTACATTGTAGTGAAGAACCGAAATAGATCGATGAACCCGGCGACGTGAGAAGCCTGAGCCAAGCACTGCACTGTTCACGGCTATTAACTCATCGCTGATTGTCATCCTTGTGCAGGACGTGACGGATTTAAAGCGTTTTCAATGTCAAGAATTCTTGCCGTATTTTTGTGAACAAAGTCGCATTCCAACACCTGGCATCATGCACGCATCTTATTCTAAGCGCGAACTAAATGACTCTTGCGCAATTGGTGAAGGTCGAACGGCCAAAATTTTCTGGAAACACTGCCAGCCAGACAACGACCAAACCTAATAGCTGAAAACATGGCTGACAGGAATATCCACGCACGCCACAACGTTGCTTTTCAGCAGGCTGACTACAGCGAAGAATGTAACTAAACGCATGCGTAAGTACAAGCAAATGCAGTTTGCTCAACCTTTTGTTGAAAGACAAGAATGATTTGTTTGCTTCTACTGTTGATTTAGTCACAGTTGGTGCACTTCATCCCAGCAATGAAGACTCACAAAAAGCAGGTCATTTGAAAGCACATCGCAGCTCGCGTAATCATGTTATGTTATCACACATTATCTGAATGATGTTATACCGGCAGCATACTCTGCTACCGTAAGTCGCCTATCTTATCACCTCTAGACTCTTAGCCAAGTCAGTAAAAAAACGGCGAACTTTAAAAAAACGGCGTGAACTTAAAAAGGCTGACATCACGCATCTTGCAAAACATTGATGGAAACACGAAGAAAATCGCTTTTATCTTTTCTTTGATGTTAAGTTATGTAACAAACTAAATAATAAAGCATTACGATACCTTAGCAAAAACGAAAGTAGTGAATGTAACCCTACTGAAGAAATACATCGTTCAGCTCATATTCGTTAAATTAAAGAAATTTACAAATATGAAACTGTAAATATCATTAAAAATGCTATAGATTTGCTGTAAGCTTTCGAGAAAACAGCCGAATGGGCTCTGCTTTTATCTTTGTGCGATGATTCAATCTTGTACATATCTCTATTCAGGTAACTAATCTCCAGAAAGGTGAAGGGTTTGAATACATCAGCAATTTCAAATAGGAAATCGATTTAATGTAACAATACGTATATTCAGTCCTACAATCTGCAAGCAATGCTCACAGGTGAAACGCTGAAAGGCTGAAGTAAGAACAGACCAAGCAAACAAACTCAAGACCAAAATGAATAAATTACAACACAAGCTCAGCAATCTGAATATCCTAACCGACTACTCACCAAAATCAGAACTCAAGCTGCGACAAATAAAAAAACTAGAAAATGTCTACAACGCCGTCGTTAGGCGCTTTAGCCAAGCTTGTGCAGAGACACTGTAACAAAAACCCTAAAATGTGCATTGGAGAAGGATTCCACCTTCAACACCAAGACCCGTAAAATCATTGTCGAACTGAAAAAATGTGCCTTTAAACAATGTTGGCACCCAATCACATAAAAAAACAATTATAACCGGTGATAACCGCTCTGTCTCATTGGCCAACATTGTTGTGCATTACATCCTGCGCCCGATTGCTGATGTGTTACGTGAGGCTGAACTTTTTTCCGCAGATTTATCGATGACTAATTCGGATAGCTGCATCATATATGTCAAATGCACGTATTCACAAGCTCTAGCCTCAGTCTTTACTAACAGTGGCTTCGAACTAACGTTTCACCAAGCTTTCACAGCCGAATAAACGAGTGAAGTGGTATCCTAAATGTTATTCACTGCACAACCACTGAAGATGATTGAGTTTGCCACTAAAGACTTCTTAAAACCTACAGCGGAGGGAAGACAGTTCATTAACGGGAAATCACACCACCCAAAGACGACATTTAAGTCAATCCTATTTGGGGAAGCCATAAGACCGAGGCATCTCAACCGAAGGATAGAGTAAAAGCTCAGCAGCTTGAACCGACTCCAAGAAAAGGTTATCCGCTCAAACTTCTCATTGGGCATGACAAATGACATGATAACAATGGCATCGAAATGGGAAGAAAGGCTACGCCCTTCAAAATGAGAACGATGACCCACAGGTTTGGGCTACGGCAATCCCCCACCTGCTAACTCTATCAGAAAGTAACCTAAAAATCACTGGAATGAACTACAAATTTTCGGCATAGTCACACGAAAAACACTTTTGACGAAAACACACTAGAATGCCAAGGATCAGTTTCAACCAGCTAATGAATTTAACCAATCGTCTTATTACAGGTGACGAATGAATCGTCGAGACCTTGTACACGCCAGCTACGCTCTTTCAGAATGTTGCCGGTAATCTGTAAGGTGTCCACGATTGATGCGATTATTACCTGCAAAACCTTGGCTGCGTATTGCAGCAAACCGATTCTGTGAGGATTTATGATGTAACTCGTACCAAACTAGTGGAGTTAGTTATCACACGCACATCCAAAAAAGAATAAAAGCATACACGAATTTGACTGGACGCTAACACATCAATGCCGTTTTAAACGGAAACAAGAAATAGTAAGGAATGCTGTGAATAATTTTTGTAGAAAAGCTCCTTACTGCCGAGTTAATGCAGGGAGTTACCAACAACCGACCTAGTCTCATTTGGGCCGCAGTCCCTCCCTGAAAACGTGATTTTCGGATGTGTATGTTATTCCCATTTAAATTTCTGAGTTTAACCATCCCTCACTGGTCAGAAACATCTACCAAAATCCCTTAAGAAAAGAATTGCAAAAAATACATACAGATATACAGTTCTCACCATGTAAAACGCGGAGTTGTTATGCCGGGCCATAACTTACAAGAACTTCACACCTAAATAAACCACTGCTGACCAGCCTATGAGGGAACATTTCAAATCCAGCACAATAACCAAACTAACGCATTGCCTTTTCACAAACAAGCCAAAAAAATTGCACTTTAAGATCGACAGAGGAAATTCAGAATAGCGGGTGCGGAGGATTTTAATCGTTAACTACCCGAATCCAAAATACTAGTTCAAACCAGACAATAGAATTAGTTAATGAATCAAACAATTGTAATGCTTGCTTTGCTCATAGCGACGAAGACGCAATGCGGGAGCGAGTGAAAAAAAATGAACCAAAAAAAGGCGAGCATAATGGAATGCGAGCGAATGACAAAAAACGAAGAAAAAAAGCGACCGCGATGCCGCATCGTGCTCGCCTTCTTTCCTGTATTTTGTCGCTCGTTCGCACTAGTGTTATATGAGTAACCGAAAGAAAAAAGAAACTGCAAGCTATCTCAAGTTAAAAGTTCAACCAATGCTGACACGCTAGGTTGGTGGCGCAACAAAGCCGAACAGTTGTCTTTTGCAGAAGCATTTGGCTTTAAAATATCTCCGCATACCCCCACGTCAGCATCTTCAATAGACATCTTTTCCCAGTGCCGGCTTACTGCAACCAAGCTGCGATCCCGGTCGGACCTTTACAAAAGCCTTATTACACAGCATTACTTGTGGCTTGATCAAGGGTTTTTAAGGTGTTTTAGGGACCCGATTCGGGTCCAAGGGAAATATCTGAACGGATGCTGCTATCAATATTATGAAATGGTATTAATGGATGAGCCTCAAAACACCTTTAATTATACGAAATTTAGTCGGAAATTTTTCAGGTCCCTACAGGTTTATACCGCGTACCTAACATTTTCCTTTAAAAAACCTTGGGATGACTTCTTTGTTGTTGTGAATTGAATTGTTTCCATTCCAGCATCCAGATATTAAGGATTCAGCATTTTGGATTAGTAAATTATTCAGAATTGCCTATCCTTGCAGCAAGGGTCCATGATGGTTGGCATTCAGCAAAATTAATGCAAAGCGATTACCTGAATCCGTACACTTCACAGCCAAACATGAAGGGCATATTTAACAAGTGTCTTACATTTGAGGTTTTGAAACAAAGTGAGACACGCCTTGTACAGTCTTGTAAGAAGCGGAAACAACATCTATTTTATTTTTCGGCCAGATAACGCCAGTAATGTTCTTTCATGGATACAGTCAGGCCAGGAGATGGTGAAACGTAGAAAACGCATGTGGTACATACATGAGGCTTGCGTGCGTTTGAGGACAACACTCGCGCTGCACTCATGTGTTTGATTACGATGAAAATAGTTGTGGAAAGACCACCGTGACTTTTATTGAATCACTGTTTTTATTGAATCACTGTTTTTTATATCTTAAAAAATTAAAGTGATGGGGTCGTGATTGAGACCTCGGCTTTACAACTATGTTGCAGTGTTTAATTGCTGCAAAACAGAGTGTATCTGGCGGTCACGCTCTGTCACAGCCAGCAAAACACTGCTAAATGCTTGCAAACACCAGTTTTTGCAGCGATTTCTGCAGGCAATCGTGCAAGCTTTCAAAACGAAGCGCCAACTCAACGTACGTAACTCGAAACACGACAAGGCATTAATATAAAGGCAGGTCGTGTGCACGCGGCCGGAACAATGCGGCACCTGGCCTTAAAGGAACGTGACAAAACGCTAGCCAGTGACCTGGGCTCACTGGAGCGAACGGTGTGGTAACACAATGGACCGCTTTAGAAATACAAAACGTGACCACCACGTGGAACCGACATGTAGACCAGGGAAGACGTAATGTGGATCGATTGTCACCAGTGGCAACCGACCAAGGTAAATTACACCATCGGCGTGTGGAATCACGAAACTTAATGCATCCAAGCGCTTCCGGTCATAAGAAACGAACGTTTCAACAAAGCAACCGCCACAACATTCTAACCACCTGCACAAAATTAGGTCCCAGACAGACGAACAGGCTGCTACGAAAATGTTCTGAAGAATAACACCGTCAAGTTTGTAGCATCCGTGGACGTCAAAGATCCTTTTTGAAGAACGGGATAACAAATTGTGATGAAACTATTTTGTGATTAGCAAGCTGGCAGACGTTGACTCCGTTTGGCATTCAGTATAATGCCATCAAGCACCTTAAACCAAGGACCGCAATTCCATACCAAAATTGTACAGATGCGACTTGAGGTGGCGATTAGGTGTCGTCATTATTGTTGTAAGTGAAAATGACACACGGCGGCTGCTAGTTTTACCTCAGAAACCATGTTTTCATCTTGCATGCCTACTCAGTACCTACAGCAGGTGCAGAACGGACTGACAAACCACCACCTATGCCCCTGAGGTGTTGAGTCACGTGCCACAGCAAAGCGCGAGAACAGTTGTGCACTGCAACGAGTCGCGCTTAAATAGTTTTTTTGCGGTAACTTTCCAGAGCTACGCCGATGACGTCGGAGAAGCGGAAAATACCGCAGCCTCGTGCCAGCAGTGGTCTCGAAGCTTCTAGTAACCTGTTCCTACATTACCACAATATCTTATCGGCACTACTGCGTTAACAGAAGCAGTAGCCAAATATGCTTTAACACTACTGAGAATTTGGTTAACGAGAAAATACAATATGCGTAAGCCGCAAAGAACGCAGTTTTCGTTGTCCGGACTACAAAATTTCAATGGTTAAAATAGCCGACAAGTTCTAATAGGAAAAGTGAAATTTGAACACATTCAAGTTTCTCAACAGCGGATTTTAAATTTTTTTAAAACTACTCGAACTGAAGAGTAAAAGAAACTACAACAATGAACGCATGCACGGCATTTTTAAGAGATGAAGGTCCAAAAGAGTTAGGTGCACAGAGCTAACACTGTTATCTCGGAACCTACGCGATAGGGGTTTTGTAAAATGGATCACAATGGACGTATCACCTTGGCGTTCCCACCACAATCGCAAGATATCCTTGAAATTTTGAGACCGGCAGGATATTAGCAGCAGTCAGCATTTTCAGGTTAGTAACTGACATCGATGGCCAAGCGCTATGAGATAGCAAAGATATTTCACTGAGACATTTCGGTTATTTGTCCAAAATAACTTTTAACATGTTTTGTGACTGAAAAAAGCATTACAACTGGGGCAACCAAATTTGACCTAAAAATGCAAAATTGATTTTTTTGTCTTTATTTTGACCTATAAATTTTCTGCGTTTGCAACTGCAAAATAATTTCAGCCATAGGTGTTGAGGTTAACCCAGAGGCATATTCATGCTCTCTATCCTTCAAAATTTTTAAATATTTGCTTCTTTAACTTTGGGGATGATATATTGATAAGTACATTAATACCTACAGTGGAGTCAAACCTGAGAACATCATAAAGGTGAAACACTAAATGCATAATGGATTGAGCATTTACCAAACCAAGTACTGTCAGACCACTTTTGTTGCCTTACCATGCCTATCCTACATAATATTTAATCGCCCAGTAGTGGTCAAAACGAAATTATTCTGTCAGAAATTGCAACCAGCCCATTATTACAGAATTGCAACTAAACTTGCAAAATCAAATAAATCTGTTGTTTCAGTTTCAAAAATACTGATAAAGAGAAAGAGGACGTTGCTGCAAGAAAGAAAGAAAGTTTTACCCAACTATAAATTGACTTTTTTTGACCTAATAACTTGGGATTCCCTTGTGGTATAAGCGTGATTTTGGTTTGTGGACATTTCATAAACTTAAAAAAAATTCAACTAATAACCTAGTTTGACTTAATTTTTTAAGCCATCCTACACCACACCAGTTAGAGAACTTATTCTCTCTATCTATTGCGTGTCCTCACTGCAGCAAAAAATTTCTGAAAAACTTACTCTTTGCCTTATTTTCTGTTACTAATCCTAATATATATACAATCAGCTCAGTTCCATTTGAAGAAAGTAGTTGTGGCACAGTGCTTGACATTAACTGGCAAAGCTTCCTCCAAATTCCTTGTAGAACCAGGAATTTGAAGTAGAACATGAATTCGGTGTAAAGCTAGAAAAACATTTGATCTGACAAGCACTTACATGTGCCAAACATTGGTTGAAATGTAAATTCAAATCCTGTTTCTACCAAATACATTTAGATTCATAGACATTCACAATAATCAATAATCGAAACTGTTTATTGGGCCTATTTTCAATTTCAATGCCTGCCACAAAATATCCAATGCCTTTGGCATAAAAACTGAAAAATTTCCAGGATACCATCTTACACTGAGTTGGAAAACACATATTCAACTGTTTCATGTTTATTAAACAAGTCCATCATAAACTGTAATGAAGAATTCACTCATAACCATGGCAACTTGCAACTCTGTTTACAAAATATTAAGCAGCATGGAAGTTCATACAGCAGTGACAGACCCCAGGAGGAAATTAGTTTTAATCACAGCCACCAAACATCAGTGGCACTGGCACCTACTGAAGAAGCATTCTGAGTAATATTGTGGCCTTCTGCTTTAAAGGAGCATATAATATGAGCATTCAAACAGGGGCATTGAATAGAGTCCCGCTGAAGTGTTTGGCATATGCTAGGTAAAAAACATAGGTCTCGAAAAATCTCTTTACTTCATTTTTCATATAAAATTGCAGAACTGTGAGAAGTATGAATGACCAACATCTAATCTTTCTGCATATAATTTATTACTACTCTGAAATATTGATGTAATGCTTCAAAAAGGTTCTAATGCAGACAACAATGACCACTGTTCACTTAATCACAATACCCAAACAAGCTATCAAACTCACTAAATTTAATCTTCTCACGTATCTTACACCCAAAAACCTTTATCTGATGAATAAATCCCGTTGATCAACTACTTTTCACAGGACTTTTAAGCCGAATTTTCCATTTTCAAAGCACTAGTTTATTAAATACTATTCAATTCGGTCAGATTCACTTTGCTAAATGTAACCACACTTAAAGCTTGCCATTGAGAACTATAATCTTGTAACAGTTTGAAGGTAATGGTTGCATCAGTGAAGCAGGGTGATTTTATCAAAGTAACATGCTCACAAAGCAGGGGATAAAATTAGCTCAAACCACATGAGATTCTGTTGTGCAGCTTAGAATGTTTAAGCTGTGCAAAGCATAACAATTTCTACATATACACCACAGTGCTCTGATATAGTCCATCCAAACAAACTATGCAAAAAATTTAAATTTCATACTTTTTCAGCAACTTTTATGACAATAATCATAGGCAATGATATAAGCAATTTTTCAGCAAATGCTACTGTGGTTTTCAGCATAAAAATTTTTTCAATTTGTGATCGTGCTCACTTACTGCAGATCTTTTTGTTCCAGCTGTGTATGAAAATATGGTCTAATTTGCATATGAAGTCTTTTCAATAAACTTGTAAACATAAGTCATATGGATAAGGCTGTAAATGTAGAACACAACAGTACCAGGTGAATAGAAAACAGGAATGTTATTTCTTTAACAACTGCATGTTTGTGTAGCCAGTGAATTCTGTTTTCAATCTGCACACAACATGGCATAAACAGATTTAGCAATAGAAGCTAACATTTCAGTATAAAAGTCTTTACACCAATCATGATCAACTGGTCATGATCATACAGGGTCCACAGAGGTAAATGGGTCTCACACAGTTCAGCAAGACACATCAATACTTGCATATTCGTTATATTTAAACTTAACACTTTGGCGTCTGGCTGCTTTCGGGGATTTTCGGGAAAAAACGCCTAAACGCACGTGGCTTTACATGGCAATATCTCCGCACTTGTTTGGGTTACAGACCTAGTTGAAGCGTCAAAAGACGCGGCAAGTCTTCTAGTCTGCACTCGAAAAAAAATTATTACTTGGGGGTGCAGGTTTTTTGTGATTGACGTCATAAGTGGAGGACTTTTAGGCCACCCCACTTTGCCTGGCTCTGGGCACCAACCGTTAGG
>Ga0210059_1006967_pt1 | contig 18052 bp, 12 predicted proteins | sample Ectturendosymbi2_FD_188042 | JGI IMG/M metagenome (GOLD analysis project Ga0210059, IMG submission 188042) | Ecteinascidia turbinata endosymbiont from Florida, USA - Sample 2 (SPAdes) (version 2) | ecosystem: Host-associated > Tunicates > Ascidians > Unclassified | place: Key West, Florida... | reverse complement strand
TACCAAATGTTTCACAATTGCTGACTAAAACCAAAACTTTTAAGCTAAACCAAAGCTTGACTTGCGCAGATTTTGGCATTTACGTCGCGACTTGTGTGATATGTCATGAACAGTATGTTGGTCAAACAAGCAACAAATTTTCCAAAAGATGGTCAGCGTATCTGCTGAGTTCGTCTTGGCTCCTCAACATGAAACGTCTTGTGATTCTGAAATAACAACAAAAGAAGACTTCGATTACTGGAGAAAAATAACTGAAGAGAGCAACTTAGAAGTTTACCGACGAGTTCACGACAAGCCAAACGAAGCTGAAAACTGAACAACGACTAAAGACATTAACTCTCTAAAACATTGTGACGTATACCTATTTGATGTATTGTGAATTTATACTTTGCACATTTATTGTGAGTCACCTTTGGGAGAGAGTAACTTAAAATGGCATAAGAAAACTATTATACTAAAAATAACTTCAAAATTGCAAATAGAATTAATAATGAAAACAGATAAAAATATTGTTGTAAAATACCGATTCGGAATTCACTAGTGTCGCTATTGCACTGTGTACTGCTCGAGAATTGTCACGTGACCTTGATGTTGCACGTTGCGCGTATATTAAGAACGAAATTGCCATGCTTGAATCAGTTGAGCAGTGGGCATACCAAGCTTAACACCTGAACAGTTGGTGAACGAGTGGGGTCTGGCAAATTCGTGAACCAGGACACGCTTGTAGCTAACAAACACCCCAGAACGGTTAGACTTACGGAGATACCAAGGTCTTTACCAATATTCATGCAGGTCACGGTACGACTGCCCAATAGGATGGCTTACTCTCTCCCCCTGTGAAAGAATATAATTCACATTAACCACTGTCACTTGTAATAATGCATGTGTATGTTGAAGTATATTATAAACCCTGTTGTAGTAAATATCGCAGTGCTTAAAATTACCAGAATAAAACCCTGAGTGAATACAATTTTTTTGTAATAAACTGAGTGATTCGAGCGAAACCGGCGGGTCTAAGTTTCTTAATTGTTAACTTGGGCGTGCCATTGACACTTCCTATGAACCAGTGCTCTCGCGGAATTGTCCTAAACGTGTAGTGATCTTCTTCTTTAGAAGGGGACTGCCACATAAAAAATGGTGCCACCAGTGAGGTAGTGCCTAAACGTAAAGGGTACTACCTCAGCTCGACTTCTCGCAGTGGTTTTGCATTAAAATTAATAATTGAGGATTGCGCTTACAAATAATTACGACCATTGTTTGGCTTTTTCTTCTGAAAGGGGAGAGAATGCAGGCACTCAAAAACATTTCGTGCCTTTACCCAATAACCTACCTCACCCTGGAAAAAGTAAGTTAGTACAGAAGTTAGGAAATTTAGACAGAGCAGAGTCTTGTATCCTGAAACTAGAAACAGAATAGGTGTGACTGACATTGGAGTATAAAAGTCACTAGAATAGACGTCTATTAGAAAGGTTTATAATATTATGGAAACAAGTGGTAAGTTTATGAATTGCTCTTTTTGTGTTTGAGACCTTTTAAAGGTGTAAGAAATAGTAACTAATAGTAAAAATGTCAATGAATGCACATGATAGATGTTTTAGAGCAATACGATTTTTACGCTTCAACTGGATTCAAAATCCAGAAATAATACTGAATGAAAAACTACAAACTGTTGGTATAAATTCTGATTATCTGAAAAATGATCCTGAATTGTTTGAAGTATTTCGAAGAAAGTTGTATAGAAGGCTAGACAAAAGATATAGAGGATTATTAGATTTTATTGTCCCAGTTCATATCATTTGGCAAACAAAAATAATATGGCAAATGTTAAAAGGCAAGTCAATAGAAGGACAAACCTATGAACGAATAAAACATGCTATTACAACACCACAGTTTAGAAAAAGACCTATTCTTGAGAAAATCAGTACAAAACTCGTGGTGAACATAAGACCTAAACAATTAAAAATAATGATTTGACTCATAAACATTTTAAGGATTTGATGTCATTAGAACAAGAAAATAAGATACTTAAAACATTAGGAGTATTGCAGAGGACAAAGTTCACTTGGAAAATGAGCCCTATAAAAGTACTAAAGGAAAAATTACAGGATGTTGGATTACAGTTAGATATTTTTAAAGAAGAGTCCATTTTATTTAGAAAACTTAAAAATTGTCTTGGTTGAAAATTTCAAGTAGGAGAATTTTATAAATATTATTCATTAATTAGATTAATAAACCAAAAAGATTTTCAGTGGCAAATTGATACTATTTGGGAAAGGTTATTCAACCTAAAACCAGGAGAAGAATGTTATGGATCGTTAGAATTATTGTTACAAGCCCAGAATGTTGCTAAAAACAAATAAAGCAGTCTTTAATCCACTAAGCATTTTCTATTTGGAAACAGATCCGGAATCATTTGAAGTTTTTCATAAAAAGCTGTATCTGAACCTGGCCAGAAAATATCACCCATTGTTAGGCCTGGTGACATCAGTCCATTTTAGATGGCAATTAACGGTGATGTGGATCTTTATAAAATGTAGACCAACCCACGACTCCGCTTATGATTACATACGAAGAGCAATGCTAACTCCTCCACTGAATAAAGACACAATTGCGCTGAGTTCTAAAAGCAATGAGTTTAGTAACTAACGATGACATTCGTCTTTTATAAGCTGATTATTAATATGAATTCTTGATTGAAATTGATATCTAATAGTGGAGTCCCAGTCTACTTCCAAAACAGTAATTAAAAATTGGACATGGTATAGAACAATTTAGCATTATATCAAACTAACTATTGTAAACAAAAAAAGCGTCTTCGCTCGAGATACTTGTGACAGCAACCCTTGTAAAATCCCTTTGTGTGCGTTTTTCAGTTTAATTTCAATATGTGAACATCTTGTTTTCTTTAGATCACTGTATGTATATTTCTGAAGAGCTATGTGAGATTTAGGGAGGTAAACACTTAATAGTCAGTATGGCACTTGTCAAATATTGTACTTGCATTTTAGAAATTTAGATATACATCAGAAAGTTGATACTTCTGAAGATAGGAACGTGAAATTTAACATTATATTTGTGTTTTAGGAATTTATCTCACTGAAAAGAAAAAAGTGTTACAAAAATTGTCAGTTTTGATTCCGACCTGTAACAGCGTAACCCAATTTGAACCCAAGAGGCTAAGAGCAAGCTGTTGAAGAACAGATAGATAGGATACCACCACCTCTTATTAGCATTGAGCAAGTTAGAAAAAGAGACGTTCGAGTATATCAGGCACTCTTTATTATTAAATCAACCCTCTTCAATTGGTCTCGAAGTCCAGTAAAAATCTTACAAGACAAGCTACAAGCTTTGGGGTTAACCTTGATGGTCTTCGAAGAAGACTCTATATTGTTTTGCACCCTTAAACGGAGACTATTTGGGAAGTTTCGAAAGCATCTCCGGAAATATAAACCATTATTGTTTTTAATAAATCGAACACACTGGCAATGGCAAGTAGAAATAATCTGGGAAATAGTTTTCAATAAACCACTCCAAGAAGACAGTTATGCGCTAATAGAAATTTTAATTGATTTGTAAACAACTTTGAGGTAAACAAGGGATTGACGAAAACAGATTATGAGTAGAAATCCCACTAACCTAGAATATACTAAATGCTTCTTACACTACTTAATGGAGATTTTCCCCCTCCTGCTCGTGTTACATTGTTTAGTTTAATTGTCTGATGTAAAAGTAATTTATAGAAGTCGTCAGATAGAATTGGCAATTGTTACATGTCAATTTGAGTGGGCTAGACGTTTTTGTTGATCTTGGTGACGTAGAGAAAATAGTGTGAACGAAAATTAATTGTGAAATCGTTTTTCGTTTTAAGGAAAAAACAGTAACTTTTTTACAAGTGATAGATAGTAGTGTTAGTACTTGTGGTAGAAAGTGGATGATTAAGAAAGCCCAAAGGAAGAACTGAAGCATTGAACTCGTGAAGATAATACACCTACCGTTCTCACAGGTGGACAACCAATTTCATGATATAACTTGGGAAAGTATTAAATTTCGAATTATTCACAAACCTAAAGTTCATTTCGTTCAGAAGTCCAAAACGTTACCTTTAAATTGTCTCGCAATAAAAACAGACTTCTGTGAGAAAACTTCTTAAAAGAGAGAGTTAGTGAAACGTTGGTAACGTCATGACAGTATTACCTATATCTCAGTTTTCTGTGTTCAACAACCGGAACGCTACCTTGATTTGGGGAATCAGCAAAGAGCGTTTAAGTGTTGTGAAGCCAAAAATGCATTCCTAGATATTTTTGAAGAATTTTATATTTTGTGCATGGAGATCAACACTGCTCGTACTGTGATCTGGTTTAACTCCGAGATAGACACTTATTTCAAAACTTACATAGCATATTATATAGCAATATCACCTTACCTCCACATAATTGCTTCTTTGGAGCGACAATTCTTTTTCAAGATTTAAAGTACTGTAATGGCCAACTAAAATGGCCGGAAGAATCTAACTAATCATAGAAGTGTAACTAAGTTGGTATTTCAGGAAAGATCAAACGACTTTGAACGTATCTACGATCATTTGTAATTCAAAGTATGAAAAGATTGTATTTCACTGTTTAACTCGGTGTTTTATTTTTACTTTTTCAGTAACATTAAAATCATCAGCTGATTCCATGTGGGGTACTTATGACTTGTCCAAACCCAATGGATGGTGCCCTCTGCTGTCCATGACTAGTGTAGATAGTGCAAAGAAGATAGTGGTAGAGAAGAACTACTTTAGACATAGAAAAATAGATAGGAAACCTAATTTTTAGTGCATTGAAGAATTGTCCAATAAACTACGGTCGAGAAATGTAATTAGAAGATAATTCCTACGGGTTGGAGAATGGTCAACAACGCCTATACTAAATGTCATATTGAGTCATTAATATGTCACCCTATGGTGAAAAATGAAATTGTATGAGATGTCTAACTTAGTTAGAGTTTTTCTAGAGAAATAACTTAAGATCTCTCGAGCATTTACATTGTAGAATTAAGATCTTTCTTGTATAATTTAACCTTTCACTTTTTCTTTTCGGGAAGACAAGATGCAGGGAATGCGAGTGCGTTTTGGTGAAATTAAATTAACTTTGAAAATATGGGATGCTTGAAAATGCACAGTAAAAAAGGAACCACGGCTGTGAAACTGGAAGGCTGTCCCCTATTTCAAGGTGGCTACCAGTCAAGGGGTATTTCAAGGTGGCTACCAGTCAAGTGGAATGGTCCTTCCAGCTGCGAATTACTTCACTATCGTAACCCCTGCGCTCCAGAAGAACAACATCCTCTCTATGGGAAGAGCGCACCTTTTTCACATAGAAGCCCAGGAATCTATAAAGGATAAAACTTTCGTGGCGATGAAGTTGTTCAACTCAGCCCTACTTACATATCCTTACACACGAAGTGACCTTATTAATCACAAATCGCCGAAGAGCAATCTAAACCTTTATTCTTTACACACATGACGCAATTTAGATGGCGACTTATTTGACCAACGCTATTTCTATAAAACAACCAATGATTGAAATCAGTGATTGAAAGCACATGGCTTGCTATTTTTCTCTACCGTTGTTAGACATTTCACCAAGAGTTAGATTTTAGTTGGAGAAATTTTTCAGCCATTAGCATCAACTAGTTAGATGTTTCAGTCATTTATTTGTTTGAGTAAACGTCTTTTTCATTTTTGAGTAAACACTTGTTTCATGAGTCACAGTTATTTTTGTTGTACTAGTATTCTTGACGTCAGTCAGTTTGTTAAGATGTTATGATTTATGAGCTTGTGTTACGCAATTTTGATTGTAGTCTTGAGTTTGTTTTTCCTCTGCTGTTACTTCAGCCTTTCAACTTTTCACCCGTAAGCTTTGCTTGCAATTTTCAGGACTGAGGATGCGTAATTTTACGTGAAATCGATTTCCTATTAAACATTTGCTGATCGATTCCTTGCTTGCACCCATCGTGGAAAGTACATACTACCATCGTTTGTGACATCTGCAATCACCGTCAGGGTAATTTCGTTATAGAAATCAAACAAATATCCAGATCCTGTCCTGATCCAATTTTCTTTAAAAATATTTATCCAAATCGAATCCTCTTTCGAAAAATCGCGTGTATCCTGCGGAATATCCAATCCTGATCGTTTCTATGCTCACCTCTGATGTGAAACAGAGATGAGTAGACTGTCATATTTTGCGATTCTAATTTTTGAAGTGATTTGCAATCCGATTGCAATCTAAAATCAACAAAATTTGCTATAGTACTGATACAGTCCAATCCAAGTCCAGTCCAATGCTCATCTCTGATGTCCAAGGTGTCTGAATCTAACAAATGAACAGAAACGAATAAAAAGAAATTCTGGACAAGTTTTGATTTTAACGCTCGAAGCACTGCAAAAATAGTGGGTTGAGAAGTCGTGCTCCCCTTACCGTTACAACCAGTAGTGCCACTCCGTTTTTTATAACATGTAGTGTTCTGGTGTTATTATGGCTATCTAGTGTTTTTGAATGAGTGAGCAGAATGTAATTAATTGCACAGTTTTGTGTAATTGTAACTGTAATTGAGACCTTTTGATTTACAGTGTCAGTAGTAGTGTAAGTAGTAGTGTACATTCATTGTAATTTGCTAAAAACTCTACCTAAAATTTCTTAAATTAGGCAAGGCAATATAATATGTTTTGATTTAAACCATTGCTAAGTCACTGTTGTCATCTGCTAAAAGTTTCAGTGACCTGTACAAACAAATACAAGCGTTTCTGCTGCAGTATCTGCTGCGTTTCTGCTACAAATATAAGCGTTTCTCCTGTTTTCTTTGTCTCTGATGGTAGTGGTTTACAATGATATGCTCAGTTGTCTATGGTTGGCATTCCAACACATTTTCTGGCCATTTTCACTGTGTGTAAGTTTGCTTGTGTAATGTAGCGTTTTTTGGTGAATCTAGTGCTTTTTATCATGAAATCTTAACTAGTTCTTTTCCATATCCATAGAGTGGCAACACTGGTTACAGCCAGGGATGTGGAAGCAGCTATGTTGTCAACTGCTTCCGCACTTATCGCTTCCGCTTCCACTAACAAAAAACGAGGAAATGACTGTTGACCGATAACATTGGTAAGCTGCACGATGACTTGGCATTCTATGAAGAACGCCATGGATGCTAGCAGTGGCGTACCTATCAGTTTCCCGTGCCCAAGGTAAACACAGTTATGGCACCCGTACCCAGCCTGTTCATGCCAGCATAGATGCAAAGAATGAGTAGGGAATAAAGGGGCGTCGAAAGCTGACTCATGCTTTGTAATCGCCTGCATATAGTATAGTTGTTTTTAGACCCGTCTGAAAACTTCCTGTGATTGTGATGTCATAGAATTGACGTTGAGACCTTTGAATCTTGGAAATCATTAACTACTGTAGAGTTAAGAATCTAATTGTTTTGCATAAAGTTAATCCCTCTAAAATTTTGGTCACGATTGAACAATCAAACTCTTTTAATATGACATTCCAAATTGCGGTAATGTATTCTCGAATTATAACAACTAGTGAAATAAAAGGCAAAAACTAACCAAAAAGTTCCCTGATCATCTGTACAAATATATATTAATTTTAATGACAAATTTTTAGGCATAAAAATCTTCTGATAAGACAGGAGGATAAAACTGGCCAGAGTTGAACCTTGTTTTCTAAACCACGGGTTTGTCAAAGCCTTTTGAAGATGCCAATTCCAGTGCACCCTCTCTTGTTCTATTCCCCGGTCAGATCTGGTTACAATCACTGCTGATGCGAGCTGCAGGGACCAGGGATTTCTAGAGCATACACTCTTAGAGTATTGAGTAAGAAAACATCATAAAGGACTGACTGAGAGTGAAGAAGACTCACGAGTCACGAATACATAAATAAAAGAGAAGAACAGACAGAAGAATGCATATGAAAACTGAAGGCAAATTATTTTATACAAAACTGCTAGACAAATATGAAATTGCAAAATCCCGAAGTATTTTCTTGGATATAGGCTAACACCCTGAAAAGTTGACAGTAAATAATAGAAATGCTGTGATTTAATGCTTTACCTGTAATTATCTAACTTCAAAGAAAATGTTTTTTTGCTTTTACTGTTAATTTGTCAATTGTTCCTTCAAAAAATTGCTGTAAATAAAATGTGTCACATCCACTAACTGATCTGAGAAATATCTAAGGTCAGTGACGCTCCATGCGAAGTTCCAGGTTAGCAATTGTGTGACCAGAATTTTGACAATCATGTCCATGGGAATGCTCAGTTTCTAGCCCAAGGTTGTATAAAGCCAATATATGTAGCAGTGACTGAAAAGTTCACAATAACTAATATTAAATGTACTCAACATTGTTACACAGCTGCAATTTGAATTATGCAAAAGTATTCAGCATTTATTTAAATTTCCCCAAACAAAAATCATCATACCTTCCTTCAGAACCAAACCAAATCCATTTCAACATGAAGTTTGTCAAACCATCAAAACTCAAATTTTCCTAAACATCCAGATCTGTAGACGTAACAACCAGGGTCATGCAGATAGGTCTGGTGATTTCCGCGGCAACAACTTGATTGCATGCCCCCCACCAAATCCTAGTATTGAAGAATGTGTAAAATACAAGCAAGCAAATTTCTTTGCAAGCAAATTTCTTCCACTCATGGGTAAACTATGCATTGAAGAATTAGATATTGCATTTATTCATGCAAGTACATATCAGATAGGCCAACCAAAAGAAGATAGCCTTTACGGCATGTTAGAAGATAGTGTTTTCTATTGTTTCTCTTAGAAATAATATCTGAAAAAAGTAGTACAACCATGCAATTTGATTCCCCTTTTATATTTTTCCGAACTATAAACAAATTGCTAAGGATGTTTTGTTCTGTAAAAACAGATCAAGGTAACGATGGCAGTGCTTCATCTCTCTCTCAGGTCACTTAACATGCATTTGCCTGCATTCCTCCTCAGGCAAGTTCCCATCAGATCCATGCAGCACAATTTAGTCGCCAATAAGAAGCGTCTAGTTCATGGGTGCAAAAATGCGGTCACGCACTCGCGCTGCGCGACTGAAAACTTGGAGTGCGCGAAAGTTTTTTACCTTTTATATTTCATGCATATGAATGCTGTATGGCAAATTTTGTCTGTGTACACTACTAAAAATTGCTGCGTGCTACTGACATTCACAGAAAATTTTGCACCTGTAGTCAGGCTACAAGATTTTGATAAACGCACTTTTTGTAATTTCATTCTTTGGATGACCCACTGCGTTGGATGACCAGGGCTTTTGCATCGTCCATGTCCCCTCTGCACATCCCGGGTAACAGCATTGTTTGAGTTTTATCACTGGTCTAAATCATGCGCTCTATGGCACTCTGCATGCAATGTGAACACTGGATTGTGCCATTATGAAGCAACCATGAAATGATAGCGAAGTCGGAAAGTTTGCAACCCTGGCATTATCAAAGCATTGTGACGTAGCCGTGAGTCAAACCACATGCGGGCGCTTATTGCTGGAGACAGAAACTCTGCTTGGAAACATCACTTAGGTTCATAATTGCCTGGTCTGCGAACCTTGCTGATCTTGATGAGATTTTGCAATGACATTCGACATTTTGTAAATTGTAACACTTGTAACATTTTGTAATTAGTTCCTAACATTTTTGGCGCCCCCAAAGTGCTGTGCCCAGGGGCCGATGTCCCCCCTTCCCCCCTTGTAACGCTACTAGATGCTAGTTAATGCTTTTTTCGTTCTTTCGTGCTACTGATGTCGCACGTTCATTCAGATTTATAGTGCAACTTCACTGTTTAATCCTCATTGGGAAAGGACAAAACTTTTTCACCAAGTTATTCTTCAAGACAGTTAACTTATGCGGAAGCGGTAGAATTTTCCTACTTCCGCTTCCACAAAAGAATAACCACTTGCACCACTTCTAGCTTCTGCTTCCACTTCCCTGGTTACAACTGCGGTACACCCTAGTGCCTCAGCTAGTGATTTTTGCACTGAACTAGTGATCAAGTGATTTTTCACTGCAATCTAGTAATTTTTTGTAAAGTATGTGTTTGAAGAAAATTGGTCGTCTTTTTCTAACTTTTTCAGCCCTTTTTTAAAGATTTTCAGCCATTTTTAATCCGCAAACAATTTTTTTCTTTTTTGGGCAAATAAGAACACAAAGTATTTTGTTGCAATTAAAAGCCCAATAAAAAACAGGAAAATTGTAGTACAGAAAAAACAAGAAAAAACAGAAACAACCATACAGCAACAAAGTACAGAATGAAAATGAAATAAAAAACACAATAGACATCAACATAATACAGATGATGGTGGGCAAGCAATGGGTGAAGAGTAGATACATGTACAGATGAGCAGGTAAAGCAAGCACAGACACAGGTGAAGGAAGCAAGCAGCAATGAATAAGAGTTATGAGGCAGATAGCAATACATTTTAACACATTTCAATACAGAAACAAGTAACGACAAATTATGAAGGAATGTAAATTTATCCACAGATCATAGTGTGGTCGGTTGCATGTATGAGTTGTTCTCAACCAGATGCATGGTGTCATCAAATCAGGTTGAAAAGACAAGGGTATGGACAGGTTGCAGTAATATTATCAGCAAACATTATTGCAATAAGTGTGAAGTACATGAAAATCAAAATATATTTAGTAAATAAATAAAAGAAGTATTTATTTCTAAGGTAGAGTTTCATAAAAAGGCACGACTTATAAGAACTATATAACCACTTATTTCACAGATATAACTGGTGTCATGTCATTAACACCATTTGTTCAGCTTTATATGATTCTGGGCCTCGGAATTAAGCTGAAGTCAATGTCCGATAGGTCTTGGAGGTGGACATCACTTCGCTTGCCTCCAAATCCTTGTATTGCAGCGAGGATGCTCCTCAAAACGGCAAATCTGAACTTTGTCTGCATGTCATGACAGATGCATAATATGGCTCCCTGCGTTTCTCAGCTATTTTTTCTGCCAGTCTTTTGTTGACTCTGTTGCATTCTGGTGCCATCCCTCCAATTGTTGTAAAGACAAGGGGATTGAATGAAGACTTCTCAATGTCAATCACTCTTTGGTTGTACTTATCTTTCTTTTCTTTTTCATGTTGTTGGTAGATCTCTGCTAGGGACTTCCCAGAATAAGACTGTGAGGTAGGATGTGAGATCCTTATGTCAAAGAACATTTTCTCACAGCTGTTCCACAGTTCTGTCGCGGAGATGTCCAACCTTGCATTGTCATCAGTGTTGACTTGGTTATGTGAATTGTTGTTTGAGATTTGCACCACCAGAACAAACAAGTGTTTCCAATTTGAGTTTCTCATTGTTTTACTTCCGTACTACTTGTTGCTGCATTAATTGGCCATGGCAGCATTTTCATATCATTTCTTTGCAGGAACACTGCAGTGGAAATAATGAATTAAGTGTTATTGTTAGGTTGATTGCTCCAAAATACTGTGTGAGTGGTGTCGCTTTCAGCTCTTGAGAAACGCCTGAAGACAGTGACATAGCCAGCACAAAATTTTAGGGGTGCCAAAAAGTTTAGGAGGGCGAAAATGTTTGATTTTGGCTAATAACACCGTTTTGTTTGGGATACTGCCTCTCTAAGCACAGACTGATATATGCTAAGCGTTTGTGAAGAGCATAGCCCTCTGGGCTGGGCTTGGGCCCTCCGCCCCTGGCTATACATATGCCTGAAAATTGTTGCTATGAGATTTTCTAGGCTTCAGCATGATCTATTTTAACAAACTTGCAAATGATACAGTTTTTGGGCAAAAAAGTAAGTAATTGAATCTGCAAATCTGTAATTTTTGACCCAAAATTTCAAATCTAGTTTTTTTGTGATCTAGTGATTTTTGGTTGTGAGTCTAATGAGTTTTGCAAAGAAGCCTGTGGAAGCACTGGCGGTACAGGGTTGCATGTTCGGCTTTTTTGAAGCCAGATTTTAAAATTGTTACTTTTTTCAACGTCCTTGACTTTTTTTGAAAATCAAAAAGTCTGGCTTTTTTAGTCAGAGGGGCTTGGCTCTGGCAAAACATTTATTCTCTGAGCTGAGCATATTCATTACAAGTCTCTTCTGACAAGAGTCTATGATCATCCATCCATCATGCAGAGTGCAAAGAATATTGTTAGTAAAGATTTTACTATTGCCCTGAAGTGAAATTGTTTGATGTATTTAAAACTTTGAGAACCAGTCTACGATATATTTGTACTTTGATTTCGGCCTAAAAAACAGCAGTTTTCAGTTGCCTTACCAACACCCTAGCTCCTCCGCCGATTGTGCTAGAGAGCTGATGAAGGGCTCAAACGGATCGGCTAGTCTAGTAGATTGCACTCGAAATAAATTTTTTTGGTAAGGGGTTGTGGATTTTTTTGTGACTGACGTCATAAGTGAAGTAGTTTTAGGGTCATTTTGGCTCATGTTGCCTGGCCTAGGGCCCAACCGCTAGGCCAAAGTATTTCGATAAGGTTTTCATTGGAAACTAGGCTCGAGTCAGAGTCTTTTGAGCCTTTGATCGACTTTCTAGCGTTTCTGGTTGAAAAGTTATGATCTAAAATAAACAAATTAATTAATTAACTAACTAATTAGCTAATTAGTCAAATATTTTTACTAACTTACATCACAACTTTTGAACCCAAAACCCCAGCAGGTCATCCAAAGTATCAAAAAACTCGGATTGTAGCTTAGTTTCCAATAAAAACTTAAGCGAAATACTACCATCTAACAGTTGGTGCCCAGGACCAAGCAAAGTGGGCCAAGGTGGCCTAAAAGTCCTCTACTTATGACGTCACTCACAAAAAACCCGCACCCCCCAAGCAAAAATTTTTTTCTTGAGTGCAGACTAGAAGACTTGCCACGTCTTTTGAGATTTTTACCGGGTCTGTAGAGCATACCAGACCAGAGAAATTCCCACGCAAAGCCACGTGCATTAAGGCGTTTTTTTCCGAAAATCCCTGAAACCTAGTGGATGCCAAAGAGTTAATAAGAAACAAATGTGCGACAGTGTAATTTATGCCTATGGGGAAGGAAAATGGTTCTAAAGATTAGAATTGTATTATATTGATGTTTGATTATTTCTGACAAATTTTGATAAGATTGGAATTGTATTAAGCCTATATCCACCTATTGCAAGCATTTCAATATCTATTTTGTGTTTGATATTACTCAAAAACGAAAAATTTTACGCATTCCATCTTTTGATATGTTGTAGGCAATAATAGGGCTACGACATCAGATGGTGATCAGAATTTTATAATTTGATCCTCGGGGTCAATCTCAAGGTCAAAAGGTCATCATCCCAAAATTTACCCAAATCACAAAAATGATGTCAAATTAGAATTCCTGGCTTTTTCCCCTTTTCAAAGATACCTTACTTTTCCAGATTGGACCACTAGTTCAAAAGATATGGTGTTTTGAAGTTGGGCGTCCCCCTTATTTTCTCAAAATTTTCAAAAAATTAGCCTCCCATATCTCGGAAACTGATCATCCGATCACTGAAAAATTTTAGATTTGAGGTTTGGGGGCTGAAACCAACATGTATGCTAAATTTCATTAAATTCTGAAAGGGTAGGGTTCATTGGGTGACTTGACATGGAATGACCCTATGCGTGTTTTGTGTAAGCCTATAGCCTATGTCTTAAAACTGCTATATGGTTTTTTTTGGACAAGGTGAAGGTCTGGCTTTTTGGTGGACAGGATGCTACATGTGCAACCAAAATGCTTACTGAGCCAAAAATTATGGCACTGGCTATCTTAATCAGGGCCGCACATTGAATGACTTACTTTGATCTTAACACAATAAATTTAGTTTAGGCTAAGCTAATGTACTGAAATCATTAGAATCCTTTCATGGAACAGTAATCTAATGTCATTTTTTATGTTCAAATTCAAGAGTGCAGGTAATAGATGAGTCTGATGTTTGCAAAAAAGCAGTGACTACAGGTCTGCCGGTGGACATTCGTATTTGAAAACTTATTCACCCGCCGCCTGTAACGTGATAATAATGCAAGATAAGTGTGCAGTAGACTGCACTAGGCTTGGTTGAAACGTACCAAACCTTAACCACTGAACCTAAACCTTAACACTTTGGCTACTGGTCTACGAATATATCGTACTTGGAAATCGGTTGATTTACCACCGATTGCGCTAAAGAGCTGTTCAAACCTTCAAAAGACTCAGCAAGTCTTTGAATCTCAACAAAAAAATTTTTGGTTTTGTGTTGTTTTTTCTGTGAGTGACATCATAAGTAAGATAGGTTTTTGGCCAGTTTTGGCTGCTAGTAGTGGTACCTGACCTGGGGCCAACTGCTAGACAAAAGTATTTCACTGAAGTTTTCATTGGAAACTAGGCTCAAATCTGCATCTTTGGAGACCTTGATCGACTTCCTAATGTTTCTGATTCAAAAGTTATGACCTAAAACGAACGAAGTAATGATCAATTTATAGTATTAATTACTCTGTTTGTTTATTATAGATCATAACTTTTGAACCAGAAACCCCAGCAAGCTGATCAAAGTATAAAAAGACTTAAATTTTAGCCTAGTGTCCAATAAAAACTTGAACAGAATACTATCATCTAGTGGTTTAAGGCTAGGGCGCGATGAAGTGGACCAAAAAGGCCTGAAACAACTCTACTTATGACACCATTCAGAAAAAACCTGAAACCCAAAACCAAAAAATTTTTTTCATTGCAGACACAAAGACTTGTATAGACGTGACAAAGTGGCATTGAGGACCACCTGCATCAAAATGTCGAATTTAAGATTATCAAAATAGGCTAGGGAAAGGTTGTCAGCATGTGGGCTACTTAAGTTATGCTACAGTGAAAACCAAAACTGGGCCACACACAACCTTCAACTAGGCTGCATTCGCCTGTGGCCTGCGGGCCATCTGTTGGACTAGGCTGACTTGGCAGTTTGTGTCTTTGACCGATGAATATGAACTACTGTGTTGTCTCACATTCTGTTAGGTCTGTTGAGATTGAGATACAAAGTGTTTCACAACGGCTCCATTACTCAGCCAGCCATGTTGATAATTTATTTTTATTTCTAGGTCTGTTTTTTTGTGGAGTAATTCTATCTAGGACAAGTTTTTTTAAAACGTCTCTGCCACAGGAAGCGGTTGTCTTCGAAAGCAATTGTCCAAGCAATGGATTTGTCAGTGTGGAGGTTGTCCTAGAGCCGGGGTTTTAACCTGCGATCGATTAATGAACCCAAAAGGTGTCTGTGAATATGATTTAAAGGGTTTGTGGATTTAGTGTAAAGGATTAATAGGTTTTGCTCTGACATTTTGAAAGGGTTAATAAGTCGTGCAAACTTTTAGATGACTATTAAGCTACGGGGAAAGAATCTTGATTTCCAATATTTATTGCAGCATTTCTTCTTAACACGTTGAGAGCCGGCCTACGGTATATTCGTACTTGGATATCAACCTAAAAAATAGCAGTTTTTGGTTGCCTTTCCAACGTCCTAGCTCCTCCGCCCATTATGCTAGAGAGCTGTTCAGCGGCTCAAACGGATCGGCCAGTCTAATAGATTGCACTCGAAAAAAATTTTTTTGCTTGGGGGTGCGTTTTTTTTTGAGTGACGTCATAAGTGGAAGACTTTTTCGCCACCTTGGCCCACTGCCTGGCCCTGGGCGCCAACCGTTAGGTGGTAGTATTTCGCTGAAGTTTTTACTGGAAACTAGGCTACAATCCGAGTCTTTTGATACTTTGGATGACCTGCTGGGGTTTCGGGTTCAAAAGTTATGATGTAAGTTAGTAAAAATATTTGACTAATTAGATAATTAATAAATTTGTTTATTTTAAATCATAAGTTTTGAACCAGAAACGCTAGAAAGTCGATCAAAGGCTCAAAAGACTCGGACTCGAGCCTAGTTTCCAATGAAAACTTCAGCGAAGCACTTTGGCTTAGCGGTTGGGCCCAAGGCCAGGTAACATGAGCCAAAATGACCCTAAAACTACTTCATTTATGATGTCAGTCACAAAAAATCTGCACCCCCCAACCAAAAAATTTTTTTTCGAGTGCAATCTACTAGACTGGCCGATCTGTTTGAGCTCTTGAACAGCTCTTTAGTGCAATCGGCGGAGGAGCTAGGGCGTTAGTAAGGCAACCAAAAAGTGCTGTTTTTTAGGCCGAAATCCAAGTACGAATATCACGTAGGCCGGCTCTCAACGTGTTAAACTGTTTGTAGCTTAAAGAAGGGATCAAGAAAGATTGGTTATAAAGACTGTAATGTACGAATGATTATGCTGCTTGTCCATGAAACAAATGGTATAAAAATTTGGTGTGTATAAGGGATGTGCACACCACCAGATAAATTATTTATATCACGTTCTTGTCCAAACAACACAATTGAAGGTTCATGTATAGATTCACCTGTAAACTACCATAATGGGTAGCACCAACCTCAGAACTGTACAAGTTAAAGAAATCCCAGTGTAAATACGATCACCAAAAGTCAGGTCATGGTGTATGTTCATTAAGAATTGTTGCAATTGGAAAAGCCCAAGCAGCATGTGTGCAAAGCTTCGCACTGTGACAGCAAGCAACAATAGAGTTCATGCACTGCAATCACTCTAGTATTGCTTGTTCGCGCCACGTATACATATTGTTGTTCTTCACGCACATCCCGTTCGTGGTGGATCACACATTCAACACAATGCAACCGGAGAGGTTGCAACAACATCCCTTCCTTTTTACTACAAACCGCACCGATCGTACGTTCTTTTTGTGAAGGCTGCACCTGGCACGACCTTCCACATCCTGGTCACAGCACCATTTTGTTGCGATTGGAAAAGCTCAAGCGGCATGTGCGCATAGCTTTGCACTGCGGCAGCAAGCAACAATAGAGTTCATGTGCCGTAATCACTCGTATTATTGCTTGTTTGCACCACGTATACATATTGTTGTTCTTCGCGCACATCCCTATTGTGGTGAATCACACAATCAACGCAATGCCACCAGAGAGGTTGCAACAGAATTGTGCATTATGCAAACTATAGTTCAAATATCATGAAAATGTTTTAGTTATTTAGTTTTGTAATTCCAGTTTTAGAACCTTGGAAATATCAAGAAAAGATCAAACAAACACTTTTAACACCTTTGGTGGTTCCAATGTATGATATATTTGTACTTCGAAATCACATGTGAGCCACAGATTTTACATTACTTTGCAACTCCATAACTCACCAGGTGATTGAGCTAGAAAGCTGTTCAAATCCTCAAAAGCTGCGGTTAGTCTACTAGTTTGAATTTTCAAAAAATTTGAAAGTTTTAGATTTTGGGATATAATATGAGTCTTTAGAGCCCTTCATGGACTTTCTAGCATTTCTAGTTCAAACGTTATGGCCTAAAACAACAACTTTATTAATTAATCCCTTGTCTGGTTAATCCCTAATAACCCTTAAGCCAATATATTGGCCCGCCCTTTTTTGGCCATAAATCGCCAGCCGCTAAAGCTAGAGAGCTGTTCAAACCCTCTACGGATTCAGCAAGTCTTGGAGTCTAAATCAAAAAAAAAAATTTTTTCGTTTTGGGTTTAAGGTTTTCTGGGGGGAATGTCACAAGTAGGGGTGTTTTTGCATTATTTTGGCCATCTTTGCCTGGCCCTGGGTGCCGTCCCAATGGGCCATTTTTGGACTCAAAGTTTAGTCGAAAACTAGGTCAAAATCTGCGTCTAAGAGCCCTTGATTGACTTTCAGCATATCGGGAGCGAAAATTATGGCTCATAAACCAAAAATCGACCAAAATTTTGCTCCCTCAAAAGCCACTCTGGGGGACAATTCTCCCTAGGCAATAACTCGCCGTCAGATTGAGCTAGAGAGCTGTTCAAACCCTTTAACACTTTGAGAGCCGGGGTACGATATATTCGTACTTTGATTTCAGCCTAAAACCAGCAATTTCAGTTGCCTTACCAACGCCCTAGCTCCTCCGCCGATTGCGCTAGAGAGCTGTTTAATGGCTCAAACGGATCGGCCAGCCTAGTAGATTACACTCGAAAAAAAATTTTT